>OBEQ011156676.1_pt1 | contig 13124 bp, 12 predicted proteins | sample 1670901 | NCBI WGS metagenome assembly OBEQ01 (sample SAMEA104232315, study PRJEB22302) | groundwater metagenome | biome: forest; feature: aquifer; material: groundwater | place: USA | collected 2011-08-07 | depth 5.4 m
ACCGCCGAGCGCGTCCCCACCACCACGCGCGCCTCGCCGTTGCGAACGCGCCACCATTCCCGCGCGCGCTCGGAATCGGGCAGCGCGCTGTGCAGCACCGCGACCCGCTCGCCGAACCACGCCCGGCACAGCCTTCCAACCCACAGCGTCAGCGCGATCTCCGGCACAAGGATCAGCGCTCCGCGGCCTCGCGCGAGGCATGCCTCCACCGCGCGGAGATACACCTCCGTCTTCCCGCTCCCTGTGACGCCGTACAGCAGTCCCACAGTGAACGCCCCTGCTTCCAGCCACCCGCCTATCTCCCTCAGCGCACTTTCCTGTTCCGCGGTCAGGACGTTCGCCGGTGGCGTAAAGTCGGCCTCAAACAAATCCTCTTCGCCGCTGGCCGATTCTTCCCACACTTTCAGCCTGCCCTGCCGGGTCAATCGCTCGACCGCTGCGCGCGTCACGCCCGACACTTCGAGCAGCCGCTTCACCGGTAGCGGCCCGCGCTCTTCCGCCAGCACCCGGCGGACGATTGCCTCTGCATCGGCTTGCTTCCCGCTGGAGGCTCCTGCTTGCAGTGAGCCCAGCGAACCTGCCGCGACCTCGTGATTCCAGGCCACAATTCTTTGCGTCCGCGCTTTACGATGGTGCGTCACCTCGCGCACCTCGAGTTGCCCGCGACGCAGCAGGCGCGCAGCCGCAGCTTCTCCGCCAGGCAGCTTCCGCAGGCGCTCCCACTTAACTGGTCTCTCCTCCACCTCGAGGAGCTGCAGTAAGGCGTGCTCGGTGACTTCGGCCTCGCTCCGGTTGTCCATGGAGGCCAGTTCGGCGAGATGTTCGCGGCCCGCCGCTGTCAGGGACACCTCGCGGGCATGCCGCACTTCCACGGCGGGTGGCAGCATCGCGCGAAACACTTCGCCCGGCGGGGCCAGGTAGTACGCGGCAACCCACCGGCCCAGTTCGATCAGGTGCGGGGTAAGCGCCGGGATGGGGTCCAGCACTTCGACGATCTCTTTCACCTGCGCCGCTTCCGGCCGCTGGTCGCTGAGTTCGAGCACGACCCCAACCATGGCCCGATTGCGAAACGGCACGACAACGCGGCTCCCCGGCAGCACTAACTCCGCGAGCCGCGCAGGCACGGCGTACTTGAAGGTCCTTCGCAGCGGCACAGGAAGCGCGACTTCGCAATAGGGGGAAGGCATGAACGGACCCTCTCGCAGCGAGCGACCAGTCCGGATTCCAAGTGTAGCAGCAGCCTCCCTGAGGCGCAGAGTCGAAACAGGTCAAAATCGTCGCGGCCCTCCTGCTCCCCACCAAAAGAAATCCTTTCCACCCACTTGTCCGGTAAGCCGACTTGCTGTGCACTTGGATCTTGACCGGCCCACGAGAGTGGAGCTTTGAGTCGCTTGTGTAAGCGCCTTTCCGCGACAGACTGATTGAGGCTCACTCTTGTGCGGGAACCAACTACTTTGAACTTGCTTTTCGGTCTTCAGAGCTCGGCACGCTTGACAGGGAAATTGGAGTCCCGCCCTCACTCAGCCGAGATTCCAGTCGAAAACCCCCATCGACGGGAATGTAGGAGAACGGGTTTCTATCGTACGGATCAAGATGTTGATTCAATGCCCTTGCACCGTCTAGCCGAACGGCAATTGCGGCCTGCAGCAAGGCACGACGAGTCTGGTTATATGCTTCTGCCCAGCGAAAACGCTGCAGGGCGGGAGTAAATTGCCGGATGACCGGATTCGCCCTTGAGAGTTCTTCGATCTCGGCTTTGTATGCCTTTTCGAACTGCTCCGGTGGCAAGGTAAACCGGGGAGCCCATGATGTGTAAAAAGACTGCTGTTGGTTGGCACAGGTCACAAACCCTTTCACAGAGCCGCCACAGCCATCGACGATTTCCCCTGCTAGCCCCCTGTTCGACTTCAACGCTGGAGCCTTGTTTAGGAGCCGCTCGATCAGATCGTCGCGGCTCTTTGCTCCTTGAGCGATGTCCAACAGCTCGTTTCGGCGCACTTTCTCTGATTCGAAGGCAGTACTAAGGCTAGAACCACTGGGCAAGGCGTCGAGCCCGCTTGCTAGCTCATTCAGTTGTGGTGCAGAAAATCGATGTAGGTTTCGGGCGAGGATTCCCGTGAGCGCATTCTCCAGTCTGTAAGCAAAGAGAACGGAAGCGAGGCTGCCATCAACCGACAAGTGCCGTGCCGCGGCCATCGCCGCCAGCGCATCACCCATTGCTCCCGGCGTGTCCCCGTCGCGAAAACGCAGCCGTGCGCGGAGTCCGGAAACAGCCGCTAACTCCCTAATCGCACCACGATGCGCTGTGTTGGCAAGCGGGCCGTCTTCCTTACTCATTACCCAGTCGCATCGCTTGATAGTAGCTCCGCGGTGGAATTCAACAAGAGCGTCCTCTGCAGCTGCCACCAGTTTCTCGTCCTCCCCATCCAAAGGCGACTCCAGCGCTTTTTGGAGCTTCGCCGCCGCATCTGGAGCCAATGCATACGACTGCCTTAACGCGGCGTCCGCTCGCAGGTATTTCACAGCTGCATTTTCCGTGTCTTGCTGATTTCCGGCAGGAGGGAAATGTGCTCCGAGCCGCGTCGGGCAACACATCGCGACAAACACAGCCAATGCTGTTGCAGTTCTCATAGGCTGCAGTTTATATCAAACACGACAAAAGTTTCTCCTTCAACGAATTGCTGTCGAAAGCATGCTCAGTTCACTACTAACACGCTCCAATTGGCCGTATAACGCGCTTACTTGAGAAGTGGATTTCACATACCCGGTATCCGGACTGACCGGGAGTTCGCCGCGCGGCCGTGTTGCTCGTTCACCGGTGATGAGGATTTGCCGATTGCGTCAAAAGCACGGCCTCGGGCAGATCGGGTCCGACAATAATTTCTATGTAGGCGACCATCCGGGAGTCAGCCGCCCGCAATCGCGCCTATGATGAGAAGAGGCTCCGCTCCCGATACGACTGCGTCGGGCAGCGGGGCGTCCGGCATCTCATGGGACAGATCCTCCCCGCAGGCGAAGAACCTCAGGAACGGTCGCCGCTGTTGCGTGATGTGGTCGCGGATCGTGCCGCGCAGCATCGGATAGCGCGCCTCGAGTGCGTCGAGGACCGCGCGCTGCGTGGCCGGACCCTTGATGTCGAGCTCCACCTCGCCGGCGACGTGCGCCAGCCCGCGCAGGTGTGGCGGCAGCACAACTCGAATCATGGCAGCGTCTGGACCTCGACAGAAAGCACAGCTGGAAGATCTCGGACAATGGGGGCCCAGTTGTTTCCCGCGTCCGCTGATGCGTACACCTGCCCGCCGGTCGTCCCGAAATACACGCCGCATTTGTCGAGCGTGTCGACGGCCATCGCGTCGCGCAATACGTTGACGTAGCAGTCGCGTTCTGGCAGACCTTTGGCCAGCTCCTCCCATTCGTTTCCGCCCGTGCGGCTGCGGTACACGCGCAGCTTCCCATCCGGGGGAAAGTGCTCCGAGTCGCTCTTGATCGGCACGACGTAGATGGTCTCCGGTTCGTGCGCGTGAACGTCAATCACGAACCCGAAGTCGGTCGGCAAATTCCCGCTGACCTCTTGCCACGACTCGCCGGCGTTGTCGCTGCGCATGACGTCCCAGTGCTTCTGCATGAACAGCACATTCGGGCGCGAGCGGTGCATCGCGATACGGTGCACGCAGTGGCCGACCTCGGCAGTCGGGTCGGGGATGTACGGGGACACCAGTCCACGGTTGATCGGCCGCCACGTCTTCCCGGCATCGTCGCTGCGGAACGCCCCCGCAGCCGAGATGGCGATAAAGATCCGGCCGGGGTCGCTCGGATCCAGAAGTATTGTGTGCAGGCACATCCCCCCGGCGCCTGGCTGCCATTTGGGTCCTGTGCCATGGCCGCGCAATCCGGAGAGCTCCTGCCATGACTTGCCGCCGTCCTTCGAGCGGAACAACGCGGCGTCCTCCACTCCGGCGTAGACCGTATTCGCATCGGTAAGCGAAGACTCCAGATGCCAAACTCGCTTGAACTCCCACGGATGTTGATTGCCGTCGTAGAACTGATGCGTGGTGAGCGGTTTCCCGGTTTCCGCGGACGTGTCGTACACGAACTTGTTGCTCTCCCCTTTCGGCATTCCTTCTGGCGTGGTCCGTTCGCCCGGCGGCGTCCCTGGCTGTGTCCAAGTCTTGCCGCCGTCATCGGACCGCTGAATGATCTGCCCGAACCACCCGCTGCACTGCGACGCATACAGCCGGTTCGGGTCCACGGGCGAGCCCTTCAGATGATAGATCTCCCAGCCTGCAAAGTGAGGGCCGCTGACCTCCCACCGTTCGCGCTTGCCGTCCGATGTCAGAACGAACGCGCCCTTGCGTGTGCCCACCAGTACCCGTACCTTGCTCATCCCTCGCTCCTTCCTCGATTTCGCCTATGTATGAATTGGGCCCAATCGCCTGCAAAACGCGCCGACAACCAAGATGACCGCATCTCCCTTGCCTGACCCATCCACAGCGATTGTCGTGCCGTCTTTCGAATGTACCTTTCTCATCCAGAAATCCGAGCGCGTGAAACTATGCGCAACTTACTTGTGAAATGCAAGTGAAATCTGATACCCTCTCAACATGCCAAGGAAGAAGACCCGCCCCAAGCGCCGCTCGGGGTGTCCCCTCAATGCTTCGGTGGAGACGCTGGGCGATCGCTGGTCGTTGCTGATTATCCGCGACATGATGCTCCGGGGATCCCGGACCTACATGGAATTCCTGCAATCCTACGAAGGAATCGCCACGAACATTTTGGCAGATCGTTTGCGCAAGTTGCAAGCTCATGGAATCATCAGCGCCAAACGAGATCCGTCGGATGGGCGAAGACTGATTTACATGTTGACGCCAAAAGGCATCGCTCTTGCCCCCGTCCTCGCGGAAATGGTTCTCTGGGCCGCCGGGCACGAAGACACCGGTAATCAAGCACTCGTTCGACAAATACAAAAGGACAAGGACAAATTTTTGGCCGCCGTGCGGCAGCGCTGGGCCGAAAAGACAATCCGTTCAACGGCTGACTGAGTCCGCCTGGGAGGCCTCGTAGGGTGTTCCACGCAGTGGATGTGATGACCCTTGCCGCGCGCGAAAGCTCTCGGCGCGTTTCCGCACACTGGCGTGGTGGTCCGCCTGGTCACTTTGGCGATTGTGCTTGGGTCATGGCGCATTCGGAAACAATCCACTCGGCCGTGTAACGCGCTACTCGGACATATCCGGTAACGCGACGAAACAGGAGTTAGTCCTCGCGGCGACCCCGGATGCAAACGTCTTGCTGATATTCTCCCGTTAACTGCAGGGAGTGGTTTCAGCCGCTTGAGTTCCTTGTGAGGCGGCTCGGCGGGCCTTCGCCGGTTCCAATCCGTGGCCTCCGACCGGTTCTGTTACCACCCTATCACCGAACCCCGCGATGAGCGGCTTGGCTCGCTCTATTGCCTGTTTTACGGAAGGAAGCGACAGGGAAGCCTTATGGCTATCTTGGTTATCCCAGACCTCAGTGATCCAGATCGTGTTCGCGTCCGAGGGATCTTTCGCGACGACGTAGCTCAAACAGCCCGGCATGTCTCTCACGCCCTCGAGCAAGATTGCGATCAACGCGGCGCGCTGTCCTGAGACAGCGGTCATTTTGCCGATCAATCCATACATCTTCTTCTCTCCTTCCAACAGGGCGCGTCTTAGCGCAAGCGTGGCTAACGCCGCCGTCCCAGCCATGACAACAAACTCGCGTCGTCCGAAGTCCATAAGAGCAGCCTAACAGAGGAATGCGCGTTCCGGCATAGTTTCCCGTCACGTTCGCCATTTCCTGTCTTTCTCGACACTCTCTCGAACGCGGAACGCGGTGATCTTGCGGATCAGAGGTAGCGGTAGCGGCTTCTCCAGCGGAAACTGGATCGACGCTTTCGCCGTGGCAAACTTCGTAAGATCCTTCGCGAAGGCTCGCACTGCTGACGGCGTGGGGTAGAAGCCGATGTGATGTTTGAACGCGGCGAACGTGACCAGTATCCTCCGATAGGAAAAGGCGGGCATCCCCCACTTCAGGCTTTCCTTGGCCCCCGGCGCGGATGTGCGAATGCACGCGCGCATGGCACGCAGTTTCTTCTGAGCCGCTTTTGGGGCGGCATGGATATACTCGGTAATGCTTTTAGGCGGCGCTTTTTTTGGAGTCATGATTTCATTTTAGCGACTCTCCTGCTGATACTCCAATCGTTTTTGCCAGCCGCCTCCCGGCCGTCTGCCTAGGAGACTGCCTCGGCAGATCCGAAGCTGGAAAAGTCAAGCTACACAGACTCCCCGCGTCCCGTAACGCGACTATACGGCCTGCTGCCACGCGATTGGCTCGTGCTACACTGCTGCGTTTGTTAGAGGAGGTTTTCATGCGGCGTGCGATCTTATGTTCAGCCTTCCCCTTCGCTACTCTGATCCTTGCGTGCTCCTGCGCCAAGGCGAATGCACAGACCCAGCTCACGGCAGAGATGCAACAGAAGATTGACAAGGTGGCCACGGACGCGCTCGCCAAGACGGGCGTGCCTAGCGCCTCCGTCGCGGTGGTAAAGGATGGGCAGATCGCCTATCTGCGCGCCTATGGGAATGCGCGGCTCGATCCTTCCACACCGGCGAAGCCCGAAATGCGTTACAGCATTGGCTCGATCAGCAAGCAGTTCACGGCTGCGGCCATCTTGCTTCTGCAGGAACAGGGCAAGCTTTCGCTCGACGATAAGGTCGGCAAATTTATTCCCGGCCTTACGCGCGCGAACGAAGTAACCATTCGCCAGCTTCTTTCGCACACCTCCGGCTATCAGGACTACTGGCCGCTGGACTATGTGATGCCCCTGATGCTGCAGCCGGTTACGGCTCGGAAGATTCTGGACACTTGGGCGCGCAAGCCGCTCGATTTTGAGCCCGGCACGAAGTGGCAGTACAGCAACACGAATTATGTCATAGCCGGATTGATTGTCGAGAAGGCCAGCGGCAAACCTCTTCTGCAATTTCTACAGGAAAAGATATTTATACCCCTCAACATGAAGAGCGTAGCCGACATTGATGAGGCCAAGCTCGGAGACACCGATCCAACCGGTTACATGCGTTATGCCCTGGGTCCGCCGCGTCCTGCGCCCAAGGAAGGAAGAGGCTGGCTCTTTGCCGCGGGCGAGCTGGCCATGTCTGCGGAAGACCTGGCAAAGTGGGACATTTCAATCATCAATCAGAAATTGATGAAACCCGCTTCCTATCACGACTTTGAAACGGAAGTCCTGCTTAAGAATGGCTTAGGGACGCACTACGGGCTCGGTGTGTCTGTCCACCCGGAGCTGGGCCATCGTTCGTTGTCCCACGGTGGCGAGGTTTCGGGCTTCACGGCAGAAAATGTCGTCTTCCCGGACGAGAGCGTTGCCGTGGTTGTGCTCACAAATCAGGACGCCGCCGGTGCTTCGGGAGCGATTGCCAGGCGCATTGCGCCGCTGCTGCTCGCCAGCGATGATCCGTCTACCCCGCAGAAGCTCGCGCAAGCACGCAAAATTTTCGAAGGGCTGCAGCACGGCACGATGGATCGTTCTCTCTTCACGGACAACGCTAATTTCTATTTCAGTGAACAGGCTCTAAGGGATTTCGCCGGCAGCTTGGGCCCCATGGGAACCCCTCAAGAATTTATCCAGGCTCGACAGGCGTTGCGTGGAGGTATGAAGCTACGCGTGTATACCATCAAATTTCCAAAAACGCAGCTAAGCGTTTGGACCTACGAAATGCCGGACGGCAAGCTCGAACAATACCAAATCACAGCCCAGGATTAGAGGAATCCTCTAATCCATTTGTTTCTCGGTGCGGGCAGAACGGCCTTCCGAGAATGCGTAACCGGATAACCACTGGTACCTGGTAAACGCACTTCTCGGACAAGTGGCCTTCTGTGTCGCAACCACGTGGCTTTGGAATGGCCCAAGACTCCTCCTATCTCTTTACAGTTTCAGCGACTTGGAGGCAGCCATACGCTGCCTTCGGGAGGGTGGTGGCCGCGGCCATTCGAATTACTTGATAATATAACAGTACTTTTCAGTTGAAGCGCCGGAGCCTCATGCGATCCCTGCGCAATGAGGGTCAGCATATGAAATCAGCGCTGATTTTCCAGTCCTTTTACGTAAAGAATGTACCCGCTGTCGTCCCAGAGCTTCGGCGCTCCAGCCTTGGTGAAGCCAAATATGCGATAGACTTCGTCGATGATGTCACGCACAACATCCATGACGATGTTTCGCTTGTCCCCGTTGTAGTCATGGATGTCCGACAGTTCCACTTCGCGGCGAATCGGCTCATGTGGGCTGTAGTGCCCTTCCGACCATCGGAAATCCATAGCAATAGAAAAATCCTCGATCTGCTCAAAGTCTATCGCCAAATGGACACGTGATACTCCGTGCTCCTTGAGCAACGCCTTGGCCAGCTGGAGATGCCGCTGCAGCTCATACGAAAGCCAGCCAGTATGCAGGGTATGGTTGCCTTCCATAAAAGTGTCCGCCTGCGCATCAGCCGCAACTAGCCCGTCCTTGTAAAGGGTGGTTCGCATTGTGCTTTTGGTGTCTTGGCGAATTGCATTTGGGAAGTAACCCAACGAAACCCCATCTTGCAGCATCTCGATGTTCAGCGAATATCTCAGCATTTCCGTAAAGTGAAAGCGGTGCTGTTCAAGGAATTCGCGCAGCACATTGACTGGAATCTCCACCGAGTTCACAGGCCAAGTACAAAGTTCCACGAATCCAAAGTCGCTAACGTTCTCCAGTTTCGCCTGAATAAGATCTCTATGCTTTTTCAGCTTCTCCGGGCGTAAGGCGGCCGCGCTGCCCGGCGAAATAGCTCCTTGGGACTCGGCAGCTCGCAGAATGCGTGTCGCTTGATCAATGATGTGGGTCCGATGGAATTCTCGTACTTCATCTGGAGACAGCTCGACTATTCCCCCTGACGTCTTCTTGAAATACGTGATCGCATTGTTGGGCGGCTCGCAATAGCAGTACGGCTTGTTAACCCCTGGGGGGATTTTGAGGACTGCGACTTTCTTGCCGGCCACCTGAAAGAACCTGATTGCTGGAGACGTCAAGAGAGGATGAATGCGCTCTTTGACCCACTGGCTAAGATCTTCGAGCCTTGGATGGACGGCTAGTCCGGCAACATACGAAGGGAACGCCACCGCGGAACTCTTAATGTCGTCCGAAACTCCATACATAATGAGGCCGCCTTCCTCATTCGAAAAGCCGACGATGTATTTGCAGATGTCCCTTACGTCATATTTCTTGTTTGGTTTTTGCGGGAAAAGGCTCTTGAATTCGAGGTTGAGATGTTCCGACCCGAATGCCCGGCTGCGGAGAAATGCCTCGATGTCAGCATCGTCCACTTCGGCAAAATTCTTCTTGTCGTGAAGTATCCTGTCGAGGTCCATAACTACACTCGTTCTTATGCTAAACCATAGGGCAGGTTCTACCGGGAGATCCGGTCAAGACCCTCCGTCTCTGCAATCTTGTTGAACCTGTGAATCAACCACCACACCTTTGACATGTGTGCAGCGTTTCCTTGTGCTCGCTCCCACGCGTGAGTCAGCGACCGACGGACTTTCTTCAGGTGCAACCGAACATCCCGCTGGATTGTCAGATCTGAAAGCGGTGCCCATGATGACGCCGATGGGACGAGAAGGTTTACGAAGCAGCAACCATCTACATCGCGCTTGAGCAGTTGACCCTTCCATAGACCTTCGTGATATCCCCAGACTGCCCGACGAACTGACTCACTCACAAGAATACGAGGGTACCTGGCCACGTCGGATTCCAGTGAGTAAGCATCGACGATACCTGGGCCAAAAAGAACTCGGCCACTGTGATAGGCCTTGCCATGAACTACTCCTCCTCTCGTGAGAATGCCCTCGACCAAGAAGCGGGTTGCCAAGGCCTGGACTGCCGCAAGAACATGCCAAGCTGGGGAAACCTCTGAGAGGACGTAGCAGTCTGAAAAAGCCGTCATTTGGAGATTACTGTGCCCAACAAGAGGAGCGGCACCCTCGCGCAGAATCGCATCGCGCTTGCTTTTTTGCTCGCGGCGATACCGTTGAAAATTCCGCGATTGCCGATCAACATCTTTCAATGCATCGCGGACGGTGGTGAACAATCTATCTTCGCTCGACATACGTTGAACAATACTGCTGAACCCCAATACGTCCACGAACGCGACGAAACGCTGCTGAAAGCGATGCTTGCCCATTCACGACCTCGTTCTTCCGCTCGGCTCGGGCCTGACTAGTAGGTCGATTGAATTCAACCCGCCACATTTTCGGGAACGCGAGCCGGCAGTTAAAGCTTACACGACATCGGCGTTCTCTTGGAGACGATGTCTGGACGGTCGGCACCCTTTACGCCCGGTCTAGGCTATTCACATCAAAGTAACGTACGGATGACGGGGCACTCGGCTGTAATCCACTTGTCTCTATAACGCGCTACCCGGACAAGTGGCTTTCTGTCTCGAAACCGTATGGTTTTGGAATGGCCCAGGACTCCTCCTATCCCTTTACAATTTCAGTGACTTGGAGCCAGCCCTACGCTGCCTTCGGGAGGGTGGTGGCCCCGGCCATTCGAATTACTTGATAATATAACAGTACTTTTCAGTTGACAACTATGGGCTACTTGCGCTAGAATAGCTGTTTTGTGTAAGGCCTTCGTGCCGCCCTTAGGGCGTGCACGCAAGCCTTCAGGGAACGCAGAATGAGGTCGGACTCGATGAGCGCACCTCTAACCCCTTTAGAATCAGCACTTACGTGTTTTTGTGATGCTAACTCCTTTAGAATCCGCACTTACGTGAAAAGTATAGGGGGGTGGGGGGTACTCGCGCCTCCAATGCCCAGCCTCTAACTGACAGAAACGAGGAACGCCATGTCTAGCAAACCTGCCCATTCTACTAGACCCGCCCAAGAACGCCAGAATCAGTGTCAGCAACTCACTTCCGACGGTCGCCGTTGCCTGATGCCGCGCATGAAGGGCCACCCTACCTTCTGCTTCATTCACGCGCAGCGTCAGCAGCAAATCCTTGACCCCAAACGCGTTATCGCCGAGCTCCTCGGCCCGTTCGAGGATCTCAAGACCGCCAACGCCGTCAATCACGCCCTCGCGGGCCTGTTCCTCCTCACCGCCCAGAACCGCATCCCGCCTCGCAATGCGGCTATCCTCGCCTACATCGGCCAGTTGCTCCTTCAGACCCTCGGTCCGGTCGAGAGCGAAATCAGGGACGCCTGGGGATATAAGTCGTGGGGCCAAGCCGTCCGTCAGGTCCTCTGGGACGCCTCACAAGCTCAGGCTCCCGGCCAGCTCACCCAGGCCACCATCGAAGCCTCTCTTCCGCCTCCGCAGCGAAAAGAGGAAAAAAAAGACGAGGGCGCCCTGGCCCCGGCCTGACCCCGTGCCCCGCGATTCGGAAGTGCGTCATTTTGGGTGTTTACAGGCCGCAGCCTTTGAGGATTTGGTATCGAGAATGCCTACAACTAGTCCCATTGACTTTGGCGAATCGGACAGGCAGTATGGGCATCCAATAGGTTGAAAGGATGCCCCTACGGGTCTTGCCAAACCCGAAGGAGGAAGGAAATGGCTCTCGAGAAGGAACTTGAAACCTACAAGAACGCGCTACCCAAATTGAAAGAGAACGAGGGGAAATTCGTTCTGGTTCAGGGGGACACAGTCGATAGCGTGTATACCAGCTATGAGGATGCTATGAAGGCCGGGTACGCGAAATTTGGACTGAAGCCGTTCTTGGTAAAGCAGATTCAGACCATCGAGCAGGTGCAGTTTATTTCGCGATTTGTCGATCCCCGCACCTCGCAGCCTATATCGTAAAGCCGTGCCTTTCTTCACGCTACAGATTACTCCGCAAGGGCCAATAATGGTCGCGTTCGTTGGCGTAAGCGCGGCCAGAAAGGATGCGCTTGCCGCTGCGAAACAGCCCATACCTAACCCCGTGCGGGTAAGTGCACTCATCGACACAGGGGCGAGTGGGACGTGTGTCGACCCATCGGTCTTGCAGCAACTCGCCCTGACACCTACTGGAAAAGCTATAGTGAACACCCCATCTACGGGGTCGACCCCGCATATTAGTGATCAATTCGATGTGGGTATCTGGATTCCGGGGTCAACTCCGAGCGATCCGGTTTTTTTTCTTCAGAATTTACCGGTGATTTCAGCCGAACTTCTTCAGCAGCAGGGGTTCCACGCGCTCATAGGACGCGACATCCTATCGATGTGCCTATTTGTGTACGACGGCCCCACTAGGCAGTTTTCTTTGGCTTACTAGACCACCTCACTCTTGCAGCTTTTCGAGCGATTTTTTCTCTCCGCCGCCGACAACTTCTTGGCCCGTGCTATGTCTCCCTTTTGCCTCCCAAGGCGGCCCAAAGCAACAGCGTTGATGTTCTTAACCGGACCTTGAGACGGCTCCAGCGGTGTGCCGTCTAGATGTTCTCCAACAGCTTGTTCCACGACACGACGGGCAATGACCGCAAAATCTCTTTCCTTACTTGAGCGTCTTTGCATACTGCCATGATGCCATAGCTAGAAAGAGCGTCGAGCTGAGGAATAATGAAACTGACCCCGTGCCCCGCGATTCAGCGGCGGCGCGGCTTCAGCTCGAGCGCGGCCATCACTTTCTGAAGGTCTTTCCAGACTTCGCCTTTGGCGGCGGGGTTTCGCAGCAGGTAGGCGGGGTGATAGGTGGCCAGCAGGCGCGCTCCGCGAAAATCAAACCACTCCCCGCGAAAATGCGATATGGATTTGTGCGTGCCGAGGAGCGTCTGGGCGGCGATGTTGCCCAGACAAACGATCACCTTCGGCCCGATCACTTCCAATTGCCGCAACAAAAATGGGGAGCAGGTGGCGATCTCATCTTTCTCCGGCGTGCGGTTCTCCGGCGGCCGGCACTTCACCACGTTGCAGATGTACACGTCGTCGCGCCGCAGCCCCATGGCGTCAATCATCTGGGTCAGCAACTGTCCCGCGCGGCCGACGAACGGGATGCCCTGCGCGTCTTCGTCCCGGCCTGGGCCCTCGCCCACGAACACGAGTTCGGCCTTTGCATTTCCCACGCCAAACACAATATTGTTGCGCTGCT
>OBEQ011624042.1_pt1 | contig 13122 bp, 11 predicted proteins | sample 1670901 | NCBI WGS metagenome assembly OBEQ01 (sample SAMEA104232315, study PRJEB22302) | groundwater metagenome | biome: forest; feature: aquifer; material: groundwater | place: USA | collected 2011-08-07 | depth 5.4 m
AATGATCGGGCCGACGTCCGAAGAAATTATGGCATACCGGCCTTTGAAAGACGGCGTCATCGCCGAGTACTACATCACGAAAGCGCTTCTCACGTACTTCATCTCGAAGGCCGTCGGGCGGTTCAATATTTTTAAGCCGGATGTGATTATTTCCGTGCCGGCGGGAATTACGCAAACCGAGCGGCGGGCGGTCGTGAATGCCGCGAGCGAAGCCGGTGCGCGGAACGTGTTTATCGTGCGGGAGCCGGTCTTGGCCGCGCTTGGCGCCGGCATTCCGATTAACGCGCGGTCAGGCCACATGATCGTGAACATGGGTGGCGGGACGTCCGAGGTCGCCGTGATCGCGCTCGGCAATATCGTTTCGTGGGCGAGTTTGCGCGTCGCGGGCAATAAATTCGATCAGGCTATTACCGATTATGTGAAGAAAAAATACGCGCTCGCGATTGGTGAGCAGACCGCCGAGACCGTCAAGATCGGCATCGGTTCGGCCCTGCCCGCAAAGGAAAAAGCGGAGCACCAGATTCGCGGCAGGAATCTCATCACGGGCCTCCCCAAAGACATCATAATGAATTCAAATGAAACGGCCGAGGCGCTGAATCCCTACTTGGCGGAAATCGTTTCATCCGTGCAGACGGTTTTTAATAGCACGCCGCCGGAGCTTGTCGCGGACATTATGGGGAAGGGGATTATTCTCTCGGGCGGCAGCGCCCAGCTCCATCATCTGCCGGAGTTTTTCGAGCGGTGCCTCGGCGTGCCGTCCTACGTGGCGGAAGACCCGCTCTTCTGTGTCGCGCGCGGCACAGGACTCATTCTTGATCACCTTGCGACGTATAAGCAGACGCTCTTAAATAAACGATAAATCAAAGATTAAAAATCAAAATGGAAAATGACGGATTAAAATAAAAAATGAACAGATTATTTTAAATTTTTATATTGTCATTTTGATCTTTAATATTTACATTTTGTATTTACTATGATCATCGGCCACGAAAAAATTATTGAAGACCTAAAAAAGTTTGCCGATGGGCGAATGCTCGGGCACGGCTACCTCTTTTTCGGCGCGTCGCGGATCGGGAAACGGCAGGTCGCGCTTGGTCTCGCGCGGTACGCGGAAACGGGGGATTTTTCAGCAGATCAAAACGCGCGGATTCTCTCCGACACCAAAGAGATTACTCCGAACGCAGAAGGAACGATCGGCATTGACCACATTCGGGAAATAAAAAATTTCCTCTGGCAGATGCCGAATCAGAGCCCCTACCGCACGGTGGTGATTGACGGCGGGGAATTCATGACGCCCTATGCGCAGAACGCGCTTCTCAAAATCACTGAGGAGCCGCCCTCACACGGCCTTATTTTAATTGTCGTGAACGACCACGAGCGGCTCCTGTCGACAATCCAGTCGCGGATGCAGAAGATTTATTTCTCCGGCGTGCCCGAGAGTGAAGTTAGAAAGATGCTCATCACGGAATTCAAATGCGACGCGAAAAAAGCGGATGACGCCGCGCGGGAATCCCATGGCGCGCCGGGCCTCGCCTGGGCAATGCTCTTTGACGAAAAATTTCAGGAAATTAAAAAATCCGCGGAACAATTTTTAACCATGAAGCCGTACGACCGAAAAGCGTTTATTAAAAACCTTGTTGAACCCGATGAGTTTAATTTCAGCAAATTTTTGGAGGCGCTTGTGATCGCGTTTGTCGGGAGTGCAGTATCGCGCGGGCGGCTCACGGTTGCGGGGCGCAATTTCGATATCTGGCACCGGCTTATGGATTTGTGCCGCGAGGCGGACAATTTCAATCCGAATCCACGATTGCAATTGGCCGCATTAGCGGCTACGATTAAATGAAATCCCAAGCGCAAAATCCTAAATAACAAACTCGCTCGTGTTTGGAATTTGGTATTTGGAGATTGGAATTTTTGAATATGGAACTCTATCTCAAAGAATTGGAAGATCGGCTCAAGATGTTAGTCCAGAAATTTGATGAAGAACTCAAATCCGTCCGGACGAGCCGGCCGTCGGTTCAGCTTATTGAGGATATTAAAGTCAATTACTACGATCAGAATCTTCCCATAAAGCAATTGGGCTCGCTTGGTATTCGGCCGCCGCGCGACATTGAGATTACCGCATGGGATAAAAACGCCGTGGGTCCCATCGCGAAAGCGATAGAAGACGCAAAAAGGGGATTCAGCGTTTCCGCAGACGGCACGGTCGTGCGTGTGACGCTCCCGCCCTTGACCGACGAACGCCGCGCGGAATTCACGAGACACGTCAAAAAGATGTCAGAGGAAGTGCGGATTCAAGTCCGCCATCGCCGCGACGAGACGATTAAAGAGCTGAAATCGGCGCAGGACGGCAAGGAGCTAAACGAAGACCAGGTATTCAAAGGCAAAGAAAAAATCCAGAAAATCGTGGACGAAACGAACGGAAAAATCGAATCGGCGCTGGAAAATAAATTAAAAGAATTGAGTGAATAGCTTTTTATGCAATGAGCCCGTTTTTACTATGTTATCTTACGATCGTAAGATAACATAGTAAATCGTAAAATTTTGGATTTGGATCAGATAAAAAAATGCCCGTCGATCGGTATCGAACGGACAAAAAGCGATTTTAAGCGTCAATCGGCAGTTTGTAAACTCTCCCAATCAGGTTCTGGCCCTCGAATCGGAAATGATGCGATAAGAGCGTGCCAGCAGATACTGTTTCCGTAATCCCAAACACGAGTACCGTCGAAGCGAGGCGTAATTTCTTTTTCGGACGTACTAATTTTTTCCTTGGACTTCCATTCCACCTCTCCTTTGAGAACATGGAACATCTCGTTATGAACGTCTACAATATACACCCATTCCATATAAAACGGGTCGGGAAAGTCGGATGTAATAATGTAGGTATTTGCGCGAGTTCCCTTTCGCCGATGGAGATATCCTACCCAGCTCTCATATCCCAAAAGATCGGAGAAATTTTTAAGATCCTTGTTTTTCTTAATGATCTTTTGAAGATAACCCCAAACTTCCTTGCCAAGTTCTTTGGGATAGCTATCGTCATGATTGTAGATTCCACGCCAGGAAGAAAGCGTGCCAATTCCCACGCAACCCCTTGTAACCATACTTCATTACCTCCTTGAATTTTAAAGAGCATGAAGATGATCTCATGGTTTGAGATATTTTGTCAAGTTGCCATCCGTTTTCTCATCTGTTAGAGTTCGATCATATTATTTAGAAATTAGTAATTAGGAATTCACCAATGCTCATCTTCCTCATCGTTATCATCAGTTTGTCTCTTTTGATTTTGAGCCACGAGGCGGGGCATTTTTTAGTGGCGAAATTATTCAAATTAAAAATTAATGAATTCGGGTTTGGATTTCCGCCACGGATTTTTGCGAAGCGTAAACATGAAACAGAGTACAGCTTGAATTGGCTGCCGTTCGGGGGGTTTGTGAAGATTGCCGGTGAAAACGAGGCAATGCCATTCGACGAAAGCGGGGAGGCCGCCGGTCGGAAAGAAATTTCCAAATCCGAAAAAAAGCGCTTGTTTTCCTTCCAGCCGGCGTGGAAGCGATCGCTCATTATTTTAGCGGGCGTTGCGGTGAATTTTCTGATCGGATGGATTCTCATTTCCGCCGTGCTCATGGTCGGGACGCCACAAACATTGGTCATAACCGGCATTCAACCGAATTCGCCGGCCGCCACGGTGGGGCTTATGGATGGGGATATAATTCACGGTTTCACAAAGTCGAGCGACTTTATCCGGTTCGTTGACGCGCATCGCGGAGGGCAAATTACGGTGACGATTGATCGGGGAGGCAAAGAGCTAACATTCACCGCAACCCCGCGCGTGAAAATGAGAGCGCGAGAGGGGGCGCTCGGCGTATTCCTCGCGGAGGGCGGCGCCGCTAAAGAAGGTATCATCGCGGCATTATATAACGGCCTTAAGGCGTCGCTTGCGATATCGTGGGCGGTGCTCGCCACGTTTTATCTTCTTGTAAAAAATCTTTTCATCCACGGATCGCTTTTGGCGGGCGTCGTGGGGCCGGTCGGTATTTTCTCCGTTGCCGCGGAGGCGGGCAAAATCGGGTTCGTGTATCTCGTCCAGCTCATCGGGCTCATCTCGCTGAATCTCGCGGTCATCAATCTGATTCCGTTTCCGGCATTGGACGGCGGGCGGTTTCTTTTTATCCTCATCGAAAAAATAAAAGGATCGCCGATTCCGCGCAAGGCGGAGGCGTGGCTCAATGGCGCGGGATTCGCGTTTCTTATCTTTCTGATTTTTCTCATCACCGTCCGCGATGTGCGGATGTGGTTGTAAGTCGTTTCCCAAAGCGGAGATTTTCTCTTTTTGAGAAGCTGTTGTACGTCGTCCCCAAAGCGGAGGTTTGTGCTCCGTGAGAACCATAAGCGTAAGCGAGGTATTCGAAAACCGGAGCTCCTTGAGCTAAAGCGGGTTCTCATCGAGCGTAAACCGGAGCCCCTTGCGTTATTTTTTTACTTGTGGTAGCATAGACCGCTATGAGGATGATATATGGATCATACACCCGCGGAAACGAGATAAAGCGCCGATTTTCCCGTTTTATATCGGTTTTTGGGGGCTTTTTTGCGGTGCTTCTCTTTGTGAATGCCGGCATGGGTGCCTTTTCGCAGGAATCGTATCTTCCTATTATTGAAACAAAAGAGGCATTAAACATTCAGCAAACGTCAGCGGTCTTGAGTGGCGTCGTGAATCCGAACGGATATCCCACGACGTATTACTATGAATACGGCGAGTCGGCGTCGCTGGGATCGCGGACGCCGATACAAACGGCGGGCGCTTCGAATTCGAGCGTTCCCGTTCCTGTTCCGGTATCGGTCTACGATCTGCATGCGACCACGCAGTATTCTTTCCGGCTCGTTGCCCAGAACCAGTTCGGCGCCGTGCGGACCGCGATTCGGCATTTCGCGACACCAGGCCCCGAATTGAGTTATGCGAATTTCCCTTCGGTCACAACGAATGCCGCAAGCGACGTGTATGGAACGATGGCGACGATCCGCGGCTACACGGAAGCGACGAACGGAGAGGGGCAGGCGTGGTTTGAATACGGCACTGATCCGGATTCGCTTCTTACGGCGACCCCGCCGACCGATATTCTGCCCGTCGAATATTATCGGACGACCAATGTCTCGCCGTTCTTTACCGCGCGGCTCACAAATCTCGTGCCGGGAACAACGTACTATTTCCGCGCGGCGCTCCGGAGGAACAGCCGGACGGGCTACGGCGCGCTTATGAGCTTTCGGACGCCGGGCGGCGTGCCAGCGCCGGATTATACGAACCCCGCGTATTCGTATTCTGCGCCGTCATATGCATACACTCCCGCATATTCGTATTCGTTGCCGACGCCTTCGTCTCCGTCATATACGTATGCCGTTCCGAGCTACGCATCCTATGCTTCGACATACTCGTATCCGTCATCTCCGTCGTATGATTCCGGCGGTTCACCCTACGGATATTCGTATTACACTCCGTCTCCAAGTTATGCCTCCGCGTATCCGACATATGCTTCGAACAATTATACTTATCCTTCTTCGTATTATTCCTCGTACCAATATCCGCAATACGCCTCTACGTATTCTTCTGATGTTTCGAGTGCATACTATAGCTATCAGTATCCGAATCAGAATTATCAATATGCGGCGTACAGCTATCAAAGCGCTCCGGTCTATACGTATTCGTATCCTGCCGCAACCGGCGGATATCAGGCAAAAGTCGCTTACGAAAGCCCGGTGGAAACGTCCGTGAATACCGTTGCCGCAAAACCCGCCGTTTCGAAAACCGTAACGACGTATAAAACCGCGAATACGGCTCCCGTGGCGCAATCTGCTGATGTGACTTTGACTCCGTGCGCATGCGCGTCGAATCCGTCCACGTATCAAACGACGCAATATCAAACCGCTCAGTATCAAACGCCGCAGCCGTACCAAAATTTAACGGCATCGATTTCAAGTCCCCCGAAAGCAGTATCGGCTAGCGCCATGCTCTTTGGTTTTATTCTGCTCTGTATCGCGCTCGTCCTTTTCGGATGGTTCTTGTGGGGACGGCGGACGGCGTAATGAAGTAAAAAAATAAAAACAACTCGCCTCACGCGGGTTGTTTTTATTACGCAATAGATTCTATTTTCTTATCGCTTACATCGCGCCGCTCGGGTTGCAGTTCCGGCAAAGTTTCTTGTGCATCGCGAGTTCGGCGATTGCCGAAAGCCCGACGAGCACGTAAATCAAGCGCGAGATGCCCGCCGCTTGACCGCCGGGGAAAAGTTGTCCGATATCCCATCCAAACGCGCCAACGAGAAGCCAATTGAGGCCCCCCACAACAAGCAAGATGAATGTCGCCATGTGAAGTCCCTTCATGTCTCGATAAATAAAATTGCTGTATCAGCCGACCTTTTCGCTAGTTCCATAAACATACCACATCGGCCGCCTTCGTGCGGGGAATCTCTGTTGATATCGCAAGCTGTGGAATTTTGCCTTGAATTCGCTACCTCTATTGATCTACAATAGTGGAATGAGTTAGTGGCTAGTTTACCAGCGACTAGTGGCTATTTTCCCATGTCCGACCCCATTACAATAAAAAAGAGCCCCGTCGTGCTTATCCGGAATCTTATTATTCTCCAGTTTCTGGCGACGCTCGCGTATTTTATCGCCGCCGTGCTTGCGAATTACACCGCGCTGTATCAGGAATTCAGTTTTTCCCATACGATTTCATACGAAGTGGCAAAATTTATTTTCATCGCGGCCGCCGAGTTCGGCATTATCGGATTTCTTTTCCTTCGTTGGTTTTTTGAGATGTATACCATCTATCCAGCGATGGTCGTGCACGAATGGGGCGTCGTCTGGAAACGCAAAAAAGTGTTGCCGCTCCGCCGCCCCGTGGCTGTTTCCGTGCACCACAGCCCGCTCGCGCGGGCGTTCAAATACGCAAATCTTATTATTCAGGATAGCGTTTCGCAAAAACCCATCGCCCTCGCGCATGTACCGACGCCGGAGACGTATGCCAAGTTCATTGCAGACCAAAATAGAGAAAAGAATTCCGATAACGAAAATGAAACGCCTCAAATCGAAGATTTTTTACGCAAACGCGAACATGAAAAGCTCGAATTCAAAACCTCGCTCCGGTGGGACGCGCGGGAAAATAAATTGAACCGGTCGCTTGAGAAGGCGGCGATGAAAACCGTTGCCGCATTTTTGAATTCCGATGGCGGGCATCTTGTCATTGGTATCGGGAACGAAGGCGATATTCTGGGGCTTGAATATGATTACGGCACGCTCCCGAAGAAAGACGCGGACGGATTTGAAAACCATTTCACGAACGTGTTTAACGAGATGATCGGGCCGGAATTCCGGCGGTTCGTGAAACTCACGTTCCACCGCGCCCACGGCAAGGAAGTGTGCGTCATGCGTGTCGCGCCAAGCGTAAAACCGGCATACATGAAATCAGAAAACGGCGAGCGCTTTTTTATCCGGACGGGCAACTCAACGACCGCGCTTCAAGTGCGCGACATCGCGCCGTATATACAATCGAGATGGACTATTGACCGATGACAAATGACTCATAACTCGGGATTTATGACCTATGGCGCATGATTAAAGCTTATATACCCTATTCGTACGCCTGCCCGCCTCTGGAGGGAATGGGTGAATAATAAGGAAAAAATACTAAGTCCCAATTTCTAATCGCTAAGTCCTAAGTTCTAACTCCTAATTCCTCGTTTTTAATAGTTCCGCGAACTTCTGTTTCACTTTTTCAAGCTTTGGGTTGATGATGACTTCACAGTATGGCGCCGAGGAATTGTTTTTATAATAGTCGCGGTGGTAGTTCTCGGCCTCGTAGAATTTTTCGAGCGGTTTCACTTCCGTAACGATCTTGCTTCCCTTGTCGCTTGTTTCATTTAACTCCCGTATAAATTTTTCCGCTTCTCGTTTTTGCTCCTCGTTTGCATAAAGAATGATCGAGCGGTACTGCGTGCCGACGTCATTCCCTTGGCGGTTCAAGGTTGACGGATCGTGCGTCGCGAAGAATACGGTCAGGAGATCGGTATACGCGATTTTTTGCGGGTCGAATTCGATCCGAATCACTTCGGCGTGGCCTGTTTTCCCGCCGCAAACCATTTTGTAGGTCGGGTTTTCTGCGGTACCTCCCGCGTAGCCGGGCATCACGGAGATCACGCCCTTCAGCTCGCGAAACACCGCTTCCGTGCACCAAAAACAACCCCCTCCAAAAACGGCCGCTTGGATATTCCGTGTGGGCATGGATTCATTTTAGCAAGAGATGCACGTACCGCAACTTTCAGTTTGACAATGTTTTTCAAAACGGCAAAGATGTATGAAGCTCGTAGACAAAAATAGGCATACAAAAGAAGGGGGTGCGGCATGGAATTGCGGGGGATTAAGTTCAAGAAAGTGTGGTGTGCGAGCGGCGTGCAGGGATTTTTCGGCGAAGGGTACTGGTTTCATCAGCCCCTGAAGCCGTTCGGGCTTGACTTCGCGGGAGCGACATTCGTGGCGAAGACGACGACGCTTTTGGAAAACAAAGGCAATATGGAGCTGAATCCGGATTTCACGCCGCGGGAACTTCTTCCTGATTGCATCTGGGCGCCACCGTGGAAGGATTATGCATTGAACGCAATCGCGTTAAGCGGGCCTGGAGCCAGAGCGCTTTTCGAACGATACGAATGGCAGAAAAGGACGAAACCGTTTTTTATATCGTTCATGTCAATCGAAGATACGCCCGAGAAACGCCTTGAAGAACTCCGATGCTTTCTCAATGTCCTTAACATTTACGTGCATGAACTCGAAGATTTTCGGGCTCCGGTCGGATTGCAGATAAACTATTCATGTCCAAGCGTTGGACTTCATTTGGACGCGTTACTCCGTGAAGTGTCGGATGCCCTAGATACCGCTTCACGGGCCCGCATTCCGCTCATGCCGAAATTCAATCTCTTGATTCCGGTCGAAGCGGCGCGGGACATTAGCCGGCACCCGGCGTGCGACGGGATTTGCATGTCGAATACGATCCCGTTTAACCAACTTCCGAAGGATATGAGACGGAAACTTTTCGGTTTTGCTCCTTCTCCGCTTGCGAAGTACGGAGGCGGAGGGTTGTCCGGCGGGCCGTTGCTCCCGTTTCTTCTTGCGTGGCTCACGAAAGCACGGAGAGTCGGGCTCGAAAAACCAATAAATGGCGGTGGAGGAATCCTTTCGCTTGGAGACGCGAAAGCAGTGCTTTATGCGGGCGCGGACTCGATTTTCTTGGGTTCGATCGCATTCAAACGCCCGTGGCGGGTGCGGCATATCATTCATACTCTCCAAAACGGAGATTCTGGCGGAGCGTAATATGCTTCGCCTTTTTTATTTTCACGCCCCGTCATGAAACGTATCTTTATGGTAGGCGGTAATTCATTTGCCAACCGGCGGGCGCGGTGCTATGCTTGCGTCAGTAATTTTCGGAATAGAATCCTTGAAAATTTGAGAAACGAGGTGAAAAAAATGCAGATTACGATTCCTGTTCCCGATGATTTTCATGCCCATCTCCGGCAAGGCGAGATGTTGCGTTGCGTCATTGAAGGCATGACCAGATGGTTCAATCGGTTGGTTGTGATGCCAAATACGGATCCGCCGATCTTAGACGGAGCAGGCGCATTGCGGTATCGGGATAATGAAATTTTGCCTGCCGCAAGAGACGCTGGTTGCGAGCATCTCAAGCTAATAATGACGATACAAATACGTGAAGATACGACCCCTGCGCTCGTGACGGGAGCGGCCGTACAAGGCGTGGTTGCGGGAAAGCTTTATCCGCAAGGCGTTACAACCAATTCCCAAAACGACGTGCGCGACTTCGCGAAACTTGACCCGATTTTTGAACAGATGAGCAAAAAAGGAATGCTGCTTTTGATCCACGGCGAAGATCCCGATCCCAATCTGCTCCCGGAGCAACGAGAAGAGAAATTTCTCCCAACCCTTGTGTCAATCGCCAGAAAATTTCCGAAACTTAAGATTGTCCTTGAACACATCTCGACCGAAAAAGCCATTGCGTACGTGGAGAGTCTTCCGGCGAACGTTGCCGCTACGATCACCGTGCATCATCTTTTTATTACCCGCGAGGACGCTAATCGAGATCCGCACAATCTGTGCATGCCGATCGCGAAGACATCGGCGGATCGCGAGGCGCTTCGGCGCGCGGCGACTTCCGGGAATCCGAAGTTTTTCCTAGGGACGGATAGTGCCCCCCATTCGCGCTTCACGAAGGAAAGGAAAATTGATCCGGCAAAAGGGGTTTATTCGCCGGGCGAAGTTGCCATACCGCTCCTTGCAGAAGTTTTCGAATGTCCGGGCGGATTCGATCTTGGCGCATTTAGAAATTTCGCTTCGGTTTTCGGCGCCGAGTTTTATGGACTTCCGGTGAATACACGGATGGCTGTCCGATTAGTCGAGGAACTGTGGCAAGTCCCGGAAACATACAACGGCATCGTCCCATTTTGGGCGGGCAAAAAGCTAAAGCGGAAGCTGAAAGAACTTGTTTTTTGAAGATTAGCCCGCGCGCGCGTTAAGATTGCGCGGGGGATTATGAATCATTTAAAAAAATCCTCTTCTGAAAATAAGCCCGATTGTTCCTGCCCGCGCTCACTCTCCGAGCCCGGGCCTTTTTTATTTTCGGGGCTTTTTCTTTTTATAATTTTCTGCTACACTTTTCTTGTCGAGTACCCCCTCCCGAGCGCGGAAACGGGGCAGTTTCTGTGTTTAAATTAAAGATTAAAAATCAAAATGGAAAATGACAGATTAAAATAAAAAATGAACGAGTATTATTTTTGAATTTTATATTGTCATTTTGATTTTTGATATTTACATTTTAATTTCTAATCCCATGCGGGATAAAATAATCATAAAAGGCGCTCGCGAACATAATCTCAAGAACATTTCCCTTGAAATCCCGCGGGATAAAATGACCGTCTTCACGGGGCTTTCCGGTTCGGGGAAATCAAGCTTGGCGTTCGACACGATCTTCGCCGAGGGCCAGCGAAGATATATCGAATCCTTATCCGCCTACGCGCGGCAGTTTTTGGGCAAACTCGACAAGCCCGACGTGGATGAAATCGAAGGTCTATCGCCCGCGATCTCCATTGACCAGAAAAGCCATTCGGCAAATCCACGCTCGACGGTGGCGACCATCACCGAAATTTACGATTACCTCCGCGTTCTTTTCGCGCGCGTGGGAACGCCGTTTTGTCCCACCTGCGGCAAGCAGATTAAAAAGATGACGAACGAGGAAATCGTGGACACGATTATTCTCATGACCGACCGAAACGCCATCGGGAAAAATCTTTTGATTCTCGCGCCCGCGGTCATCGGCCGGAAAGGGGAATATTATCAGATGCTCTATGATTTCTTAAACGCCGGGTTCCGCGAGGCGCGCATAGACGGCGAGCTTCATAATCTTCGCGAGCGGATAGAACTCTCCCGCTATAAACAGCATACGATTGAGCTCGTGATAGACCGCATTCCACACGGATTGGACTTCACGCAAAAAGATAATCGGCTCCGGCTCGCGGAAGCAGTGGAATCAGCGCTCAAATACGGCAACCATATCGTCACGGTTATTACCGACAAAGAGTCGTCGCTCTCCGCGAAATTTACCTGCCCGCAGGACGGTTTTTCCTTTCCCGAAATTGAGCCGCGGCTTTTTTCTTTCAACAGCCCTTACGGCGCCTGCCCTGCCTGCCACGGCCTTGGCACGGAGGATATCTGGTCGGAGAAAATATGTCCTGCGTGTTTGGGAAAACGTTTGCGTGGGGAAAGCTTGAGCGTACTTATTAAAAATAAAAATATCGCCTCTGTTGCGGCGCTTTCGATTTCCGAAGCCCATGCATTTTTTGATTCGCTCTCGCTTCAAAAAAACGAACGTTTCAAGGAAATTGCCGAAGTGCCGCTCCGCGAAATCAAGAATCGTTTGAAATTTATGATTGACGTCGGGCTTGAATACTTGACGCTCGATCGCAAAGCCGGCACACTCTCCGGCGGGGAATCCCAGCGCATCCGGCTCGCTTCGCAGATCGGCTCACGGCTCGTGGGCACGCTTTATATTTTGGATGAGCCGACGATCGGTCTCCACCAGCGTGACAACGCGAAGCTCATCAAAACTTTGCATGACCTCCGCGATCTGGGAAATACGATTATTGTCGTCGAGCACGACGAGGAGACGATTCGCGCGTCGGATTATTTGGTTGATTTCGGGCCGGGCGCGGGCGTGCACGGCGGGAAAATCGTGGCGCAAGGGCCGATTCCGGAAATTTTCGGCAAGAGCTCAAAACAAAAATCTTTAACGCTTGAATACTTGCGCGGTACAGAGTTTATCGAAGTGCCGAAAAAACGCCGCAAAGTTTCCAGGGATCACGGATTCGACAAGGATCACCATGACCCTCAGCGAAGTCGAATGGGTCAGGAGTATTTGAAAATCCGCGGCGCCTCGGCAAATAATTTAAAAAATATTGACGTGGAAATTCCTCTGCGACGAATGACGGCCGTAACGGGCGTCTCCGGATCCGGCAAATCGAGTTTGGTCTATGACGTGCTCTATAAAACGCTCGCGAACAAATGGAACGGCGCAACGTACAAAGCGGGCGAGCATAAAGCGATGATCGGGACGGAATACATTAATCGCATCATCAACATTGACCAGTCGCCGATCGGTCGCACGCCGCGATCGAACCCGGCGACCTACGTCGGCGCGTGGACGTTTATCCGCGATCTTTTTGCCGCAACCGAAGATGCGCGCGTGCGCGGCTACAAGCCCGGGCGGTTCAGCTTCAACGTGCCGGGCGGGCGGTGCGAAAAACGGCCTCGGCAAGGCCAATTCTCGGACGAAATCCGATCTCGTCGCGCGCGCTCTCGACCGAGACGACCGAGTCCTCGAAGCAGTTCAGGTGCCACTCGATCCCGGCGCGGAGCGGGGAGCCGGCGAAGTCTTGCCACGAGAGCTCGAAGCTCCGGACGGGCACGCTCCGCCCGAGGGCCGCGAAGATCGCCCCGAGGTAGTCGCGGAACGTGAACGTGCTCCCGAGCGCGGCGTTCAGGAAGAGCGTCCCTTCGCCCGGCGCGTCGCCGGCG
>OBEQ010153024.1_pt1 | contig 13118 bp, 16 predicted proteins | sample 1670901 | NCBI WGS metagenome assembly OBEQ01 (sample SAMEA104232315, study PRJEB22302) | groundwater metagenome | biome: forest; feature: aquifer; material: groundwater | place: USA | collected 2011-08-07 | depth 5.4 m
CTTTCACCTACTGCGGGGTGAATTTTTTGACGGATATTTTTCACGCCAAGCTGGACCCTCGGATTCGTTTGGAGGTCTCTCGATGAAGTTTGGAATTTTTGTGATCGCCATTTTTATCGCCGTGGCTCTTTTGGCTCCTTGGGCCGCGCCGTATAAACTCAATTTTTTTGATTTGGCTTTGAGACTTCAGACTCCTTCATGGAAGCATCCCTTTGGTCTTGATGAAGAGGGAAGGGATCTTCTCTCCCTGGTTCTTTGGGGGACAAGGATTTCTTTGAGTGTGAGTCTCACGACCGTTTTTTTTTCGAGCGTTGTGGGAACTCTCTTTGGGTTGATGGCCGGTTATTGGGCCGGAGTGTGGGATAGGATTTTTGTGTTTCTCACCGATGTGGTGCAAGCATTTCCCTCCATTTTGCTGGTGATTGCTTTGGCGGCTTTTCAAAGAGAGCCTGGAGTTTTTTCGATTATTCTCATTCTTTCTGCTGTGGGCTGGGTGAGTGCGGCACGGATTGTTCGGAATCAGGTGCTTTCTCTAAAGGAGAGAGAGTATGTCCTGGCCGCGCAGGGCAGCGGGGCATCTGTATTACGAATTTGGTGGAAACATCTTTTCCCAAACTTTTTGGCTCCGTTGTTGGTGAATGCCACTTTTGGAATGGGTGGTGTCATTCTGGCCGAATCGACGCTGGCTTTTTTGGGTCTGGGATATTCCGGAAATGTTCCTTCGTGGGGGAGATTATTGGATCAGGGAGTTCAGTATCTTTTGTTGGCCCCTCATCTTTCTTTTTTTCCAGGCTTGGCGATTGCTCTCCTCATTTTGGGATTTAATTTTTTAGGGGATGGGTTAAGGGATCGTATGGATGTAAAAATATAAAATGACGATCAAAGAACTCAGTCAACTTTTTATGTGGGGATTTGAAGGGACAGAGGTTGTCTCTGCTTTGAAGAAAACTTTAAAAAAATATCCTCCCGCGGGCGTTATTCTTTTTAAGAGAAATCTGGAGACCCCTCATCAGATTAAAACCCTCACAAGTGGGTTGGAGAGAGAAAGTCAAAATCCTCTTTTGATCGGTATCGATGAAGAAGGTGGAAGGGTCAGCCGTCTTCCACAGCCCCTTGGCCGTTTTCCGGCGGCGTCTATCTTGGGAGATTTTTTCAGAAAAGAGAAAGACTCCGAATTTATTCGAAAGCTTGGGCGGTATCGAGGGCATGAATTGAGGGAGTTGGGAATTAACCTTAATTTTGCTCCCGTGCTGGATGTGAACTCCAATCCAAAAAATCCCATTATTGGAGATCGAGCTTTTTCAAACGATCCCAAGCAGGTGGCTCAAGTCGCCTGTCTTTTTTTTGAAGGGATGCAAAAAGAAGGCGTCTTGGCCTGTGGCAAGCATTTTCCGGGACATGGAGATACGCATCAGGATTCGCATCTCACTCTTCCCACTGTGCGAAAGAGCCGGCGTGCTTTAGAAAAAACTGAGCTGGTTCCTTTTCGCGAAGCCGTCCGAAAAAAAATTCCGCTTTTGATGACCGCTCATGTGGTTTATCCGGCTCTGGACCCCGATAGACCAGCGACTCTCTCGTCGATTATTCTAAAAGATATCTTAAGAAAGCAGATGAAGTTTGAAGGAGTGATTATTTCGGATGATTTAGAAATGAAGGCTGTGTCTGAAAAATATTCTTTGGTCGAGTCTTCTCTTTTGGCCATGGAAGCCGGTGTCGATTTGATTTTAATCTGCCAAAACGGGGAGAAAGCCGGAGATGTTGTTGAAGAAGTTTTTCGAGAAGTGAACCGCAATCCTGCCTTGGAAAAGTTGGCCCGCCAGTCGCGTGTGAGAGTTCAAAAATTATTAAAGAAGCTCCCCAAAGTGGGGTCTTAAAACCCCTGTAGGGTTTCAACATGTTGAGACCCTAAAATTTTTCAAATAATACATAGAAAAATCAATATGTTGTAAGCGTGCCTGGCACCATCTTCTTTACCTTCTTTGGCATGGGACTTGTACTATAGAATGTTGGAGGAGTCTCTTTTGGCTGGAGAAATTAACAATTTGAATGTTGGTACCAGCGCCGTTGCGCCCTCGTTATCCGATATTCGGGGTAATGAAAAAGAGGCAAAACGTGCTGAGGATAAAAAAGAAGCTCAGGCGGAAGTGCGCTCAAACGAACAACAGGCCGTTGTTTCAAGAACGGGTCAAGATGTTCGTTCAGCAGATAAAGCTCGAGCAGATCGACGTGCCACTACGTCAAATCCAAAAGGACCCACTGCTCCTAAAGATTCTTTTGCTTCTAAGCCTCCTCAAAAAGGAAATTTTCTTCCTGCTGATAATAAAGGACACTCTGATAAGTTTGTTAATCCACCTGCATTACCGACATTGGCGAAATTGCAAGAAGGTCGACCAGATAATAAATCTACGGAAGCTTCTGATGGTCAAAAAGCAGCCGAAGCAGCTCCAAGTCATTTAGCCCAATTGAAGCCAACGGGACTGACACCCAAACAACAAGCCGATGCTCAGGCTAGGAATGGTGAACAAGAAAATCAGGGAGATCCCTCAAAATCTGCTGCAGCCCTCGCAAGTTTGATTAATAAAAAGAGTGGTGCTCCAAACACTCTTCCTCCAAAAAATCCAGCACAAGAACCGGCGCCTGCTGTGGCGACAAGAGAACCTCTCTTGCAAAAGCCTCTTTTACAGCAAGGTCCTCAATTCTTACACCCAACAGAAGAGGCTCATCAGCCGGAGCTTCTTCCAATACAGGTGGCTGTTACAGGGGAGCCACTGCCTACCGGTTCTCCCAAACCACTCGCAAAAAATTTAGCAGGGCCCAAGTCAGGCCCTTCGTTACCCACTTCTCCAGAAGGTAATCCTCTGGTTCTTGCCAACAATGGAAAGTTAGACCCTTCAACAACGCCTCCCAAATCTATTCCTCGTGGAGAGGTGGTCCTATTTGGTTCTGGTGAGTTATCTCCATCACAGGAGTCAGATCAGCAACGGGGTAAGGGTCTTACGATGGAAGGTCAATGGCGAGTTTTGACGCAACCGCCTCAAACAGCACCTGCTGCTACGACTGCATTAGCATTTTCTGTCTCAGTTTTAAGAGAGCAAAAAACTCAGACACTGGCGGAGCGTTTAAAGGTGGGTGGTTCTAGGGAAGACAGAAACATGGGAGAAGAAGGCTCTTCTGAGGTGACCGGAAGTTCTCTGAATGGTTCTCTCGCTTTAGGTTTTCGACGTCAGCAGAGAGATATGCCGTGTTAATTCTGTGTAGCCACCAATTAATTTTTCATTGATAAAAATCTGCGGCACCGTTTTCCAACCTGTTTTTTTAACCAAGGCATCAAAATCATCTTCATCCGTGACATCAATTTCTGTAAAATGAATTCCCTTTTTTTGGAGTAGGGCCTTCGCCGCATGACAATAAGGGCAAGAGGCTGTCGTGTAGATTATTACATGGGACATGGTGAGTTTATCGAACCATACGATTTTACAATTGCCTTGGCAAGAAGTGATCATTGTGATTTCTTCATCCCATGCTTGTGACAACCCTGATCGTGATTTTCTTGCTGGTTTTGACCCTGGGAGTTTTTGTCTTTCTTTTTCTGTCCAAAAATCTGGAAACTTCTTCCAAAATTGTGCGGGATCAACTGGCCCAACTCACCTCAGAAATGAATATGCGTTTGCAAGAGAGTACAAAGGTTATGCAGGATTCCAACAAGCATGTGGGAGATCGTCTGGATAAGGCCGCCCAGGTGGTGGGCGATGTTCAAAAAAGTCTTGGCCGAATGGAAGAGGCCACGGGGCGTGTATTTGAGGTGGGAAAGGATATTTCAAAACTTCAGGAAATTCTCAAGGCGCCTAAACTCCGGGGCGCTTTGGGCGAACTTTTTTTGGGCGATCTACTGGCGCAGGTTCTTCCTCAAGATCGATTCAAGCTTCAGCATTCTTTCAAGAACGGGCAGAAGGTGGATGCCGTGATTTGTTCCGCTCAGGGTTTGATTCCTGTGGATTCGAAATTTCCTTTGGAAAATTTTGTTCGTCTCCTTGAATCACCGACCGAGGAAGACCGAAAGGCGGCGCGTAGGATTTTTCTTCAGGATGTTAGAAAACACATTGAGGCCATCTCTCAAAAATACATTGTTGCCGATGAAGGAACTTTAGATTTTGCCCTCATGTATATTCCCGCCGAAAATGTTTATTATGAAGTGATTTTAAAAAGTGATGCTTTGGAAAAAGATCTTCTTCGGTATGCGCAAGAGAGGCGTGTTTTCCCGGTGTCTCCTAATAGTTTCTATGCCTATTTGCAGACGATCTCGATTGGTTTTAAAGGGCTTCAGCTTCAAGAGGGTATTCGTGAGGTGCAAGATAATCTGGGGCGATTAAAAAAAGAGTTTGAAAAATTTGGCGGTGAATTTACCAAGCTGGGAACTCACTTGGGTCATGCCCGTGGCAGTTTTGAATCGGCTGATCGGCAATTACAGAGGCTAGGAGAGAAGTTGAATTCCGTGGCTCTGGAAGGTGGGGAGCCAGATACGTTGCGGATTTTGAAGGGTGAAGGATGATTATTTATGCTCTTTCGGATGCGACAGGCGAACTGGCGATTAACGTCGCTACCTCCGCTCTCCGCCAGTTTGGTCAATATGATATCCCGGTTTTGAGACGAGCTAAAATCCAAACGGCTGAAAAAGTCTCGAAAGTGGTGCGAGAAGCCGTCGAGAATAAAGGCTTCATTGTTTTTACTCTCGTTTCTTCATCGCTCAGAAAACATCTTTTAAAAGCGGCCGGTGATGCCAAAGTCATGGCGATTGATGTCATGGGGCCCGTCATGGAAGCCTTTTCACGCTATTTTCGAAAAACTCCTTCGGATCAACCGGGGCTTCGTTATCAGATGAACCCTGAATATATTCGACGAAATGAGGCGATTGAATTTACCGTGCAACATGATGACGGCATGGGTTTGGAGACTCTCCATGAGGCCGATATTGTGCTTCTGGGTGTTTCGAGAACTTCAAAAACGCCTCTGTCGATTTATTTAGCTTATCATGGGTTCAAAACGGCAAATGTGCCTATTGTTCTGAATGTTCCTCTCCCTTGGGAAGTGCTTTCAGTAGCGCCTCAAAAAATTGTGGGATTAACGATCGCCCCTGAAACCTTGATGGATCTTCGAACGAAGCGATTGCAAAAACTGGGAAGGGGATTGCGAGATCAGTATGTGGATCCGGATGTCATTGATGAAGAGTTGCAATATTCGAAGAATTTTTTTTCCTCTCTGCCCAACTGTCCTGTGATTGCCGTGACCTCGAAGGCTATTGAAGAAGTAGCCAGTGAAATTCTGACGGTGTTAAATAAGTAAATTCCGCCCTTTTACCAAATAGCCCCAATGGGTTTTTGTGCGTGTCGTGCTTTTACCGTGGTGCCTCTTTGGATCGGATAGGCGTGGTGAGGGCCGTCAATGTAGATAATCCCGTCATCCATTGTTGAAACAAACTGGATGCTTTCTCGTGGGTTTAAGATTCCTTTAAGAAGTTTATAGCGTTTTTCTGGGGGAGCGTAGGGCTCACGGGTGACATATTGAATTTTTTGAGAAGTCAGTGGAAGTTTTTTCCCGCCTGCAGACTTAGTGGCTGCTGTGGATCCGGGAGCCGGGGAGAGCCACAAGCCCGAAGATTTTTGCTCTTCTTGAACACCTCGAATGCGAAGAAGATAACGGGTAGTACCGGCGGGGTTTTGATTGGCAAAGAGGGTGTCATTTAAGGCCAAAGGAAAAACGATTTGATTATTGATGGCAATTTCAAGCCGTTGAAGAAGTTTAATGGGAGCCTTTCCTTCGATAAAAAGAAACATCTTTTCTAAAAAAGTATCGGCCGTTGTTTTACAAAAAAAACCGACACTTTCTTGGGGAACTGAGTTGATTCCCATCAAGAGTCCATTTTCGATGTAGTGGGAAGTTTCCAGGAAAGTTCCGTCGCCTCCGATGGTCAGCACCAGGTCATAGTTTTTGAGCGGGCGTAGATGATAACGTAATCGAAAATCAAAAGGAATTCGGAGCGTTCGGAGATGGCCTTTGATGGTTTCGAGCGTCTCAATATGAATATCGTGCGAACTTTTTGATTTACGAATGACAACGTTTCTCTCACGCATAAGGCGCAGATAGTTTTCATCCTTTTCATCGAGGACGTGAGCCTCATAAGAACTCTTTTTATAAACAATCAGAACCCTAGGGATGCGTTGGATCCCAAGCCGTTGAGGGTCAATCCCCTGGGGTTCATATCGGTGATTAGGCATAGTAGACAACCAACCTTCTGTAATATACACGACTCCCCTATGTCAAAAAAGATTGCATTGTTTGGGGGCTCTTTTGATCCTCCGCATGAAGGACATCGCGCAATTGCTCGTCTTCTAACACGGAGGCAGGATCTGGATGAAGTCTGGATTCTTCCTGTTTACAAACATCCTTTAGGTAAAAAACTGGGTGATTTTGCGTCTCGGCTCAAGTCTTGCCGAACTTTTTTTAAAGAGCTGGGGTCTCAGGTGAAAGTAAAAGATTTGGAAAAAAGGCTGGGAGGCAGCAGTTTGACGATTCGGCTGATTCGATATCTTCAAAAAAAGCATCCCGCCCATCAATTTTATTTTGTGATGGGAGAGGACGCCTATCGTCAGAGAAGACAATGGAAGGAGTTTGGGTCGATTCAAAAAAAAGTGGAGTTGATTGTTGTACCCCGAGGAACTCATTCGCCAATCCCTAATATTTCAAGCACGGAGATTCGAAAACGAATCCGGAATAAAAAGGTATGAAACAAAACATTCTCGATCTCTCAAAAAAGTCTCTTGAAGAATGGCTGATGGCCAACGGATTAAAGAAATTCGCCACGACCCAGATTTTACAATGGCTCTACGCCAAAAAAGTTTCTTCCTTTGAGGAAATGACCAATATCTCCAAAGAAGCGCAGGATCTTTTGGAAAAGCACTTTATCATTCAAATGCTGGAAGTGGATTGCCGCCATCATTCGACAGTGGATGGTTCGACAAAATATTTGTTTCGATTACACGATGGCAAAACCATCGAGAGTGTTCTCATGAGAATTAATTCTCGTCGGATGACACTCTGCATTTCCAGTCAAGTGGGATGTGCGATGGGGTGTACATTTTGTCGCACGGCGGAAATGAAGCTCATGAGAAACTTGTCTCAAGGAGAAATTTTGGGCCAGATTCTGGGAGTTCAAAAAGATTTATCCGCGGATGAGAGAATTACCAATATTGTTTTTATGGGAATGGGGGAGCCCTTGCATAATTACGATACGGTGATTCATTCCCTCCAACTCATGATCGATCCCATCGCTCTGGGTCTGTCGCAGCGAAAGATTACCGTTTCCACTGTGGGTTTGGCTCCCGAGATTGAAAAATTTGCCAAAGATTCGCGCGTCAAACTGGCTCTTTCGCTCAATGCAACCACCGAAGAAGGACGACAGGGGCTGATGCCCATTACGCGCAAGTATTCTTTGGAGCGGGTGATAGAAGCCTGCAAAAAATACACAGCCGCATCGAAACATCGGGTGACCTTTGAATATGTTATGATGGCCGGTGTGAATGATTCTCTGGAAGACGCCAAACGCATCGCCCGCATAGGGGCTCATGTGCCCTGCAAAATTAATTTGATTCCTTATAATGAATATCCCGATTCGCCATATCACAGGCCTTCGGAAGAAAAGATTAAAGCCTTTTTTACATTCCTCGCCGACCGACATTTTCAGGTGAATATTCGGTACTCCAAAGGCCTGGATGTTCTTGCTGCGTGCGGGCAGTTGGCGACTTCATCGATAAAATAAATTGACTCCATACAAGGTTTGTATATCATTATTTTTATGATACAAACAAACATAGTTAATATTTCCTTTCAGAAAGATCTTCTTAAAGAGATTGATCGCTGGGCTCGGCTTGAGTTTAGAAGTCGTTCGGAGCTGATTCGAGAGGCGGCCCGGAATTATATTAATCAGCGCAAGGAGTGGAAAAAGATTTTTGCTTTTGGAAAAACACAGGCCAAAGGTTTAGGACTTAAAGAGAAAGATATTGTACCTGCCATTCGTGCTTATCGAAAACGGTGAAAAAGCCTAAAGTTGTTCTGGACACGAATGTTCTGATTTCCGCGCTAGTTTTTGGTGGTAAACCCAGAAAAGTTCTTCAATGTGCCATTGACGGTGACATCCATTTGATTCTTTCAAATGATTTATTAGAAGAATTGCAGGGAGTGTTGGAAGGTCGCAAATTCAAATATCCGCCTTCGGTCATCCAAGCCATTTTGAATCAATTGACATCCATCGCTCAGGTTGTACATCCGACAGTCGCATTACACGTTATTTCTAAAGATCCTGATGATGATCGTGTTTTGGAATGTGCCCTCACCGGTCGTGCCAGTATCATTGCCTCTGGAGATCCCCACTTATTGGATCTGGGCGAGTTTCAAGGCATTCGAATCCTGACTCCTGCCCAGTTTTTGGAAGAGATTGTGCCTCATCTCAACATTGACTTTTTACCCTAAGACGCTACAAAGCCTTCCATGGAAAATCAGTTAATCGGCGTCATCGGTGGCAGTGGTCTCTACGAGATGGATGGTCTCAAAATTCTCGAAGAAGTTTTGCTCGACACCCCTTTTGGAAAACCATCGGATGTTTATATTGTGGGAGAACTAGAAGGTCGACGCGTGGTGTTTCTTCCACGTCATGGACGAGGACATCGGATTTCTCCTTCGGAATTGAATTTTCGCGCCAACATCTGGGGAATGAAAAAGCTGGGCGTGGATGCCATCATCGCCGTTTCGGCTGTGGGAAGTATGAAGGAAGAAATTGTTCCGGGGCATATGGTCATCATCGATCAATTTTTTGATCGGACCAAAGGGCGCGCTTCGACTTTTTTTACGGATGGGGTTGTGGCTCATGTGACTTTTGCCGAGCCCTTGTGCTCAAGCTTACGAAAAAATTTAATTGCTTCCGGAAAAGAAGCGGGTGCGACGGTTCACGAAAAGGGAACTTACCTCTGCATGGAAGGTCCTCAGTTTTCAACGCGTGCTGAATCTCAAATTTATCGAAAGTGGGGAGTGGATGTCATTGGCATGACGAATCTTCAAGAGGCCAAGCTGGCACGTGAGGCGGAGATTTGTTACGCAACGATTGCGTTATCGACTGATTACGATTGTTGGTACGAAGGTCACGACGATGTGACGATCGACATGGTGATCGAAACGCTTCAAAAAAATGTAGCGATGGCGAAAAAAATGGTACGGTTGGCCTTGGGAAAAATTGATACGAAACGAACCTGCGGTTGTCGGTCCGCCATGCAACATGCGATTTTGACCGATCGAAAAGTGATTCCGCCAGCGACGAAAAAGAAATTAGAAATTATCGCGGGGAAGTATTTTACGTAGGCATATTAGGAGACGTTTATGGGAATTCTTCTTGTAGGCAGTGTTGCATTAGATTCAGTGAAAACACCTTTTGGCGAAGTGAACGATGCCCTGGGCGGGTCGGCGATTCATTTTTCGGCGGCGGCCAGTTTTTTTACCCAAGTGCATCTGGTCGGTGTGGTTGGTCGTGATTTTCCAGAAACAGAAATAGATTTTCTCAAAACAAAATCGGTTAATTTTGAAGGGCTTCAAGTGGTGGAGGGCAAGACCTTTCGTTGGAAAGGCGAGTACGGGTTTGATCTCAATACGGCCAAAACATTGGAAACCCAGCTGAATGTTTTTGCCGACTTCTCTCCTCAAATTCCGGTGTCTCTCAAAGAACAAGATTTTGTTTTTTTGGCGAATATTCATCCTCGCCTGCAGCGCCAAGTTCTCGATCAGGTGTCTCGTCCTCGGCTGACCGCCTTGGATACGATGAATTTTTGGATTGGAAGTGAGTTGGCGGCTTTGAAAGAGGTTATTTCAAAAGTGAATTTGGTGGTGATTAACGAAGCCGAAGCGCGTGAGCTCGCGCAGGAATCTTCGTTAGTCAAGGCCGCGGCGACCATCCGATCTTGGGGGCCGACAACGCTTATTATCAAACAGGGAGAGTACGGGGCTCTTTTATTCCATCAGGATCATATTTTTTCGGCTCCAGGACTTCCTTTGGAAAATGTAAAGGATCCGACGGGGGCTGGCGATAGTTTTGCGGGAGGATTCATGGGCTATCTTGCTGGCAGCAAGGACTTGAGTCTGGAGACCATGAAGAAGGCAATGATTGTGGGAAGTACGTTGGCCTCTTTTAATGTGGAAGATTTTAGCTGCCGTCGTTTGAAGCGCCTGTCTCTGACGGAAATTCAAGAACGTATTTATGAATTTCAAAAACTGTCTCACTTCGAAGAAGTTTGCTTCTAATGGAATCTCTCGGAAGTTATCTGAAGAGGGAACGTGAATTGAAGGGCCTGTCTCTCGAGGATCTTTCTTCTCTTACACGGGTCAATTCGAGTCTCCTCCAAAAGATTGAGGAAGATCATTTTGAAGAACTGGCTCATGGAACGGTCACTCGTGGTTATCTCAAGTCTTATGGCCAATCGCTTGGTTTAAAAACCCAAGACATTTTATTTCGGTATGAGCAATGGGCCAAGAATGCGAAACCGCGTGAAAACCCTTTCAAAAAATGGGAACGCATGAGGCAATCCAACCCTCTCTTGGTGATTCTCTTGCTGATTGCTTTGGTTATTGCACTTGCGAGTTTTCTTTCGTCACGTTAATCTTCCTTCCCATGCGGTTTTCCAAAGGCCTTGAATTGCAAACAGACGTGATTGTTCTCTGGACCCGGGCGATTCGAGAAGATGACTTGGTCGTTGATTTTTTGACGCCCGATCGGGGACGATTGGTGGGAATTGCACGACATGGGCTCAAAAGCCGTCGCCGCTTTGGTGGCGTTTTGGAACCCTTCAACTTTCTTTCCATTCGGTATCAAGAAAAATCCGGATTTGTTTTTTTGAATGAAGCCTCGATTACTGAATCCATGATTGCTCTTCGCGACGATCTCAAAACTCTCTTGGCGGCTTTTCATTTGGTGGATTTGACCCGACGTGCGTTGATGGAACACCAGTCGGATCCTTTTTTGTACGATTTGCTCAAGCGTTCTTTGATGGAACTGAAGGCGGGAGAAGCTTGCGACCGTGTTGTCTCCCAGTTTGAATTACGATTCCTCGAGGATTTTGGATGGAAACCTCAGTTGGAAAAATGTCTGGCTTGTGGAGCACAAAGGGTCGATGCATCAAAAAGAGAGTACTATTTTGTTTATCGTGAAGGAGGCGTTTTTTGTGCGTCGTGCTGTCCGCCTCATTTGGCTTCCGATTTATTTTCTGAGAAAAGTTCAGCCAGAGTGATTCCACGGTTTATTGAGTATCAGTTGGGAGTGTCCTTAAAATCAGGCCGCTTTATTTTACGAGAGGGTGCCCATGTCTAATCGTGTTCGTTTTTTTCGGGCTTATGGAACTGTGATGAGAGTGTTGCTCTCTTATCTTTGGTTGGGAGCCTGGGCAAAAATTTTTGGACGTGCCTGGGGTGACGAAAGACGAAATCGCTTGCATCGTCGTAATGCGCAGAGACTTAAGAAGACCATCCTTCAATTAAAAGGGCTTTTTATCAAGATGGGCCAGATGCTCTCCATCATGAGCAATTTTTTGCCCGAAGATTTTCGCCAGGAGTTTGAAACTCTTCAGGATGCTGTGCCGCCACATTCTTTTCAAGCGGTTGAGAGCCGGTTTTTGGAGGAGTTTGGAAAAAAACCTCAAGAGATTTTCAAAAGTTTTTCAGAGACGCCGCTGGCTTCAGCCTCCTTGGGTCAAGTCCACGAAGCGGTTTTGCCCGATGGAACCAAAGTTGCTGTCAAGGTCCAGTATCCTGAAATTGATGAGGTGGTGAAAGCGGACCTACATATCTTAAAGAGAATTTTTAATCTGCTGCATCTTTTTTTTCGTTCTTATGGATTGAAGGATGTTTATGCAGAAATTGCCAGTATCTTTGCTGAAGAGCTGGATTATCTTCAGGAAGGTAAAAATCTCGAAGTTCTCCGTAAAAATTTTGTCGATGAGAAAGACTACCTGTTTCCCGATGTGTTTTGGAAATGGACCACGTCAAAAATTCTGACTCTTCAATTTATGGAGGGAAACAAAATTTCCATTCTTGAGGATCATCGTCTGGCAGGCATCAATCCTCGCGATGTGGCCACCAAAATTATTCATGCCTACTGTAAACAAATTTTTGTGGATGGAATATATCATGCCGACCCTCACCCAGGAAATATTCTGGTCTCAACCGGAGAAGGCACATCCTTTAAAATCGTTTGGGTGGATTTTGGTGCCGTCGGACGCGTGTCTCAAAAAATGCGTGCCGGCATGACGTTGTTTGTTGAGGGTTTAATTAAAAGAGATACGAGAGTGCTGGCCAATGCGATGAGGGAAATGGGTTTTGTGGCTCGACCCGATAGTTTTGAGCCTTTTGATGAATTGGTAAATTATTTTTATGACAAGCTGTCCAACTTGAAGGTTGAAAACTTTCGCAATCTCGATCTGAGTCAGTTCAACCGCCTGGAAGACCTGCTGGAAATTCGAAAGCTAAATATTCGTTTTAAGGACCTGATGACTTCCTTTCATGTCCCTAAGGATTGGGTGCTGCTGGAAAGAACGATGATTCTCGTGATGGGGTTGTGCGCCCACCTCGATCCCCAGTTGAATCCGATTGAGATTGTTCTCCCCTATGTTGAAAAATTTGTTTTGAAGGATCAAACTTTTGCCCAAGTGGTGGGGACGATGGTGAAGGAGGTTGGTTTGTCGTATCTGCAACTGCCGCAGGAAATTCATAAAACTTTAAAGCGTCTCAATGAAGGCCGCATGGTGATTGGAATTCAAGGGCAGGAGGATCATTCGCGAAAATTATTTGTGCTGGGTCACCAAATTCTTTATGGAATTTTAGGTTTGGGAGGATTATTTTTATCCGCTTATTTGGAATCGGTCGGGCTTGAAGCCTATCGGGCCGAGGCTTTTTATGGATCCTGTTTTTTTGGAGTGGTGTTGCTTATTTCTTTGGTGAGAAATCGATGAAGCGTCGTCATTCCATAACGATTTATATTTTTCTTTCCCTTCTTGTTCACCTCTTGATGGGTTTTTTTGGATTTCGTTTGA
>OBEQ012833471.1_pt1 | contig 13118 bp, 14 predicted proteins | sample 1670901 | NCBI WGS metagenome assembly OBEQ01 (sample SAMEA104232315, study PRJEB22302) | groundwater metagenome | biome: forest; feature: aquifer; material: groundwater | place: USA | collected 2011-08-07 | depth 5.4 m
CTCTGTTGTTGTTCCAGCTGTCGTTCCTGATGTCGTCCCCGTTGTAGACTCTGTTGTCCCAGTATTGATTCCTGCACCGACTTTTACTTCTCCTGTGGTTCCGCTCCCGGAATTTACTGTCGTATCAGAGCTAATTTGAGCGGACGTACTTGTGTTTGTGGTTTCTACAGACGTTCCTGGTGTCGTTTCCGATGTTCCTGGGGTAGGCTGTGGTGTAGGTTCCGTGACAATACTGCTAGTCGTGGCGGTTGTTGTGGACTGTGCCCCCGTGTTCACGGTCACGTTTTGCGTAGTATCAACGGAAGTATCCGCATCCACATCCGCCTCAACATCCACAAGACTATCGGCAAGAGAATTACCTTCAAATGCCGTCTCGGGGTCCAAAACAACAGTAGCCTTTACTTCTTCTTCCTCTTCTGCTTTTTTGACTTCTTCTTCTTCCTCCTCCTCCGATTCCTTTACTTCTGCTTGAAGAGCGGTGGTGGTATCCGTTGTGATTCCGTCCAGTGATCCAGCAAATGAGAAAGATGTGCTCCTGCAGAAGATAATCGTGGTAAACAAAAAGACGATAAGGAAAGACGCGCGCTTAGGTATCCATAGGAGATGCTTGCTTCCGCTTTTCATCGGGTAAATAATATCACTTTTATTTGATGCGTAGGTAAATAAACATATTTCCTGAATCTCCGTTCTTAAAAGCCGCGTAGATTCTTTGTACTTCAGATCTTCGTGTGCAGAGAAAAATCCCGGATCAAAATCCTATTTGCCGCCTTCTTGTAACGCAAAGGGAAATGAAATTCTTTATGCTTCAGATCTTCATGAGCAGCAAAAAAATCCAAGAGGAAAATCGATACGTATTTTTAATGGATTCTTATCCAAATATGCTAGCAGAAGCTGAGTTAGAGACGTAAGCAAATTCAATTGGCATCGAGTCTAGTCCACGATCAAAAAATGGGTGTCACAGTTTTTAAGGGTAAAATCGGCCTAGTCTACGCCATTATTTGGGTACCTTCCCCTGTTAAATACCCTCAAAACCTGTCGCACTTGTCACACTTTGGTGTTTATGGTTATGCCCACTTCACTGTTGCGATGGATATTCACATTATTAAGGAATGGTATCTCAGGTCTCAAGAAATACGTTCACGTGATAGGGCTCTTGCCTTTGATAAAGACTGCGGCGGAAAATAACTGAAAAATCCTAGGCAGGAATCGCAATACGGAAAAGCACGGCATTGACTATGCCGTTGGCATCTACGTGCTTGATTACCGAGGTGATTTGCTTGCCCTTTCCGAGTTCTGCGGAAATAGTGTCAGCATGGACGCGCTTAATATAACCGATGTGCTTATTCTGATACAAAACCTTCACAGCATTTTTATCTTTCGGATTATTGGGATCCCTGACAAGCTGAACCGAATCCCCTTCATGGAGCCGCTTAAGTTGCTCTAAATCTTCTCCACCCTGAACATAATGGGTAAATCCAGCAAGCTCTGTTAGAAAGGCTATTGGCCGCTTTTCTGTATGGGGATCGATAAACTCAAAATGATCGGTTGCAAGCCTACCACCGGTTATAGAAAGAAGGTCAAAATCACTAAGATTAGAATCCTGGACATCCCAATACTTCAAAAGCTCTTTAAAATCATTTCGCGTGCGAGAAGGGAGACGCATGGAAAAGGATTCAATAACATTTTCCCGATATTCCTTGTTTAGATCAGGAAACGAAGGATAACAAGAAAAACCACTCTTCAAGGCATCGTCAAGATCTGGTCGAGGCAAATATCGAAAAACGTATCCTCCATTGCTCTCTTCCTGCAGCTCGCCAACGACAAAACGGCTGCGATGAGCCGCTTCCTGCCAGATCAAGTATATTTTTCGTTCCATAGATGTGCTCATACTAACCCAAATGTCTGTCTTAGAGTATCTCTTCTCATGATAATAATTTTTTTTATTAAACTTAGGCGCTTAACACTAAGCGCGAACTTTGGATTGCTAATTCTCATCTCCGCTAAAGGATCCAGAATAGAATTTATGGCTTCTTCTGTAAATGACGTCTGTACCTTAACATAGTTTACAATCAAAGGCCGCTTCTCTGCTAAACGTTTCAGCAGCTCGAAGTGGTTGATCCATTCAAGATTTTTTCCGTCAGCGGACCATCGAAGATGTGGCAAACCCTTCTTTATATATTGCTTTAGTTGTACCCCACTCTCGTGCAAAAACCCATCGAGCTTTTCTTCCACTAGCTCCCGCCCCAAACTATCGCTGTTATCGAATGCAGGAGCAAGCCTTACAAAAGTCCTTTCTTGATTCACACCTTCAACAAGCCCCCAGTTATCTTGATGGCGGTCAGTATTCCCTATCAAAGCATCAAACACCAATATCTGGAGAAACTCTTCATATAAATCTTGGCCTTTGAGCGCCCCGGCCAGAACTTCTTGAACAAAGAACACATTATGTGTTTCACCCTTCCTGCGATCAAAACCCGGATGATTCGCCAGAATCAAGTCGCCGCCATGGCGCAAATCTTCAACAATTTCGTCCCCTTGGGTTTTTAAGAAGAATCGTATCAATGCTGCATAGGTTGTTTCGAACCTAGCGCAAAAAGTCTCCGGCGTGGATACGCCCACCAAATTTCCAATCCTATGAGCGGCGATCTCCGACCAGAACTCTGCGGGATGTCTCTTGTGCGATTCTTTAAACAGAAACAGTTCGGTAGCACCTCTAACAACTGGATTTACAACCCACTTCTTGTCACGTGAACCTTTGGGAGAAGAGGTGTGAAGGATCTCCCATTTCGAGATATCGATGCAAGAATTCAGCATATGTTTTCCTTAGCCAATAATATCCAGAATGATTTCAATTTATAATGAACCTTGGCCATTAGTTGAATTACCAGCTAAAGATTCGGCAGAGTTAATTCGCCGCCACGATCAGGAGATTTTTCTATTCTTCTTAAGCCTTCTTGAATCAATGCAGCAACTCGCTCAGAGAATCTAATACCTGTTTTTCTAGAAACAATATCGAGCATTTCTAGAAACAATCCTGGCATATGTAATAGAAATTTAGGTTTATCACTAATAAATTTTTCTGTATTTCTAGCTATTAGGCTACCACGCATATCCACATGTGCAAATCGGCATAATGACCTATAGTTCATATTATAAAAATCTCCCAGGCCAACTGATTTAGAACGCTTTTCTAAAGTAGAATACCTCGTCATTTTTTTAAATGGATCCCGACCTTCTTCATACGCTTGAAGGTATTCACTCGCCCTGGAGACCGAGTCTTCTTTGAGTAAAAAACAAAACTCGATATAATATTCGGCCGATGACCTTCCCAAAATGTATGCTGAATGATAATCTCGATCTAAATAAAGATTAAAAATACTTCTTAAAAAATGCCAACACGCTTGAATCTGATAATATAGAACAAGACCTAGTTTTTGGTTCGCCAAATTTAAGAAACTATCACCCGCAATTTCTTCACCTGTAATATTTAATATGTTTTTTATGTCGTCTAGAAGATCCGCTTCCTTAGTGGAAATATCGCATGAAATCTGCAAAACCTTACGAACTATAGACTCTTTGGCATCTGACACCATTTTGATTCACTCCATTTAATTCATTATCTTCTCTTTCCTAGTTCTAAATATCGCACGATTTTTAGGCTTCTTACTTATTATTTGATTCCAAGATGGTAGTTTATAGGCCATCTCGCAATGTTTAGCCATCATTCCATGCATTTCTACATATGTAGGGAATCCTTTATTCACCCTAACGAGATATAGTTTTTTGGATAATCTCAATTCTTTTGCTATGTAATATCTAACAAATTTTTCTATTGTCCTAACGCCTACATGCATTCTCCTACTCTCTTCTAAAGTATCCAGCTTGATGCTCCGTTGAGCTGGGCTTTCCCTCTTTATGTGTGCGATCGCATTTCTAAAATCATCATATAGACATTGGCCAAGTGATTTGACGCCTTGTTCGAGAAACTTCAACTGATCATTATCTATATACAATTTTTGCCTGCTATCAGTGTAAACCTGATCTATCCATTCTTTGGCCTCAACAGGAGTCTTATTAATTTCAAGAATTTGCCAATATAATAAAAATGATAAAAATAATTCTGGCGAACCAAAAGCCTCTCGAAATAGCGATAAGGCTATGCGGTGCTGGTCAGATTCAATAAAGGGAATTGTCATAATGTTTCGTCCGTTATCTCCTCCAAAGTGTGGGATTTTGTGAAAACCAAAACTCTGACATTCTGCTTTTCTTAAAGAAAACCCATCTGGTCTGCCAGGACCACCGACATCGCCAATTTTGATCTTAGAATTATTTTCCCAAGATAAAGCACTAAGATATTCTGCTGCCATTTGATATGCCTTTTCTTCGGTAATACTTGTCTTTCTATCATTCGCTATTGTTAACAGCACGTCTGCATATTTGGGGCTATTATTCTGAATGAGTTTGAATTGAATACCTTTATAATCAAAATACCAAATATCTCGGCACAACCTCGACGTATTATCAAAAGATATGTTCATCAAATAGGCCATACACCGTTTCCTCCATATCAATTTCTGAAATGCGATATCTAATAAGATGCCGGCTTTCTCTAAACTTCTTGTAAATTGTGAATATTGTCCCTTTTAAACAGGATGGCTTTCCTTAGCTCCTCCTCCTTAAATACTGGATAACCATTTGATTTTCTATGAAAAATTATCTTCCCATGTGCAACCCACCTTTGAAGACTTCTTCGAGAAATACCTAATATTTTAGCTCCTTCTGTTAACGAGTATTCTCTTTTCTTGGTCGCCAATACCAAAGGAGATGGAACCTGTGAACAATCTTCCAATTGTAATCGATAAATACCTTTGAGAAGGATTTTACAAACCCTGGTCAAACGCTCCTCGGGAGAAATTCGTACCATCTTTTCGCTCCTTTTGAAAAATTGTGCTTGCGTAACGAATCGAGCAATTCCTCTTCTCCTCCCATACTCTTTCATAGAAAGAGCTATTCCTTAAAAGGGCGGGACGAGGCCTGGCGGAGTTCTTGCGGCCGTTCACTCCGGTGATTGAAATCGAGCGAAATAACGACGGGTCGAATAAAGGCTGTCTTCCGAAGCGTAGCGTAGGAAGTCAGCCTGACCCGTCGCAGCGAGATTTGAATCACCGGAGTGATGCCCCGAAGGGGCAAGGCCACCGCCAAGAAGTATGTCAGGCCGACTTTTGGGCGGGCAATAATCAGTAGAGCGAGCCGAGTTGTCTCATAATCATGAACCTTGAAGCTGTAATGAACTGTTGGAAAAAGATTAGAAGTCTACGGCTTTGTTCTCTGTTTCATTTCGAAACATCATTTTTATTCCATCGATGAAATAGGCGGTAACCCTTCTGGAAAAGAAATCTAACAACGCGAAATATTTCCAAGAAGGGACTCAAAAGCGTCACAGCAAGACCAATGTAAATCCATAGCGATAATGTCTGGATACCTGCTTTCATGGCTACTTCCGCACCAAAGAATAAACCAGTCACGGCTCCCACAATCAAAAGAACGACAATAAATTGGCTCATGGCTCAGCCTCCTTTACCCTTCGCTGGTAACCGAACATTGTTAGGATTTGTGGATATCCTGTACTGCTTCTGCCCGTTTGCTTCAATGAATTTTCTAGGATCCTTCTCTAACAAATATCTGGCTACAATACCCCTTAAACGACTGAAGGGCTGATAACCATCTGATGGAATAATTCCTTTCTCTTTCAAGTCCTGCACGTAAACCCACCCTGCCGGGGTTTCCTTCAGTTTTTCTGCCAGATAGCGCAAAAGCTTATAAAGTGAGTCGCCCAAGCATACATCTTCGCCGTTAATCTTGAAATTCACTCTTCCCAGTCCTTCATTCGGCAAAAATTCCAGCGTATCTTGGCAATTGTATTTCTGGACTTGATACTCCTCTGTCGTTTCAGCAACATGCGAACCCAATTTCTTCTGGAAGAAATTCTGCAGCGTCATGACTTGAGGTTTGATCTTACCTGAGGTCTGTTTTTTTAAAATGAGCTTCAGATTGATCCCATCTTTTAAGATCTCCAGTTCTCCAGAATCATCCCCGTAACTTTTTTGCAATGCCTGGATAATCGCCTCATCCACGCCTAAATTTCTCAACAAACTTGCATTCATACCCTGACCTCCTACCAATTAGCTATTAGAAGGCCAGCTTCGGGGTAGCATCTCTTCAAGAGGGGCTGGTTCCGCTGGTCGCAACAATTCATCTCACACGCTCCTACGAATCACTCCCGTTACTTTCCCAAGAACAGAGAACTTCTCCTTAAGTTTGACCACAATTGGTTTAAAGGAGTCATTCTCGGCCTTGAGCACAATATGGTCCTGCTTCCTATAGAACCGTTTGATCGTTGCATCATCTTCCAAGAGACACACAGCGATTTCGCCGTTTTCACAATTCTTTTGCGGTGAAACAATGACCCAATCACCATCCATAATACCGACCTTGATCATGCTGCGACCCTGTACTCGCAATAAGAAAGCATCTTTTGCCCGAGCCAAGGACCTATCCACATGAAGATACCCTTCCAGATTCTCTTGGGCTAGGATGGGAGTCCCCGCTGCCACTTGCCCCACAACCGGTAAGCGAACAGTGTCTTTAGTGCCAACTTCTATCCCAGCATTGTCTAGAACTTGGACATCTCGTGCTTTTTCACTACGGCGGATGTAGCCCTTCCTCTGCAGAATTGCCAGATGATCCTGAACCGTACCAACGGCTTTAAATCCAAAATGATCCCGAATTTCTCGAACTGTAGGCGAACTGCCCATCTTTGATTTCATCTTGATGATGAATTCAAGGACCTGTTTTTGTTTAGATGTGAGGTCTGGTTTTACCATGACGTAGATACACTACCATACATATGAATGGTTTCAAGGAAATTTTCAGGTGCTCCGAACAATTATTCTTCGCCTACAAGCATCTATTCAATAATGGGTTAAACAAAGAGACCTCTTACGAGGCCCTGAACAAGGCATTCTTTTTTCTGGGTGTCGATAAGGACTTGGACTTTCATTCCCGGTGTAAGCACCACTGTCTCTGAAATTCCAATCGTAACTCGTACAACGTTTTTCTTGATCCAAACCTTTTCAGTTTCTTCTTCCACCTTTGAATCTATTTTCATCACGCTACCGGAATAGGTTTTCAGTGGCATTGCCGAGAAGAGCAGCGTTGCTGTAGAACCAACAACCGCAAGCTGCGCTTGTTCTTCTGAGACGGAGCATTCGATGACGAGTTCTCTGCCACCCAGCCTGAATGCTTCTTGGCCCTCCGGAAGAAACTTCCCCAATTGATCCTTAAGAGGAGTAAGAATAACTCCATCGATGGGAGCCCTGATTTCCTCTTTCTTTTTGAGAGATTGGAGATATTGAAGTTTAGCTTCGATCTTGTCTTTCTCTTTGTAAGTGATGGCAATGTCTTTCAAAATGAAAAACAATTTCTGCTCCGCTTCATTCTCTTCTGCACGAGATATCCCACCCACTTCGTAGTAGACCTTGCTTTTTCTAACCTCTTTCTCTTGTGCTTTTTTCTCCTCCACGAGTTTCTCTATCCTGGCATTGTTGATTTCTTTTTCCTTGAGAGCCTCTCCTATTTCCATGGAGAGCTTCTCGTTGGCGAGTTTAAGAATCAGTGTCCCCGACTGGACTTCTGATCCCTCAGAAGCGTTTACCTCTATCACTTTGCCTGCAATGGCAGTATCCACGGAATAGATTGTGGATGGAACCGTCTTACCCTCTGTCTTAACATTAATCTGGTGGGGATAGAAAAGGATGAACAGAGATACAAACATAAACAGTCCCGTCATGAGGACGAATTTCTTTTTGGAGACCGGCTTTGCCTTCTCTTCGGCAAAGAGATTAGGCGGCACGCTAGGCCGACCTGTGTTCGATCTTTTCTCCTGATTCGACGATAATTCTTTCATCTGATTTTCCATGCAATCCTCCCTTGAATGGTTATCTACGAATAGGCTGAGCAGTCCAATACGCAACAGGCACAGACAACGTAAAACTAACTAGCAGCGGAAAGGAGACAAGCACCCAGACGGGTGAATGCTTAAAGCCAAGAAAAAGAGCACACAATCCTAAAACACTAGTAGCCCAGAGTGTTCGGAGCACCTGCTTGAAAGTTACGGTACTGAAAGGATCCTTTTTCATGGGCTTCCACGCCAATCCTGAAAAAGGAAGGGTAAGAATGTCCATACTCTGGTAATAGACATTGTTCAGGGAAATCAGTGTTGAGAACACCAATTCACTTAAGATGTCCATTAATCTGGCGCGTTTCCAAAGCACAAATTTGTGCCCGTAAATAACCACGAGTGTCGCGGCAAGAACGATCAAAAGCTCTTTGCGCATGTACGGTGAGAAAAACAACGTGTTGTTGGACTCAAACATCAAGAGATGCTGGAATTGGATATCTCCTAAAAAATAATTGAACAATATCCAGAAGAACAGAACCAGATGTGAAACGTACACGTAGATCCCATAGAAGGCGTAAAATCTTGTTTCAAAAGAGGTATCTCTTTTGAAAATCAATGGCCAAGACTGCAGAGTGCCTTTGGACCAACGCTTATCCCTCGCCCGTGCTTCTAGATAATTAGCGGGAGCTTCATCCCATGTTGCGACATCGTGGCAGAAAGCCACTTTTTTACCCAAGGCATCGAGATAGGCAGTGTCCCAAATGTCATGACTCAAAATCCCCTTTGGTATTTTGATCTGGATAAAATCTTTCGTCCTTATGAGACAGAGATGCCCAAAGGAAATCTGCCTGCCGAAGAGAGCCTGATACGTCTTGAAGTAAAGCTCCTGGGCAAGCCTCGCTCCAACGGCCTGAACTTTGGCAAACAGTGTTTTTGCATGCGTGATCTGTATGCATGTCTGAAATAGCGCAATGTCTTGGTTGACGGGATGCTCCGCCTTCTTGATCAATTTAAGAAGCGCTCCCTTCGGTGCCATGCTGTCGGCATCACAAACAAAAAAGTATTTGTAATACAGGTGCTCCGAAAGCCAGGTTAGGACATTACCTTGCTTGCGTTCTGTGGGATTCTCCCGATGCCGGTACTTGACCTTATGTTCACCAAATCTTTCTTTGAGTTTTCTAAGCAGTTCGTCTTCCAACGGCAAATATTGGGGATCGGAATCGCTCAATATCCAAAGATCTGTACCGGGAAGATTGTTGTTTCCGAATGTGTAGCTAATGCGTTCCAGCATTCCTACGGTTTCATTTTTGATCGGGTAAATAATCGCCGTTTTAGGAATGTAAGAAACATAGACTTCCTGCAATGGTTTCGGGTTCAAAACCAGATAAAAACAAGTTGTGAGAAGCATGTAAATGACATTGAAAATCAGAAAAGAAAAACAAAATATCCAGAGCACGGCGACCCAAGGATTGCTGAGTTCAAAAACGATAGCATTGCAGGCAATGGCCAGACACGTTCCCCATAACAGAAGGAACAGAGCGAAGTAAACGTGTTTTAGCTTAAGTTTTTTCATTCTCACCCCTATCGAATCACGCCGATGGCCTGAAAGACTCTTGCCTCGGCAATGTGGTAATTATAGATTTCGCTAACTAGCTCCGTCTTTGCCTTGAGCTCGCGTATATTCATGTCCGCCATATCCATGTCTGAGATATCTCCCTTGATGTGTCTGATCTTTAGGTTTTTTACTTTCTCCTGTGTAGCATCCAGGACTTGCTCTTTGATGGCGATGGACTGTCGGTTGATCGCAAGATCGTTCATGGCTTTTTTGATCAAAAGAACGTGCGTGGCTATTTCCGTCTCCTTCCTCAGTTTGCTTTCAGTTAACTTAGAGTTCATCTGGTTGATTTCTGCCGTGGTTCTTCCGAAATCCCAAATATTCCAATGAACGAGGACTCCGGCCTCAAAGGCATTCTTGTCGTAAAACGAGTCCTTTTCACGCCGGTACTTTCCTACCAGATGTACCTTGGGAAAACGTTCGGACTTGGCTATGTTCAAATCCTCTTGGGCCTCGTTGATTTTGAGGTCTAGTGAAGCCAGAAGTGGTTCGTTCGACGGATGGGCAATACCATTGTTGCCATCTTTCTCAATGTCTCGGACATCCTCTAGAACATAGGACTTGTTCTTATCCAGTCCCGTAAGGGACATGAGATAGTCGTAAAGAAATTCCAACTGTTTTTCTTTTGCCAGAAGCGCTCTTTCCTTCTCACCAAGCATCACGGCATGCTCCAGCATGGATGCCTGAGTACGGTATTCGGCTTGAACCAACCTTTGGTCTGCATCCAACACTTTCTTGAAATAAACAATCTCTTCCTGCAGCAATTGAATATCGGCCTCTGTTTTCTTGATCTCGAAAAATGTATCGCGGATTGCATAGGCAAGATCCACTTGCGAGAGGATTTTTTCTTCCTGGGAAAGTTTTACCTGTGCCTGGGTCTTTCTTCTTTGGGCAAAAAGTTGACCACCTAAAAATAAGGGCTGCTCTATTCTGCCTTCTATACCGATCACGGGCACGTCGGTGGATACAGCCCCGTAAAGGTTGGAAGAAACCGTCGGAAACATACCGGCACGTGCCTCTTGATCACGGAATTGGGCCTGGCTGATATGTTCCTCGGATATTCCAACCAGAGTATTTTTCTTGATGACGGACTCGATGCATTGATCCACAGTCAGAATCGTGCATTCCTCTGCACTGACCTGGGTAGCAAGAGCCAAAATGAGACAAAAAGCCTGCATGAGTTTTTTCATGGACCTCCCTTTTAGAATTATGATTTAGAAAGATTCGAGAATCAGAACGAGAATCGGTGTATACGCTTGGACCGTAACGGACTCTTCTACTCGGACATTATTCAATGCCCCTTGAGCATCCTGCGTAAGATTTCTTGCGGCATTCAATCGTAATTCATCTTGCAACGATAAAGCCTGATTACTAGTACCAACCACCAACGCTGCTCCACTCAACAGCACTTCTCCTGCAGCCTTCAAGAAAGACTTGTCGACTTGTTTATCCACTCTCCCGATGATTCCTCCTGATCCATCTAAGCTCAGAGCCATGGCTCTGAGCTTTATTTCTTTACCATCCGGTAAAACCATCACCATGAATTGAACATTCACCCTATCCCTGCTTTTCACGATCCCCGCATCCCCGATAAACTGAGTGCCTTTGGGGATAACGACCTTGGTGTCTTTCATCACATCTTCGTCTACAACAGCTACGACAGGACTTGAGACATTGAAGGAGAATATGGCATTGGCCAAATGGGCTTTGATCTTCGTACCAGTAGTTATACCCAACTCCTTGTTTTGCCTGGAACCCCCTTCTCTAGGGGAATTTCTGTTTTCATCTTTCTTGATATAGACAGCGATGGGGCTACCAAGCTTTCTGCTCTGGGCTACAGCAACTTCCTTGGGTTTCTTCACCTCGCTCTTCTGGATCTCCTCTGCAATTTGCCCTTTGATCAGATTCTCTATCTCTGTTTTGGAATAAACACTTCGCTTCTCCACCGCCTGCTCCTTGCTCGGAATTGTGGCTTTCTCTTTCCTAGAGGTGCTCAGAAGAGTAATCAAAACAAAGAGCAGCAAAAGTCCGACTACTATTCCAAGAACGAGAGGCTTTTTCTTTTCCAATGTTTTCTTTTGGTCTTGAAGAGAGATATTGGGTTGGTCTGTCATGGCTACTCCACTTCCGTCGGAATCTTGGTGATTTGCAGCGGCACAGGATTGTCTTTGCCATAGACCTTCAGCGTCAGTTGCTCGTTCTTTTGAAGGTAAACCTTGGAATAACTCAGAAGCCCGTAGTGATAGCTATTCTTGGCAATTGTCTTTTCTATGTTCATCGAAGTCTCCACCGGCACGAACCCTTCGGATCTCAGGTTGAGACCTCCGCGAAGGACTGTCTCTTTGCCCAGAACAATGCTCTGTATTTCATAATCTTGGTCGGAGTAATTGAACAAGCTGTAGCGTAAATAGCTCTTATTCCCAATCTGGGTTAGTGCAAGGAGATTGAGTTGCATCCCATCTCGTTTCTCTGAGATTTTTAAGCTCTTTGTCTTTGTGCCGCTCTTTAACTCCTCTTCAAACTTCTTCTGGGAAAGCTCTTGGACTTTTTGATCCTGCTTTGCCTCTTTCTCTTGGAATATCTTTTCTAGTTCGCCCTTCTTTTCTTCCACTTTGGCTTTGAACTCGTTTTGAACCATGGCATCCTGGGTGGGGAAATGAAAATCCAGAACAAAATCTGCCGTCTTGGGGTCTCCCACCGTGATATCAAACGTCAATCTGGCAGAGTTGGTATAAATCGTGAGATTTGTTCTTGCGTCGGCATAGTCGGTAGCAGGTTTGACGATGACTTCTTTGTCATAAACCTCCACCTTGAAAAGCTCTGCATCTCCCACGAATACCTTCCTGGCATCTTCGGGAAGATCTATTGTGGTGATGTAACCGATCGCGGTTTGCAATTGATACGTAACACCTTGTTTCATACTCAAGGTGGTGATATTGGGCGTTGTGCGGGAGAGCTTGTTGCTTCTTTGCCTGATTTCTAAGGATTGATCCTCCGAAGCAAAAAGAACGTTGGTGCCAAGAACAAAGACAAGAAAGAAGCTGATTCCTTTACGCATAGCAATATCTCCTATTGTTCGAGTTGTTTTACTAAAACCTCGCGATACTCCTGAACGAGAAGCCCTTGGGGTGTATCCATGGTTCTTGGAACCTTTTTGAGAATGATGTCGCCTTTGAAAAGGCTCTCTTCTTTTAAGTCACGGTTCTGATAGCTCTGAATCGTTCGAAGCCCAATGAGAGAGAGCACAGCATAGTTGACATCCTCCCGCTCCACTTTGATTTCACGAAGTTCCATCTTGGTGTTGATAGAAGCCTGGCTTATTTTGGATATTAGGTTTGAGTCCAAAACCTCTTTCTTAGCAATTTTTTGATAGTTCGCGCTCATCAGATTGAAGGCCTCGGCTATGTCCGTGGAAATTGTGTAGGAGTTGTACTCCGTGAACTTTTGAACAAAAAGCTTGGTGAAGTAAAAAAGCTCCGGCTTCGTTACGGCATTGTTGACCTCGTAGCTTTTGATTGCTTCGGCCTGCCCAATATCCGAGAC
>OBEQ010244587.1_pt1 | contig 13116 bp, 24 predicted proteins | sample 1670901 | NCBI WGS metagenome assembly OBEQ01 (sample SAMEA104232315, study PRJEB22302) | groundwater metagenome | biome: forest; feature: aquifer; material: groundwater | place: USA | collected 2011-08-07 | depth 5.4 m
GGAGATGGTTATGCCCGGCGACTCGGTCACGATCACAGCTGAACTCATTACCCCCATCGCCATGGAGAAGGAACTTCGCTTTGCCATCCGCGAGGGCGGCCATACGGTAGGGGCCGGGGTGATCACGGAGATATTGGGGTAGCAATGGCCACAGCCAGTCAGCAAAAAATCAGAATCCGCCTCAAGGCCTACGATCACAGAGTTTTGGATCAGTCGGCGCTTGAGATTGTGAATACCGCCAAGCGCACGGGCGCCAAGATTTCCGGGCCGATACCGTTGCCGACTGACTGCGAACTGTACACCGTGAACCGTTCTCCGGTCATTGACAAAAAATCGAGAGAACAGTTTTTCATGAAGACCCATAAGAGACTTTTGGATATTTTAAATCCTACAGCCAAGACAATCGACGCGCTCCGAAAGCTTGATCTTCCGGCCGGCGTGGACGTGGAGATTAAGTAAAAGAAAGGTTGAGATTGCTTCAGTCGCCTGCGGCGACCTCGCAATGACATTATCATGTTAGCCATCCTTGGAAAAAAACTGGGAATGACCCAATATATCAAGCCCGATGGCCGGCAGGTGCCGGTGACCGTGCTGGAAGTCGGCCCGTGTCTGGTGACGGATCTTCGGACCCATGAAAAGCAAGGTTATAGGGCGGTTCAGATCGGTTACGGCGATGTGAAGGAAAAACATACCACGAAGGCCGCCCGAGTCTATTTACAGAAGAAAAAACTGCCGCTCAAGAGATGGCTGAAAGAAATTCGGCTAACTCCCCAGGAAAACTATGAAATAGGCCAAGAGATCAAAGTCAATATTTTTAAAGCCGGAGACATCGTGGATGTGCAGGGGACTTCCATCGGCAAGGGATTTGCCGGCGGCATGAAACGGTGGCACTGGCGCGGCGGCGCGAGCAGTCATGGTTCGATGCATCATCGCCGCATCGGTTCGGCCGGAGCGAGCTCTTTCCCCTCACGGACATGGCCGGGGCACCACATGCCGGGACATTTAGGCAATGCAAAGAAGACTGTCCAAAATCTTGAAGTCGTCAAAGTGGATGTGGACCAAAACATGCTGGTTGTTAAGGGCTCGGTCCCAGGCGGCAGTGACGGACTTTTGTTTATTCGCAAATCACTCAAGAAGCCCGAAGGCGTTAAAGCACCGGTTGTGGTGGTCAAGACGGACAAGAAAAAAGACCCGCTTGCCAAGAAAAAAGACGACAAACCTAAGAAGTAGGGATTATGCCTGAGAAACGAAAGAAGAAAAATTTAAAAAGCACGAAGCACTTGGAGGCAAGGGCGAAGAAAAAAGCTACCGCTAAATCTGAAAAAAAGATCACCAATCTCAAGAAAATCGCGTCAGCTCAAGTTTCCGTAAAGAAGGTTAAGGAAGGCGCGGCACCGGATAAGTTGTTGGCGGTATACGATCTGAACGGCAAGGCTCATGAGAAGGTGACACTAGACCCGCTTTTTTGCGAAGGCGAGGTCAATTCAGGCGTTATCTATCAAGCGGTTCTCATGTATCAGGCCGGTGAAAGGGAAGGAACCGCTTCGACAAAAGACCGCGGGCATGTGAGAGGCGGCGGAAAAAAACCATGGAAACAAAAAGGCACCGGCCAGGCCCGGCACGGCTCGAGGCGTTCTCCTCTTTGGAGAGGTGGTGGCACGACATTTGGCCCGAGCCTTCGTGACTATTCGTATTCGATCCCGGCGCAGCTGAAAAGAAAAGCGGTGGTGGAAGCGATTAAAGACAGATTCCTTAGCGGCAAATTAACCCTCATGAACCGTTTAGAACCCGAAGCGCCGAAAACAAAGATCATGGCCAGCGTGTTGGATGTGTTCAAGCTTGAGAAACCGTTATTTCTGGTTGAACAGAAAACCAAAAATCTTCTTTTGGCGTCCCGGAATATCCCGGGAGTGGCCGTGAAAACGTCCGGCGAAGTGAATGCGCTTGACGTTGCGTCGCACTCCGAGTGTGTGATGACAAAAGAAGCGTATAGCTCTCTTCTTAAGAGGCTCAAGTCATGACTCAATCTTATCAGATTGTGCGCTCGCTTTTGAGAACGGAAAAGGGCGTCGCGCAGTCCGCGGCCAACAAATATTTTTTTTCTGTGAAAAAAGACGCCAATAAGATCGAGATCAAACGGGCTGTCGAGGAAAATTATAAAGTCAAAGTTTTGAAGGTCAACACGCAGGTCATGCCGGGGAAACTGAAGAGAGTCCGCGCACAGTTGGGCAAAACGCCGGATTGGAAGAAGGCCGTCGTGACTCTAAAACCCGGGCAAAAGATTGATCTGGCATAAAAAAGCGGGATTTTAATTTATGGGCAATAAGACATTCAGACCCAGGACACCGTCGCTCCGATGGACGGCCATTTCAGATTTTTCAGAGCTTTATCCGAGGCACAAAAGACCCGAGAAATCTTTGGTCGAGTCCTTAAGAAAGACCGGCGGGCGCAATTCCCACGGTCGCATGACATCGCGCCGGCGCGGGGGTGGGCACAAGATATTTTACCGGATCATTGATTTTAAGCGGGACAAAATCGGTGTCGAGGGAAAAGTCATCTCGATCGAATACGACCCCAACCGTACGGCGCGGATCGCGCTGGTCGAATATCCTGACAATGAAAAGCGCTATATTTTAGCGCCGGTGGGACTCGCTGTTGGCGCCAAGGTTGCCAGCGGTCCAGGCTCGGAGATTCAACCTGGCAACGCGCTGCCGCTGAAAGACATTCCGCTGGGAACGCAGATCCATAACATTGAACTTCGTCCCAGCAACGGCGGCCAGATCGCGCGCACAGCCGGAGGCTACGCCATTTTGATGGCCAAAGAAGGAAAACATGCCAACGTGAAATTACCGTCAGGCGAGGTCCGATTGATTGAGGTGGACTGCTACGCGACGATCGGCCAGGTGGGTAACATCGATCATGAGAATTTATCGATCGGCAAGGCCGGCCGCAACCGGTGGCTCGGCCGCAGGCCCGCCTCACGCGCAGTCGCGAAAAATCCTGTGGATCATCCGATGGGCGGAGGCGAAGGTAAATCCTCCGGGGGCCGTCATCCGACTTCACGAAGCGGACAATTGGCCAAAGGCCTCAAGACGCGCAAGAAAAAGAAGCACAGTTCCAAATACATTGTGAGCGGGAGACCCCGATGAGCCGTTCGATCAGTAAGGGCCCCTTTGTTGACGAAAAGTTGATGAAAAAAGTTGTCGCAATGCAAAAAATAAGAGACCGGAAACCCATTAAGACGTGGTCAAGGCGTTCGACGGTTACTCCTGATTTTGTAGGCCTGACGATGATGATTCATAATGGAAGGAGTTTTAACCCTATATTTATCACCGAAAACATGGTTGGGCACAAACTGGGTGAATTTGCGCCGACCCGTACATTCAGAAAACACGGCACGATGACGAAGACGTCTGCCGAGTTGACATGAGAGAGCCCCAATGATCGCAAAAGCGTCTTTACAGTTTGTCAGGATTTCTCCCCGAAAGGTTCGATACGTTATCGACCTTATTCGGAAGAAAAGTGTTTCGCAGGCTCATGGGATTTTAAACGGATCGCCAAGGCGCGCGGGTGAGATCGTGCGTAAACTTCTCAATCAAGCCGTTGATGCGGCCGAGCGGAATTCGCACGTAAATGGCCAAAACCTTTTTGTATCAAAAGTAACGGCCGATGGCGGTCCGACGATGAAACGGTTTCGGGCGGCCACGATGGGACGGGCATCGGTCATTCGAAAGCGGACGAGCCATATCTGCCTTGAACTTGATTTATTAAAAACAACCAAACCGATGGGCACGGCAAAGACAGCCGTGAACAAGACGGTCACAAAAAAGAAATTAGTAGGAGCCAAATAATGGGTCAAAAAGTTCATCCGACGAGTTTTCGTTTGGGAGTCATCAAGACATGGAGTTCGAGGTGGTATGCCGGAAAAAAAGAATTCTCGAGGTTTCTTAACGAGGACATTAAAATTCGCCAGCACGTGCTCAAAACTTTCGCGCAGGCCGCGGTTGCGAGGGTCGAGATCGAGCGCGCCAGCGAAAAGATACGCGTAAATATTCATACTGCCAGACCCGGAGTGATCATCGGCCGCAAGGGCGCGGATATTGACCGTTTAAAAGAAGAGCTTCAAGGCATGACAGGTAACAAAGAAATTCATATCAATATCAAGGAAATAAAAAATCCGGCGCTCGAAGCGCAGCTCATCGCAGAAAATATCGCGCTTCAACTCGAAAAGCGGATCGCGTTTCGACGGGCCATGAAGAAGGCGATGCAGCAGACCATGGACAGCGGTGCCAAAGGGATCAAGATCCAGACCAAGGGCCGTTTGGCGGGCTCTGAAATAGCCCGTGCCGAAGGTTACCACGAGGGCACTGTGCCGCTTCATACGTTGAGAGCGGACATTGATTATGGTTTTGCAGAATCCCAAACGACATATGGAAAAATCGGAGTGAAAGTGCTGGTTTATAAAGGGGACATCATAGGCAAGAAATCGCCGGAGCGCATGGATAAAAGGGAAGAAATGACAACAACCGCCGGTCTTAGTCCGGAAAGCGAAACAGTGGTGGAGACACAGACTCATGCTCCTGATGCCTAAACGAGTCAAATACCGAAAGACCCAGCGCGGCCGCCGCAAGGGCGCGGCCCATCGCGGCAATAGCTTGAGCTTCGGCGAATACGGGCTCCAGATTCTTGAAAACGGGTGGCTCACGAACGTACAGATCGAAGCGGCGCGTGTAGCCATTTCAAGGAATGTGAAACAGGGAAAGGTGTTTATTCGCGCGTATCCCGACAAGCCGGTGACCAAGAAACCGGCTGAAACCCGCATGGGCAAAGGCAAGGGGATGGTTGAGTCATGGGTCGCGGTGGTGAAACGGGGAAAGATTTTGTTTGAGGTAGAAGGTCTGCCTGAGCCCTTGGCCAGGGAATCCATGAGGCTGGCGGCAACCAAGCTTCCTTTTAGAACGCGTTTTGTGTCAAGAAAAGGGAGCTCGAGCGGATGAAACATAAAGCGAGCGAGTTAAGAAATTTAAGCTCTTCCGAGCTGGATCTCAAAAAGAATACGCTGGCTAAAGAACTTTATGAATTAAGACAGAAGAAGGTTACGGGGCAGCTTGACAAACCCCATCTTTTTAAAATAGTACGAAAGCAAATTGCCCAAGTCAACACGATTAAACAAGAGATCAAACATGACGACGCAAAAGCCGGAAAGTAATCAAAAGAAAGAAAGGACAGGCATCGTCCTCAGCAACAAGATGCAAAAAACAATCGTTGTCCAGATTCGCCGGAAAACGCGCCATTCGCTTTACGGCAAAGTTATCAATAAGGCCAAAAAATTTAAAGTGCACGATGAAAGAAATCAGGCGCAAGTCGGCGACAAGGTGAGGATAGTGGAAACGCGTCCTTTGTCAAAAGAGAAGCGGTGGCGTCTTCTTGAGATATTGAGCCACGGGCATATAAGCTCGGCGCTGGATATCAAGGAAAACTAGGCAGGGTCAAATGATTCGCATGAGAACACTGCTCGATGTAGCGGACAACACAGGCGCCAAGAAAGCGGCTTGCATAGGCGTGATTGGCCGTTCCGGGCGGCTGATCGCCGAAGTCGGCGACATCATCAGCGCTAATGTGAAGGAAGCGTCTCCCGATGCGGCGGTAAAAAAAGGCGAGGTCGTAAAAGGGGTGGTGGTCAGGACAAAAAATAAGATCCGCAGGCCCGATGGGACATCGCTGCGGTTTGATTCGAATGCGCTCGTGATCATCGATACCCAAAAAAATCCGAGAGGCACACGCATCTTTGGGCCGGTTCCCAGAGAATTGCGGGACAAAGGCTTCATGAAGATCATTTCGCTCGCACCGGAGGTTATTTAAACGTGGGTTTGAGAATTCGCAAAGGCGACAAGGTTTTTGTGACCACCGGAAAAGACAAAGGTAAGACCGGAAAAGTGATCACGGTACTCCCGGATAAAAACCGTGCGCTGGTTCAAGGGGTTAACATGGTAAAGCGCCATTTAAGGAAGAGCCAGCAGAATCCACAGGGCGCCATTATCACGAAAGAAGTGCCAATCCACATGTCTAATTTAAGCCTTCTTTGCCCGGTATCCGGAAAACCGACACGCATCAAGATGTTGATCGCGGCGGACGGCTCAAAGCAGCGAATTTCAGCCAAGAACAAAGCGGTGATTTCATAAAATGACACAGACAACCACCACATTGCAAAATTTTTATAAAAAAGAAATCATTCCCCAGATGATGAAGAAATTTGGCTACCAAAACGCCATGGAAGTTCCGAGACTGGAAAAGATCGTCGTGAACATGGGTGTCGGAAAAGGCGCCGAGGACATCAAGATCGTCGAAATGGCGCAAGGCGAACTCAGCATGATTACGGGCCAGCATGCCGTGATCACGCGTGCGAAGAAAGCGATCTCCAATTTTAAGATTCGCGAGAATTCGCCCGTAGGCTGCCGCGTGACGCTGAGACGGAAGATCATGTATGAATTTTTTGAACGGCTGGTCCGCGTGGCGCTGCCGCGTATCCGGGATTTCAGGGGCTTGAGCCCACGCGGTTTTGACCAAGCCGGCAATTACAATTTCGGCATCCAAGAGCAAAATATTTTTCCGGAGATCGAGACCGATCGCGTCATCCGGCCGCAAGGCATGAACATCACCGTGGTGATTAAAAATTCAGGCTCCAAGGAAGAGTCTTACGAACTCCTGGCGTTTTTTGGGGTACCGTTTAGGACCAAGACCGAAAAAGAAACCAAAACTGCGGGACAGCCTGAGCCGGCACATGTCACGGCGTAAGGTTTAAGGGAAATTTATGGCAAAATTATCTTTGATTCTTAAACAGCAGCGTCCGCCCAAGTTTAAAACGCGGGCCTACAACCGCTGCCTGCAATGCGGAAAGACGAGGGGCTTTTACAGAAAATTCAAGCTCTGTCGAATTTGTTTTAGAGAGATGGCGTCCAAGGGAGAAATCCCGGGCATCATCAAGGCCAGTTGGTAATATGAAGGAGAGGAACTAAAGTCAATGGCATTATCAGACCCCATCGCAGACGGGCTTACCATTCTGCGCAACGCGACCCGCGCCAATAAAGAGCGGGCGGACTTAAAGGCTTCGTCGGTGATGGCCGAAATCTTAAAAATTTTGAGAAAAGAAAAATTCATTTACGATTACCGCCTGATTGAAGACAAAAAACAGGGGATCTTAAGGGTTTATATTAAAAAAACCAACGAGCCGACTAGAAAAATAAGCCGTATCTCAAGAGTGTCAAGACCGGGCCTGAGAATTTACACCAAGCGGGACAATATTCCGACTGTTTTAAACGGCTTGGGAATTTGCATCGTGTCGACTCCTCAAGGTATCTTGAGCGGGGAAGACGCCAAGAGACGCGGCGTCGGCGGCGAGATACTGGCAAAGGTTTGGTGATTGATGTCACGCGTAGGTAAAAAACCGATAGATGTTCCGAAAGCAGTAAAACTTTCGATAGACCAGTCACTCATTCATGTGGAAGGGCCGAAAGGGAAGCTTCAGTTTAGCACAAGCCCCCGGATGACGCTGACGTTGAAGGAGAATAATCTGGTCATTGACCGCGCCACCAATCAAAAAATGGACAAGGCGATCCACGGCACGACCCGGACCATCATTTTCAATATGATCAAAGGTGTGACTGAAGGTTTTTCGAAAGAACTCGCGATCGAAGGCGTTGGTTTTAAAGCGCAGGCCCAGGGGAAGAGTTTAAATCTGTCGTTGGGTTTTACACATCCGGTGATTTTAGACACACCAGAGGGCATTACGGTCGAGACACCGAAACCAACCCAGGTGATTGTAAAAGGCATTGATAAAGGAAAAGTGGGGCTTTTTGCCGCTAAGATAAGAAAAATTTATGAAGCCGAGCCTTATAAAGGCAAAGGGGTGCGTTATCTCGGTGAAGTGGTCCGCAGAAAAGCAGGAAAGACGGTAACCAAATAATGAGGTCTAAACTAAAAGTAAAATCCAATCGTATCACCCGGCACTTCAGGATTCGCAAGAAAGTACGTGGCAATTCCGAACGACCCCGGCTTTTGGTCTACCCGAGCTTGCAGCATTTGGAAGCGCAGATTATCAATGATTTTGACCAAAAAACACTTGTTGGTTTTACGACGAAGGACAAGGACTTCAAAAAGATCTCAGGTTTAAAAACCTGCGGCAACGTCAAGGCGGCCGTGGATTTCGGGAAATTTGTGGCGGAGAGGGCCAAAGAAAAAGGAATTAGTAAAGTTGTTTTTGACCGCGGCGGTTTCCTCTATCATGGGAGAATCAAGGCATTCGCGGATGCCGCCAGGGAAAAAGGGCTGTCATTTTAAATAACGAAAGAGGGACCTAAAGCCAGTGGATAAAGAATTTAAGCCAAAGTCAAAAGAAAAAAGTGTGAAGCAGTCGGAGGCGCTTGAAGTGCCGCTCAACCAGGCGGCCGTGCTTACGGTGGCGGAAGAAGTCGTGGAATCGGTCAAGATCCGGTCTCCTAGACGCGCCCCTCGCAAGTCGTTCAAACAAGACACGCCCCAGGAGTTTGTTGAAAAAGTGGTCGCCGTCAACCGCGTGGCCAAAGTCGTGAAAGGCGGAAAGAGATTTTCTTTCAGCGCTCTGGTAGTTGTGGGTGATTTAAAAGGGAGGGTGGGTTTCGCAATCGGCAAGGCCAATGAAGTGCAAGACGCCATCCGCAAGGGCATTACTCACGCGAAGAAGGGTCTTTTCACGATTAATTTAAAAGGCACGACGATTCCGCATGAGGTGGAAGGACGCTTTGGAGCGGCCACGGTGCTCATGAAACCCGCGATGCCAGGGACCGGTGTTATCTCCGGGGGCGGCGTTCGCGCGATTTGTGAATCCGCCGGCATCAAGGATATTTTGACGAAATCGCTCGGCTCTGACAACGCCATCAATGTTGTCCGTGCGACGATGGAAGGTTTGAAACAGCTCATGGGGAAAATTCCCGATGCTCAATAGACTCGTAAAACCGAAGGGTGCCAATAAAAGAAGAAAAGTCGTGGGTCGCGGCCGTGGCTCAGGGCATGGCGGGACTTCTTGTCGAGGCAACAAAGGCCAGAATGCCAGGGCCTCCGGAGGGGTTCGGCCCGGTTTCGAAGGCGGCCAGATGCCGCTGATCCGCCGAATTCCCAAAAGAGGTTTTTCGTTTACGCCTAAGGCAAAATATCAGATTGTTTCTTTGGAGCGGCTCAATTCATTTTCTGCCGGAGCAGAAGTGACCCCGGATATTTTGCTCAAGGCCAATATTTTAAATAAGAAAGAGTTACCGGTTAAAATTTTAGGGGATGGCGAGCTCAAGCACGCGTTAAAGGTCAAAGCGCATGCGTTTTCGAGATCAGCGGTCAAAAAAATTGAAAACGCTGGCGGCAAGACCGAAATCCTAAACTAAATGCTTCAGGCCTTCGCCAATACATTCAAAATACCCGATCTCCGGAAAAAGATACTGATTACTTTCGGGATCATCGCCGTCTACCGGCTTGGGACTTTTATTCCGACGCCGGGCATTGACGGCGCTAAGCTTTCGGTGTTCTTTGACAATTTGGCAAGATCGCAGGGCGGCACTCTCTTTGGAGTGATGAACCTCTTTTCGGGCGGCGCGATCCACAGACTGACGATTTTTGCGCTCGGGATCATGCCTTATATTTCGAGCTCGATCATCATGCAGCTTTTGACGGTGGTGATTCCGGCGCTTGAAAAACTCGCCAAAGAAGGCCAGATGGGCTACAAAAAAATCAATCAGTACACTCGGTATGGCACGATTGTTTTGTCGATTATTCAGTCCTTTTTTATCGCGCTATGGCTTGAGAATCCGAGGCATTTCGGCGGGCTTGAAATTGTCGCGTTTCCCGGATGGCCGTTTAGGGTCTTGACCGTGATCACACTCACGACGGGCTCCGCGTTTATCATGTGGCTGGGGGAACAAATTCAGGAAAAAGGAATCGGCAACGGCATGTCGCTGATTATTACGGCCGGTATTCTCTCGCGTGTGCCGACAGCGGCTTCGCAAATAGTGGCGCTTGTGAATCCGGGCCACGCGGCCAAGGCACAAATGGATCCCCTGACGGCTATTTTCATGATTTTTATCATGGTTCTTGCGATCGTAGCCGTCGTTCTTTTGACACAGGGGGAGCGCAAGATTCCCGTTCAATATCCGAAGCGCGTCGTTGGTCGTAAAGTCATGGGCGGGCAGTCAGTCTTTATTCCTTTTAAGGTCAACAACGGCGGTGTGATGCCGATCATCTTTGCGCAATCGATCATTCTTTTTCCGGCGACCATCGGAATTTTTGTACCGAATCGTTTTATTCAACAGGTGGCAACGTCCATTTCGGCCGGCAGCACAAGCTACACGATCATCATGATGTTTTTGATCGTCTTTTTCAGTTATTTTTACACGGCTATTTCGTTTAATCCGGTTGATCTGGCAGAGAACATGAAAAAGTACGGCGGGTTTATCCCGGGGGTCAGACCCGGTAATCCCACGGCCGAGTATATCGATTTTATCATCAACCGCGTTACCCTGCCAGGGGGCATTTTTTTGGCGATCATTGCGGTGGCGCCGGATCTCTTAAGCCGGCTTCTTCATGTGCCTCGGCAAGTCTCAGATTTTTTCGGCGGCACTGCGCTTTTGATAGCGGTCGGTGTGAGTTTGGATACGATCAAACAAATTGAGTCTCAGCTTTTGATGCGGCACTACGAAGGTTTTATGAAACGCGGACGCATCAAAGGGCGACAGACACGAAGCGTGTAAGAGGAGCAGAGCGACTTTTGAGACTTGTGTTGTTGGGACCGCCAGGCGCTGGAAAAGGGACGCAAGCTCAAGTTCTTTCTAAAGATTTAAATATCCCTCATGTTTCAACAGGAGACATGCTGCGCGAGGCCATGAGAAACGGTTCGCCGCTGGGTCTAAAAGCCAAGGAGTATGTTGAAAAAGGGCTTTTGGTGCCGGATGACCTTGTGATCGCCATGGTGTCCGAGCGGCTTTTAAAAAAGGACGCCGAAAAAGGTTTTATTCTGGATGGGTTCCCGAGAACGCCGGAACAAGGCGAAAGCCTGGATAAAAATCTTGCAGGGCACAAAATACCATTAAGCCTTGTTCTTTATTTTAAGACAAGTCTTGCGGTGATCATTCGCCGGCTTTCGGGGCGGCGGGTCTGCGGCCAGTGCGGGAAAAATTTTCATCTGACGAATTTTAAACCGAAGGTCAGCGGAGTCTGTGATTATTGCGGCGGCAGTCTCGTTCAGCGGCCGGACGACAAGGAAGAAACCATTGAAAAGCGGCTCAAAGTTTATGAGAACCAGACCGAGCCGCTGATAGGTTATTATAAGAAAAAGGGCATTTTAAGCGAAGTTTCAGGTGATCTGGATGTGAAGGAACTCAATGTGGAACTCATGATTTTGTTCCGTGAGAAAAAGCTCCTGAGTTTCGTGTGACACCTTGGCCTAGATGCAGCTGAAGACTAAAGAAGAGCTTGAGATTATGCGCACGGCCGGGCATATTGCGGCCAAGCTTCTCAAACGGATGGAAATCGAAGCCAGGCCTGGAATCAGCACGAAGGCGCTCGACGAGATCGCCGAAGAGTTTATACGGTCTGCGGGCGCGGAACCTGCTTTTAAGGGTTACTACGGTTATCCGGCTTCTATTTGCACATCGGTTAATGAAGAAGTGGTGCACGGAATTCCGGGACCGAGAATTATTAAGGCAGGCGATATCGTCGGCGTGGATGTCGGCGTGAAATTGGACGGATTTTATTCAGATGCTGCACGTACTTTCGCTGTCGGTCCTATCGATCACGAAAGCAAGCGTCTCATTGAAATCACGAAAGAAGCGCTGAAGCGCGGCATCAATCAGGCGGTGGAAGGCAACCGGCTCTCCGATATTTCATGGGCCGTGCAAAGTTTCGCGGAAAGCCAGGGATTTTCGGTTGTCCGGCAGTACGTGGGGCATGGGATCGGCCGGAAGCTTCACGAAGAACCGCAAGTTCCGAATTTCGGAAAACCCCACGAGGGTCCGCGGCTTGTGGAAGGAATGGCCCTGGCTATTGAGCCGATGCTCAATGTGGGGACGTATGAGGTGGAAACTCTAGCGGACGGTTGGACGGTGGTTACGAAAGACCGCAAACGGTCCGGGCATTTTGAACAAACGGTTTTTGTGGGCAAGACCAAAGCGGAGATCGTCACGGAAGAATAAGGGATCGAAGAACCGGATAAAAGAAAACATGCCGAAAGAAGAAGCTGTTCAAGTGGAAGGGGTCGTTGTAGAGTCGCTTCCCAATGCCATGTTTCGGGTCGATCTGCAAAACCAGCACCGGGTGTTGGCGCATGTGTCCGGAAAGATGCGCATGAATTTTATCCGTATTCTGCCGGGGGATAAAGTGATGCTGGAATTGTCTCCCTATGACCTGACCCGCGGGCGGATTATTTACCGCGTGAAATAGGGCAAGGGAACATTTTAATTAGGAGTCAACTTAGTGAAGGTGCGAGCCAGTGTTAAAAAAATATGCGATGATTGCAAGATCGTCCGGAGAAAAAGAGTCGTCCGGGTGATTTGTTCCAATCCGAAGCACAAGCAAAGACAAGGATAAGAGAGTATGCCAAGAATTGTCGGGGTGGATATCCCCAAGGAAAAGAAAATTTACGTGTCATTGAGCTATCTTTACGGAATCGGCCGGTCATCCGCCATTAAGATCCTGAAACAGGCTGGCATCAGCCCCGATATCCGGGCTAAAAACCTGACCGAAGACGAGATCTCGCGGATCACGGCGATTATCCAGAAAGAGCACCGAGTGGAAGGCGCTTTGAAACGTGAGATCGGCATGAACATCAAAAGGCTCATGGACATTCAGTCATATAGGGGCTTGAGGCATAAAAGAGGGCTGCCGGTTCACGGTCAAAGGACTCGCACAAACGCACGGACGAGAAAGGGTCCCAAGAAGACCATCGGCGCCCAACGCAAGAAAGAAACAACCGCTCCTAAAGCGCCTGGCGGCGATGTTAAGAAAGCGTAAAGTTTTATACAACAAATGTAGGCCTTGAAAAAAAGTGGCAAAAGCAAAAAAATTTAAACCCAGAAAAAAAATAGTGAGCCATGTCTCGGA
>OBEQ011806179.1_pt1 | contig 13111 bp, 9 predicted proteins | sample 1670901 | NCBI WGS metagenome assembly OBEQ01 (sample SAMEA104232315, study PRJEB22302) | groundwater metagenome | biome: forest; feature: aquifer; material: groundwater | place: USA | collected 2011-08-07 | depth 5.4 m
AAAATGTAACGGCCGTTACATTTTGTATAATTAAGGATTTTTACTTATTCAAAATATTGCGCAGCTTTCTTAAAGTGAGGAAGTTAATTTTTTCGGAACTTCCGCAGGATTGGAGTGGGGTGGATTTCCCTCTCCAAGGGAAGGTAATTGTATCTCTGAAAACCTTGCACAGAAAGGTTTGGCATGGTCCGCCGCTTTGGGCGGCAAACCTTTCGAGCAGAGCAACAATTTTTCGCTGGAAAAATTGAAGGCGTGTTTTCAGAGATACAACTACCTGAGCATTATCGATACGGCCAAATCTGCTCAATCTTCTTCAGCCTCCGCAAGTGCCGCTCCTCTTCGGAGAATGGAGTCTCAAGCCAAAGCTTCACTGCCGCCTTCGCTTCATCAAGAGACAAAAAGCGAGAACCGAGTGAAAGAATGTTCGTATTATTGTGTTCGCGGGAAAGTTTAACGATATCAAGCGGACCGCCATAATACACTGCGCAATACACTTTCGGAAAACGATTTGCGACAATCGCCTCCCCCTGCCCCGAGCCGCCAAGCACAATACCACGAGAGCCGGAAGGATCATGCGAAACTTCTTGCGCCGCAAGCTGAATGAAATCGGGATAATCATCGTTCGGATCATTCTGATGCGCACCCATATCGGCAACGGTATAACCCAGATCTTTTTCAACGTAGGAAGCGATCGCTTCTTTCATGTCATACCCGGCATGATCGGTTGCAATATAGATTTTCATAATGGATTTATTTTACCATAACCGCGGCGCATTGTGGCGAACAAGAAACCGACATCTCGTCCCCCATACATTCGCGACAAACCAAGAAATGCAAATGACAATTATTGTTGGCGCAATTCACATATTGCTCCGTTTGAGCCGCGCATAAACGGCACTTTCCGACAATTTCCCGATCGCCTCCGAAATCCATCGTGAGTCGCTGATCAAAGGTGTAGAGCGTTCCCAAAAAATCCTTCCCGGGATATTTTTCCATATACGAATGAATACCTCCATCAAGCTGATAGACATTTTTGAAACCCTTATTCATAAGATAGGCGGACATCTTCTCGCAGCGCACTCCGCCGGTACACACCGTGAGCACGGTCTTCTCCTTGAGCGGCTCAAGCTTCTCCATCGCCTTGGGAAGATCGCGCGAATTCTCAAGTCCCGGATCAATGGCGTTTGCAAAATGCCCGGATGCGAATTCGTAACTGTTGCGCATATCAACCACCACAAAATCTTTTTGCGTTTCATACCATTTGCGCAATTCTTCGGGGGGAAGATGGGGAGCGGTAGCGACACGCGGATCAGCCTCCTCGGGAGCAAATTGCGTGCCGACAATTTCCTTGCGCACTTTCACGGAAAGTTTCGGAAATGTTTTTCCTTCCCCCTTGCTGCGTTTAACGGCAATGTCTGAAAAACGCGGATCACTCAACAATTCCGAAATAAAGCTTTCCGTATCAGTGGTTTTTCCTTCAAGCGTTCCGTTGATCCCCTCTTCTGCCACCAACACACGACCGGTAAGCGCATAACGCTCGGCGAGTGCACGAATGTGCACCCGCATTTCCTCGGGGTTTGAAATGGTGACATATTTATAGAAAAGCAAAACCTGATAGCTCATGAATCGGATTCTATCAGAAAATAGAATTTTTACCCAACACTTTTGCACTGAGCGCTTCGCCGCTCCGACGGCGGCTCGCTCATCCTCGGTGCCAATCCGTCAAGTGAATGACTTGACGGAACCAAGCACCACAGGAGTACTTCCAATTTCATATTCCCTTCGGTCACTGAAATTTAGGTCGCTTGGCACCTGCGGACTCAGTGCAAAAGTGTTGGGTAGGGGGAGTGAAAATTCTTCGAGAGAAAACCGAGCAGAACGCAAAATTTAAGTGGTCTGCGAATTCGTGTTATTTGGGATGCAATGCGAAATGCTGGAGCTCTGCGGTGTGACGCAGGCGTACTCTTGTACGACTGCTAACCCGCAGAACGAAGCATGAGCAGTGCGCACAAATTACACGAATTTAGCTACTTCTGCGACATGCATGACAAGGGTATTCGTATATCCCATCTCATTGTCATACCATGAAAGCACCTTGACCAAATTACCGTCGACAACGCGTGTCATTTCAAGATCGGCGATTGCACCATACAACTGGCCTTTGATATCAGAAGAGACAAGCGGTTCATTGGTAACAGTAAAGATGCCCGCCCAACGCGGATCCTTGGATGCATCGGTTAATATTTTATTCACCTCTTCCACAGTAGTATTGCGCTTGGCGATGAATGTCGTATCGGCGATTGATCCGGTAATGACGGGTACGCGAATGGAAATACCGTCGAATTTATTTTTCAACTCAGGAACCGCCTCCGTAACGGCGATCGCGGCGCCCGTTGAGGTGGGGACCATATTCATTGCGGCGGCACGTCCTTCGCGCAGATCTTTTCCCGCAGGCCCGTCCACCAACTTTTGGCTTCCGGTATACGCATGCGTGGTACTCAAAATCGCTTTCTCGATACCGAGTGCCTGATTCAAAATATGAATAACCGGGGATGCGGCATTGGTCGTACATGATGCATTTGAAGAGATCTGACACGTTGCAAGTTGTTCATGGTTGATACCCATAAGCACCGTAACTCCCGTGATTCCTTCCACTTGTGCACCTTTGACCGGTGCAGTAATCACCACACGTTTTGCTCCCGCATCGAGATGCACCTTTGCTTTATCATATGCCGTAAAGAATCCCGTTGATTCGACAACGATATCAATATCGTACTTTTTCCAAGGAAGCTGTGTCGCATCTTTTTCTTGGACGAGAATAACTTTTTTTCCATCAACAATAAAGCCGGCATCTTCCGAACCTCCCGGTGGAACAACGGTTACCTCAAAGCCCGAGCGACCATATGCAGAGTCGTATTTGAGAAGATATGCCATCGTATTGGGATCTCCCAAGTCGTTCACCGCAACAATCTCGAATGCGGGATTGGTATGCGCAAGTTTATAAAATGCGCGGCCGATACGTCCGAAACCATTAATGGCGACACGAACTTTACGTGCTCCCGTCGGTGGCGTGATCGCTGCCGCTACCGCAGGTATCGGTGTCGCGACGACGTTTGTTGGCACTCCATATGTATTGTTTCCTCCTCCCATAAATATAAAATTAACTGCTGATAGTATGCGTCAATAATACCAAATTCAAAGTGAGAAAGAAATGAACGGTTATACTCGAAAATATTTTTCGACACTTGAGGTACCGAAGCTGAGAAGGGTGATGGGGACCGATAATTCCTCTTCAATTTTACGAATCAACGGATGCGCAAAGCATTGCTCAGGGTGAGCAAAATCATCCGAGCTGATCGAGAGTGTTTCATATTGGGGCAGGGCCGCACGTAAAAAATCAGTCAATGCTTCTTGGTGAAACTCATCTGACCCTCGAGGAGCCGCTAAATTACGAAATTTATTTTCACCAAGCATATATGAGGTTGCAATTTTCCACTCCGCGAGAGCTTCGAGGCGATCAACATTGGTTATTGCGAGTGCATCAATTCCACCACTCACTTGGATTGCGTAGCGTGTCAAAACCGTATCAAACCAACCGAGGCGAAATTCTCGTTGCCATTCATTGAAACCGTTATGATACTCAGGGGGCATCGTCATCAGTGCATCGCTCTCGGTTGGAAATGGTCCCGGACCGTGACGCACTCCATAGGCACGCAATACCCCGAGACAAATACGCGTGCCGGTAAAATGACATTCATCAAGGAGTGCGTTAGCATTTTCGGCGGTCGTATCGCTCCAGGTGTGATACGGCGGAAAACCATATGTTTCATCAAGAAGCACTCCCTGCGCTCCTTCAAAGATAATTACTCCGGGCAATGCGCAAAGTTGCCGTGCCCAATCTTGGTCGACAATATGAAATTTTTTCGCGATTGATAAATATTTTTGAGCAAGGATCTCGGGCATATCGGGATTATGCAAAAGATTCCACTCCTCCCGCAGAATTTCAGATTCACCAAGAGTGGCGGAGGAAATGCGTTGTGCGGCGACACGCATCTCTGCTTGTTGTGCGCGGAGTTTTTTGCGTACAAGAGTACCCTCAACAAGATCGCCCATAACGAGTGCGTCATCAGCATTATTTTTTGCGGCAAAGACTGTCTCACCTATTCCCATACCGCAGCTCCCGTGTCGCGCGTCACCTCGCGTCGCCTCCTTGAGTCGATTGACTGCACGCGCAAAGGGGGTAACGACGAGTGCCTGTGTATCCACAGAGAGACGCTCGAGCGCATCGGTAACTCCAACCTCGCGAAGATGTTGTTCTTCATTGATGAGTGCGAACGGATCAACAAGCATAAAGCGCGAGAGATAAGTGCACACGCCCGGCACGAATGTTCCGCTTCCAAATTGGGCAAACGTATGTGTTCGTCCATCGGGAGTGATGACCGTGTGCGCCGCTTGTGCGCCGCCGTTATAGCGTAGCACCGTATGCGCGGCGTACTTCCGCACCAGTGCATCGACCACGCTCCCCTTTCCCGCATCCCCAAAACCAAGATCGAGAACAATGATTGCAAGAGCGCGCTCGGACTTTTCCATATACAACACAATCTCAATAATCAGAAATCAGACGATCAAGTCTTCTTTCACCACGCCGGCCTTGAGTTCGCGGGATGCGGTGCGTACCACTTCCTTATATGACCCATCACGCTGCTTGGCTTCAACCGTAATAAAGTATGTCCCCGGCGGAACGAGGAAGTAAAAACGTCCCACTTCGTCCGCCACCGTCTTTTTCACTATGGTATTTAATCCCGGGAGCCAAACCTTGATCAAGGCAAACGGAACGGGTTTTCCGGTCGCCTTATCGAGTACATGAGTTACCTTATGTCGCGTCTTCCAAAAGAATTGGAAACTCAAAATTGCAACATAGATGCCCACAATAATCCAGTTAATCAGGATCGGTGAAACAATGAGCGAGAGTGCGGAGAACGCAAAGCCGACAAAAAAGATAGTGTTGAATATCCAGAGGCGGATGTTTTTCTTTTTGGAATACAGTTTGAAGACTTCATCTTGATTCTTCGCAAATTCATTCCAGTCAAATTCGATCGGATCAAGCGGAATATTATACTGCACCACTCCACCTTCGCGCACGCGGAACGGATCGCCGAAATAAAGATTTTCATAGAGTTCATCGCGAACTTTTCCTTTTAAGTTGGTCGAAGGAAATCGATAGTGCGTTTTATTCGCTTCAATAATATATTCACCGGGATTTAGGAGAAAGCCATAGCGCCCGTCAAGATCGGTAATCGCCTCCCCTTTCCCTTGTTTCCCCTCACGCAGTTGTGCAATAACATACGCCGGATCAAGCGGGCGTTTTGTTACCGAATCATACACAACTCCCCATGGTTCTTTTTTCTTGCGACGAAATATTCCGGTAATGAGTCCAATCATTTTCAAAAACAACAGATACAAATCGTAGAGCGAGGTAATGTTACTTGAAAGCAAGACTGCTTGCCCCACACCAACCGCAACACCGACAGGGGCGGTAAACGGAGTAACTGCGGCAACCGGCCCCTTTATCACCTCAATTGTCTCGTCGATCCTCTCTTGTACACCCGGAGGAATGAACGATGGGAGTTTCATGGGAATATAGACATTAAAGATTCCTTGGATTTGCGTGAGTGCCTGTTCTTCATGATCCAAGATACTGATCGTGAAAGGATGATTTCCCGCTCCTTCAAATGGGGGCAATACCGCTTCATATGCGGTTTTACTCCTGTTGATTTGCAAAAGGTATGAGGAAACCTTTCCGGGATTTTTCGGTTCTGCGACGCTGATCGCAATCGTCTTTAATACCTCGGGAAGCTTCAGTGCAAGAATGGAAACGCGCAAATTGCGATCACCATTCGTTCGCACTGTATTATTTTCAACAGGAAGCGTTTCTTCGGGAAGGCCGCCCCCGATTTGCGTAAAAACAAAATCATTTAACGTGAGTTTCGCGACCATCGCATTTGGTGTTCCCGTTCCCGTGAAATCCGTAAACGGCCCCGTTGATGTGGAGGTAATCGGCGGAGTGATAATCACGGGAGGAGTAGTCGTACTTGGTGTTCCTCCTCCCCCCGGAGAAGGCGGTGGTGTCGGTGATGGAGTGGGTGGAGGCGGGGGTGGAGGAGGTGGCGGTGGCGGTGGAGTGCTCGTTAATGTTGTTGTTCCAAAAATGGCTCCGGAAGAATAATTCAACGAAACATCTCGTGCAAAAGCGGTGTAATAATAGTGCGTTCCGGAAGTAAGACCCGTATCGGTAACTGAAGAGCCGCTCCCGTCGTAGACCAAGACCCCGTCCGTCGTACTTGCGGGGTAACCGCTTGTCTTGCGCATAATGCGCACGGCATCAAAATCCGGATCGGGAGGATTACTCCACGTAAGATTGATTTCCGTCAGATCAGGAACACCGGTAAAACCTGAAGGATTTGCCGGCGGTGTGGTGTCAGGAGGAACAGGACTGTTCTGCGTAGAAAATGTTCCCGTAAAGGGCGTACTCAAATTCCCCGATGCATCACCCGCAACAAGACGATAATAATACAGCGTGCTCGTTGCAAGTCCGGTGATCGTCATCGAATGACTTGTCGTATATCCCACCTCGCTTGCAGAGCCCATTCCATAAGATGTTGTTGTCCCCCATTCAATCGTGGTGAGTGCGGGTTCACTTGTGGTAAACGCGATCGTTCCCGTTGTGATCGTCGAGGTCGCGCTCACCGCCGAGATGACGGGTGCTACCGTATCGCTTGTGGTAAATGACCATGTACCGTTTCCCGAGAATCCGACAAATGCATTGCCGGCAGTATCTCCAATCGCACCCGCCGGAACTTCAACATAATAATGCGTATTGCTCGCAAGTGTGATGCCGAGCGTTATACTCACCACCGCACCGGAAACACTTACTTGAGAAGACCCGACACTGATCGTATCGACCACACTGTTATCCGCATAATTTTTCAATAAAATATTTCCTGAAAACTTCGTCACATTCTCGTTCATGGTCATCTGCAGCACGGTAGTCGTCGGTGCAACTCCAATCGCATTATTCGCCGGAGTGAACGAAGAAACGGCAGGAGGAGTTGTGTCGGGCGATGGACCGGAGCTTGCCGCTTGCGTTGTTGCACTTGCCGATGCCGATTGTCCCGAATAATTGAGCGCAGCATCAAAGGCCTCAACCGTATAGGTGTACGTCGTGCTTTGCGTAAGACCGGTATTTGAATAAGTTGTTCCCGTCCCCGTTGAGGTGGCGATGATCGCACCGCCGCGTCGAATGACATATCCGGTTACCGCAACATTATCCGTCGAGGCGGTCCACGAAAGATTGATTTGCGTATCGGAAATTGCCGTTGCCGCAAGACCGGTGGGAACAGAGGGGGCAGTCGTATCATTCACCACTGAGACACTGACGGTAAATTGATTTCCTGCAGCAAAAACCGAATGAAAGAAGTATGGCGCGGGAAGCAAAAAAATTATGACGAGCAATACTATGCCGCGAATGTTTTGATATGCACGAGTGTGATGTTTATTTTTTCGCATGGTTAGTTCCCCCGCACTCTCTATCTCCTTAATTGGCAATCAGGGTTAGTGTCGAAGTCGCGGTATATGTTCCGACTGCTTGCGTATTGGAAACTCCGGATTCCGCACGAAAGCGAATGGTTGTCGCCGTGCCCGAAGGATTGTTGGCAGTCGTGCGCGATGCAATCGTTGTGGCCGTGGTTGCAATCGGATCCCAACATGCACTTGCCGTATCAAGTGCTCCCGTATTGCATGTCGCACCATTATCTTGATATCGCTGCGGAAGGTCGCTACTCTCCGGACTAAATCCAAAATATGACGTTGCCGCCGGAGTGGTGAACGTAAAGTCCGGAGCCGCGCCTGCCGGAACATAATTGGCAAAACTGTTCGCTCCCGACTGAAGTGCGGGAGACGATGACGCACGAATATTCATGGCATAACCCGCGGCATTGTCGGTAATCACGGTCCACGTGGCGGAACCGGTCGAAGTACCTCCTCCTGTCGTAAGAATGCTTGGCGAAAGCGTCACATTTCCGGGAATGGAAATAGCAAGATAAATTTCTTGCATTTGCTGATAGCCCGCCTTGATCTGGTACGTTGCACTCGATGAAGTGCCAGTACCCGACTCACCGATAGTGTCTTCGATGCGGTAAGATGTCGAAGTCGAAAGAATCCCCCCTGTATTGATACTGTCTTCTTGAATACGATAGCTCGAACTCGAAGCCACATACGCAAGCGCAAACGGAGCGGCAGTGAGGAGTCCTGCAAAAAGCGCAATGCCTACAAACATAATATGAGAAGCAAAACGGGTCATATCAAGAAACGCTATTACGAGAAATTTTAAGCGAACGGTAAAGAAGGAAAGCGACAAGGAAGGTGCCGATCAGTATCAACAATGTCTGCATCCCCGAAGGAAGAATGAAAAAGAAGGTGTCTTGCTCATCGACAATATCATCATACCCTCGATTCTGCTCAAGATGCGCCGTGTAATATCCGATCGCAAGGGGCTCCGTTAAATTGATCTCGCGCATTCGGGTTGCCCCGGGAAGTACCACCCATGGGTCAATGGGGAGAATATGCTCCCCGCCAAAAAAAGATTTCACAACAATCCGCCCGTAAGGATTCACGTGGACTTTCCCCGTGTTTTCATAGGCAACTTGGAAACGCAGCGGCTCTTCTCCGGAAGGTGAAAATGTATGATGCGCATTATTAAAAAGACCGAATGCAACCAACTTTCCTTCTTCGGTGGTATCGCCGGAAATACGCACATAGAATGTCGTGGCAATGCGATTTTTCACTTGAATGTTTGCGGCACCGGCGGCATTTGATGACGCGGATGAAAATTCAAATACTATCGCACCGTATCGTCCACCCGGTTCGGCGGAATCCGGAATATGAATACGTACAGGAACACTGACTTCTTCTCCCGAAAGCAATTGAAGAGGTGCGGTTGAAAAATTCAAAAATTCCTTAATTGATGAAGCTCCGGCTTGGGAAACGAGCGCAATGGGGACATCAACCGGAGAAGTCTGTGGCGCGGCTTCAATATCCTCAACTCCCGTTCCCACCGTAAGCGGAAAGGGTGTGCCATTCGTCAGTGTGATATTCACAACCTTCATTTCCCCTGGCGCCATGGTTAATTCCACCTTTCCCGGACGCACCACAAACATGCCCGATGGAAGCGTCTCGGCAAAAATCATCCCGGGAAATAAGAATATTCCGGCAAGAAGCAAGCTCAAGAAAAAATTTCCCACAGCAATGTTGCGGCAAAGCATAATCCTCAGTATAGCAAGCAAAAAGACAAATTGCAGTCCCGATTCATTGATCGGAACTACTTCTGCTCTGAGGCAACGGGAACAAGCCTATATTCATAGGATTTTCCGGTTTCATCAGGAAAGACAGGACGTACGATGATCGAATTTGGCGTTGCCCCCTTACTCACGATGACTTCATCCGAAAATGGAAGTACGACAGTGGAGGGCGACGGGGAAACAGCCGTGGGAAAATGGGGTTCTTCAGTGGCGGCACCCACACCTGCAACCTGCAGGCTTTCTCCGCCCTGAGGAATAAATTTGGTAACAAAGAACCCACCGAGCAAGAGTGGAGACGCCACAAGCATTACGGCAAAGGCAATATTAAACCCGGGACTCTTCATAAGCGGATGCGATTCGCGAACCGAAGGCAAATGCATATCGGCAATGACCGGCAGCGTATCGTTGTGCGCATCACGCACCATTTGGTGCATCGTCCGCATTGCAGGAATTGCAATGGGTGCTCGTGCAGGGAGTGTTGAGTCTTTTGCTTTTGATTCCGACATCTCTGATGACACTTCGGAAGAAACGGTGGTTGCAACTTTTGCAAGCAGCGTAGGGAAAAGCGGTCCGGTTTCATGGTGCTCGCTTGCGTCAAGTGATGTTTGAATTGGATGATACGGCGATTTCTCACGGGAGCCTTGAGCTGTTTTTTGGTCAAGCAAGAGTTCATCCCAATGATCTTTTGTTGCCGAGGTTTTTGATGAACGCAAGAGCGCCTCATCATTCCGCTGAAGATTTTTGGTTCGAGGAGGAGTAGGTTTTGCAAACATTGATGCGCCGATAATATCTTCCATTCCGGGTTTATGAGGGACGGGAATTTGTTGAACTGCTTTCGAAGGAGTGTTAGAGGGCACAACAGAAGGAGGTGTAACCGCTACCACCGGCTCGGGTTTTCGAGGAAGCGTAACCTCCACTTTCGGCATCGGGCGACCCGAGAGCGGTGACTTCATATTTACATTCAACATCGGAGCAATGATGGGAATTCGAGGAAAGACCGGCGGGGGCATTTGCGGTTTTGCTTTAGGTGTTGGGGTTGCTTGCACAACAGGAGTCGGTGTTTCCGATGAAGCGGAAAATGAGGCACTGACTTTTTCACTCACCGTTCCCTCTGTTTTTATTTCAGACAACGATGGGGAAATTTTTTCCTTTTCCATGGATACGGGCACAGCGGATGATGCGGGAATTTTTCCCACACTCTGTGGTAACGGCACACTTACCTCTGGCACAAGTGGAAGCGGTGCTGTTTTTATTTCGGGCGCAGGTGGAGGAGTAGTTACAGCAGACGCTCCATCTTTCACCTCCGCCACAGGAGTAAGTTGAGAGGGACTATCTTGCGGAGTGGCGCGACTCCCTTCGTCTTTCATCTCTTCAGGATGAAGCGGATCAGAAACAACGGAACGTCCCACGAATGAAAGCGTGCCGAGATCAGAAATTTTTTCGTCGCTCCGAGTCATCTCGGCAAAACGCGGAATTTGAGGAGCAAGCGTGATTTCCTCGGGAGCTTGCACGGGCGGAGTGGGCGGAGGAAGCGGGGCTACGGCGACCGTCGTAACCTCTTTGAGGGCAGCTGATGCGGGAAATGTTTCCGTAACCGTAGGCGGAAGTGTTAACTCATTTTTATCCACAAAGGTAATCCCCTCATAAGAAAGCAGGATGGTGTGCGTCTCACGCAAAAGAGAGTCCAACTCAATAACGTGTTGACCATTGTTCCAAAGACGATATTCTACTTTATTCAAACGGCAAAGTCGTTCAAGATAATCTTTGGTGTAGCCGGAAAGCTTTGCACCCACCTCAAGTGTGACAAATTTTTTATCTTTTCCTTCCTCAGTAAGTTGTGCAAGCGTTTTTACACTCTGGTCCATAGAACTCAGAATACAACAACCACGGTAAATCGCAATGGAGATTGTTGTTCGATACGAACATCCTTATTGTTACCCGAGAAGCTCTTTAAATATTTCACCCAACATCTGCGGATTCGCACTTCCCTTGCTTGCTTTCATTCCTTGTCCGACAAAAAATTGGAGGAGGGCAACTTTACCCGCCTTGTAGTCGGCAACTACAGCAGGATTCGCGGCGATAATTTCCTCTGCGATTTTTTTGATCGCTTCAGGATCACTCTTCTGGATGAGTCCTTCACGCTCGGCAATTATTTTTGGCTCACCTCCTTCTTTGTACATGAGTGCGAGCGTATCCTTTGCTCCGCGGCTTGAGAGCTCACTCCCCTTCACCATATGAATAAGCGCGATAAAATTAAGCGGCGTCATAGCACCCAGAGTGCCTCCTGCCGTCTTCGTGAGTGCCGCCAAATCCGAAGAAATATAATTGGAAGCAAGTTTCACAAGCTCTGTATCACTGTCGCAATTTTTGACCACTTCATCAAAAAAGTTACCCAGTATCGGATCATTGACATAGAGTTCGGTAATATGGGGAACAAAACCGAAATTTTCTTCCAAGCGACGACGCTTCTCCCATGGAAGCTCGGGAAGTGCCGGGAGCAATTCATAATTTTTTCCAAAGACTTCGGTCACCATGAGCTTGGGTAAATCCGGATCAGGAAAATAGCGGTAATCATTTGCGCTCTCCTTCTTGCGCTGACTGAAGGTCTTGCCGTTGCTCTCGTCCCACCCTCGTGTCTCTTGTATAACTTTTTCTCCACGTGCGAGCACTTCCGCATGTCGCGCAATTTCAAAGTTGATCGCATCGCCGACCGACTTAAATGAGTTCAAATTTTTTACCTCAACTTTTGTGCCAAAGGTGTCCGTTTCGGAAATCGAAATATTTGCCTCAACACGCATCTCCCCTTTTTCCATGTTGGCATCCGATGCACCGAGATAGCGCAGAAGGAGTTGGAGTTCCTTTGCAAAACGCATCGCTGTTTCCGCATCATGAATGACCGGCTCCGTGACAAGCTCCATGAGCGGCACTCCGGCACGATTGTAATTGATAAGACTAAAGTTCCCCTGATCATGCTGTGAGCTACCGGTGTCTTCTTCAAGATGAATACGCGTAAGCTCGACTCCTCCAAGCACGCCACCGGAAACGAGCGGATATTTGTACTGGCTGATTTGGTAGCCCTTCGGAATATCGGGATAAAAATAATTCTTACGATCCCACTCGGTAAAGTCGGCAAGGTTTGCGCCAATCGCCTTTCCCACACGCAAGACATGTTCCACTGCCTTTTTGTTGATAACCGGAAGCGTCCCCGGCTGTGCGGTACACACGGGGCAAATATTCCAGTTTGGACGCTCCTCATCCGGATCATTTTTACAATGACAAAACATCTTCGTCACCGTCTTCAACTCCGCATGTATTTCGAGCCCAATCGTTGCCTTATATTCAGACATAATAATGGCATTCTAGCACATCAAAGAAGCCACGGGAACTTTTTATATGGTCTGCTTATTTTCCCAAATCCTCAAGCACACAAACGGCGTGGCCTTCGGGTTTTACTTTTGTGTAGACTGCTTCGAGCTTTCCGTCGGGACCAATGACAAATGTTGAACGGTCGATGCCCATGTATTTTTTGCCATACATGCTTTTCTCTATCCACACGCCATACGCCTCCGCAGTCTTGTGGTCTTCGTCCGCCAAGAGTGGAAAAGTGATATGTTCTTTTGCAATAAACTTGTGATGACTCTCGATTGAGTCGGGGCTCACCCCATACAACATAATTTCTTTACCGGTGAATTTTTCTGCGAGCGCGCTGAATTCCGTTGCTTCCACAGTACACCCGCTCGTCATGTCTTTCGGAT
>OBEQ010160520.1_pt1 | contig 13107 bp, 13 predicted proteins | sample 1670901 | NCBI WGS metagenome assembly OBEQ01 (sample SAMEA104232315, study PRJEB22302) | groundwater metagenome | biome: forest; feature: aquifer; material: groundwater | place: USA | collected 2011-08-07 | depth 5.4 m
ATGGAAGCCATGGCTTCCGGCCGGCCTATCGTATCTTCGGTTGGCATGGCATTGAAAGAGCTGACACGCGACGGTGTGAATGGCTATATCTTCCCCAATGGAAATTATAAAGCTGCGGCTGTGAAGCTCGTAAATATTTTGAGTGACGATAAATTAGCTCAAAAGATGGGAGCCAAAAGTTTGGAACTTATACAAGAACATGCTTTCTCAAAGTCCCTCGATGCATATGAAGATGCTTACAAACAAGCCATCTTGAAACACAAAACAAAGAAGAAACCAGAGAAATCCCGTGTCCAAAAAGTTATTTCCACTTCTGTTGCAACGGCCCTGTCAATAATTGTTTTTGTGGCCTCTGTTTCCGCGACCCGTGCATTTTATGAAAGAAAACCTCAAATAGCCCACGTTTACAATGAGATAAAAAGCGAGATAAGAATTAAAACAAACGAGATAAAGTCCAAAACCCACTACGTCATAGATAAGATAAAATAAAACCCCGACACGGTGTCGGGGCTATTGAATGGCGAGCATTCGTTCTATCGGTATGCGTGCCTTTCGAGCAAGTTCGGGATCGACAGTAATCTCATATTTCAGATCTCGCAACGATTCATATAAATTACGCAGTGTGTTCTGTTTCATATAAGCGCAGACTGCTTCGGGGTTGGCAGGAATAAATGTCTTATCTGGGACAGCTTTGGATAGGGGATAAAGATTCCCAACTTCGGTGGCCACAATTATTTCTTTTTGTGGAATCTCCTGTGCATACTTGAACATACCCGATGTAGAGCGAAACCCTATCATCTTAAGAGGAATCTCGCCTGTTTGAACTTGGCGCATACAGCTTGAAGTGCAACCGCATTCAGGATGAACTGTTACGGCTGCGTTAGGATGCTCTTTTCTGGCCCTGTCTACATGGCCGGGCCGAATTTCATTATGCACATGACAGGCGCCCATCATCAGCCAGAGACGGTCAATTGGCTGACCCATCTCTTCAAGAAGTTTAGCGGCGAAGTACCCAAGATGTACGTCAGGCAGAAAAAGAAGCGGAACACTTGGGTGAACTTTTGCAGCGTACTCAATGACTTTTGCTGCATTGGCGGAGCCGCAGCAATAGTCGCTCAAGGCCTTCACTTCGATATAGGTATTTACGTAGCTTATAACAATTCCATCTGTATGAGCTTCTTTCCACGCCGTTATCTTATTTGGGTCAGCATGAGCAGCCAACGAACAGAGTGCATTTAAGCTCGGGGCCAGTATTATTTGATGTGGTTTTTTCATGACTGCTAAAATTTGGGGCATAAAAAGTACCGCAGCTTCCACTATGACGTCAGCATCCGACTCGCTGCCCATTTTGGCTAAGTAGACTGAGTCGCCAACAAAGTCTGCCCTGTTTTGCACATCGGGAATCTCATAGTTATGAGATAGTACCAGAGCATTCAATTCTCTTTTCTTTTCCTCTATTCTTTCATTAAGCCACCTTGTTTCTTCAGCAGAAAGAGCATTGGGCTTAGCTTCGTCTGGTATAAGAGGCACCTCAATTGGCGGACCCAGATCGACTTCGGGTATCATCTCAATAGCTTCTTTGGCCGGAAGGATATCGCCAGGTAGAACCAATTTATTCATTGGACCTCTTTGTTGTCAGGGTGCTGAATTGCGCTAAATTATACTAATCAAATGCCGAGCCGTCAAATTGTATTGACTAAGAAAATTTAACTTGCGATAATCATGGCAAGTTTTTTGACAAATAAAGAGGAAACATGGTCAATGACCGGCAAGTTTTGTATCTGCTTCTTTATCTTGCTTCAGATGAGGGTAGAAAACCCTTGCCAGAAAGATGGCAATTTCTTACTTCAGAGGTGGCTGGCGGACTATTCGAGTATTTGACCGGTCAGGAGTTCAAACCCACCTATTCTTATTTTTTAATGCCGCATGGGATGGAAAATTGGGGTGATTATGTTAACAAAACTCTGAAGCACCTTCCTGTTAATTATGCCGGTAAAATATCTCTAAAGCTGATCCTAACTCTTAAACGCATGCTTCTTTTTGACTGGCATCACGACCACGGTGAGAGTTGGGATGACAACAAGATCAGATTTATTATGTTGTTTGGCCGTGGGCCAATAATGTCGAGAACTTTTCACCTTACTGTTTGCGATGCCGAAGAGGTTAAAAATAAAGTTATTCCAGTTCTTTCTCGAAAGATGTTGGAAGAATGTTGTCAGATAGCGGAACTAATGAAGAAGTACATCAAACAGGACTTGGAATTTATGTATAAGCATCATTTTTAATCCGCCAAATTGGCGGGTTTTCATTTCTTATTCATGAAATACGCACTTTATAAAGGAAAAATTGACATAAAAAAACGATGACCTGGCTCAAGAGATTTCTAGGAGAAAGCCCCAAGCAAGTGCTCGCATGGGCGTTTTATGATTTTGCGAACTCGTCCTACTATCTGATAATGCTTAGTTTCGTCTTTCCGATATATTTTAAAGAAGTTGTAGTAGGCGGTAGCAAGGGAGATTTTTATTGGGGACTTGTTCTGGCTGTCTCTATTCTTCTGGGCGGCCTGGCCGCGCCGATAATTGGAGCAATAGCAGACTATGATAACCGAAAAAAACCAAAATTTATTCTGTTTACCCTTATTTGCATCGCCTCTACCGCGATACTTTATTTTTCGGGGCCGGGCAAAGTTCTTTTTTCGTCGATATTCTTTATAATAGCCAGTTTTTCTCTTGCTCTGATACTGCCCATATACGATTCTTTTCTTGGTTGGGTCTCCAAAAAAGAAAATGCCGGCACGGTCTCGGGTTTTGCCTGGGGACTTGGCTATATGGGAGGACTTGCGGCTGTTGTATTGTTCAAGCCATTTTATGGCGGGGGATATGCTGGCAGTTTGGACTACTTGTATAGGCTCACATTTCCGCTGACAGCGGTTTTCTTTCTAGTTTTCTCGCTTCCAGCATTTTTATACATAGTAGAATTCAAAAGAGAATCTAGAAAAGAATCTTTTTATAATTTAATAAAGATCGGTTTTAAGAAAACATTTACCACTTTGAAAAATATCAGGGAGCACTCGGATGTGGCCTGGTTCCTTTTGGGCTTTTATCTTTTCAGTGACGCGCTGGGAACATTGTTCGCGTTTATGCCTATATATGCGCGAGGCACCTTGAAGCTGTCCTTTTTAGAAATAACTGCACTTCTCCTGGTGATCCAGATAATAGCTTTTCCGGCTTCGGCCCTGGCCGGATTTATAAGCGACAAAATGGGTTCAAGGAGAATTCTTATCACGACTCTCTGGGTTTGGGCTATTATTGTCGGGATGCTAGCTATGGCCGGAAGTAAAAGTTTCTTCTACTTGATAGCTTTTTTGATCGCCTTGGTCATAGGGTCAAGCCAGACTATAGCTCGGTCGTGGCTTTCAAAAATGGTGCCTCCAGAAAAGAGATTTGAGTTCTTCGGCTTCAACAGCTTTGCTTCCAAGATCGCCGCCACTACTGGGCCTGTTATTTTTGGCACCGTTTCGGTTCTTACCAATAACCAAAGATGGGCGGTGCTAAGTCTTCTCCCATTCTTCGTTCTGTCTATCATCATATTTTCCAGGATCAAAGAGGGGTGATATAATAGTTCTATGGAATTTGTGGAAGCAATTAGAAGTTTACAAAAACAACTCCAATATCAGCCAGAGTTGATAAACGGAGACAAGCTTGGAAAGTTCGATAGGTTTATATTTGTTGGCATGGGTGGGTCGGCTTTGGGGCCGGATCTTTTAAGAACAGCCAAACCGGGCCTGGATATTATTGTTCACCGCGACTATGGTTTGCCGGATCTACCAGAGCAGGCATTAAAGAACAGTTTGATAATACTAAACTCATATTCCGGCAATACAGAGGAAGTTTTAGATGCAATGGATGTGGCTATGAAAAGAGGATTTTCTGTGGTGGCGGTATCAATAGGCGGAAAGCTTCTTGAGATAGCCAAACAAAACGGGATTCCTTACGTTCAAATGCCGGATTGGGGTCTTGAACCTCGATTGGCGCTGGGATTAAGCATCAAAGCGATCCTGAAAGTTATCGGGCAGGAAGAAGACCTTAATAGTATCTCGGGAATACAGCTCACTGACGGCGAGAATGTGGGGCGGGAGATCGCTGAAAAATTAAAAGGATTTGTTCCTGTAATCTACTCTTCGAGGAAAAACGGTTCCCTTGCCTATAGCTGGAAGGTCAAGATAAATGAAACAGCCAAGAAACCATCCTTTGCCAACGTTTTCCCGGAGTTAAATCACAACGAAATGGCCGGATTTCACGCCGGAGAGGTTTCTAAACTTTTATCCCAAAATTTTCACTTTATTTTCCTGAAAGACCCCGGAGACCACCCGCGGATACTAAAAAGAATGGATGTTTTGAGCGAAATGTTGCGGTCAAGAAAACTGAATGTTGAGATCGTCGAATTAACAGGCCCGGATACCTGGAGCAAGATATTTTCCTCACTCGTTTTAGCCGATTGGGTTTCTTATCACATCGCCAAGGAATACAATGTCGACCCAGCTGATATTTCTACAATAGAAGAGTTTAAAAAATTAATTTAACTCCTATTTTTCGCAGACCAGTTTGCACTGAGGAGGGATGTTTGTCGGATCGGGAGAAGTTTTAGTCCGATCGCTATTGATGTTAAGGACTTTTTCCATGAGAGTCCCCACGAGGGTCTCGGCTGTTTTTAGGGGACCTTTTTCTTGTTTCTCTATCTTGGAAAGGTCAGATATTAAAGTTTTAGAGTTATTAAAAATTTCAACAGCTTTTTTGACTGCTGTTTTATCTTTTTCAGACACGGCTTTTGAATTTAATATTGTCGGAGTAGCTTCTGAAAAGAATTTATCTAAAGATTGATAGTTTGAATTGAGATTGTCTATCAATATCTCTCGCTCTGTTTTTGGGAATAGTGTTTGGCTTATTTTTCCGTTAAGATTTTGCCAAATATTGCCAAGCAAACCGTTGCCCCCGGTTGATGCAAAAATTACTGCCAATATTAGAAACAAGCCAATTATATAAGACATGAGTTTTTACTACGGACCGGGGTTAAGGCCGGGGTTGGTGCCTCTATTGCTCAATCCGGGAAGGGTAATCGTGTTTTTAACAAAGTCCGGGTTTATTGTGTATAGAATCAGGTAAGAAGAGAGAAGAAGCACGGCGCCCAATACTGCATTAGTGATATGGCCTCTGGCCTCGCTTATTCTTGCAGTATTTCCTGCTGCCGTGAGCCAAATAAATCCGGCATAAAATATCATAACAAATACAGCAATTCCCAGTATACCCAAAGACCACCCGAATATCTGTTGTATCAATTGGCCAAGGTTGGTAGGGAGACCTTGAGTGGGCGGTGTGATTGTAGGTTGGGGCCCAAACGCGCCTTCGCTATCTGGCGAACCGCTGTCATAATAATAACCCCAAACCCAGTTGCCGCCTTCGATTGTTATGTAAGAGTCCTTTTCGTCGGAGCATAACATGATGTTGCCTTTCTCGTCTAAGGAGATAGTATCGTTGGGAGTGCATTTGGTTATTACTCCGCTTTGAATATCCTCCTTGAGAACGTTGAAAAGAGTTTGCAAAACACCGGAAGCTGAAGGATCAAGGCATTGTGCATGCCAGGCAGCATCAAATCCCGGAGAGTACCTCGTGTCTTCACCGATCCTGTCAAACCGCACTTGGAAAGAACCTTTCATGTGGTTTCTGAAATCCGGTCCGCCATAAGAACATGGCAGTCCGTCTGGAAATCCGTTGGCATTAGTTTCGGCTTGAACTTGATTGAAATAAAACAATCCACCTATCGTCAGAAATATATATAACCAGTAGCGTTTAAACATCAATATCAGTATACTAATTAATATAATGAACCACCATAGGAAAATCCACATCTTTATGGGTTTGGCCTTTTTAGCTTTGCCGCTTTTTTTTGCTGTTGCCAGCGTCCAGGATGAGATAAGTGCCAGGAACAAACAAATAGAAGAGATCCAGAAGCAAATAGATGAGTATCAAAAGCAGATAGAAAGCGCCCACGGCCAGTCCCAGACGCTTCAAAACGAGATAAATAATCTCAACGCAAAAATAAGCCAGGTCCAGCTTGAGATCAGGTCTCTTGGGCTTTCAATAAATCAAACTTCGTCCGAGATCAATGACACAGTAGGGAAAATAAATGATGCCGAAGGCAAGCTTCAAAAACACCGCAATGCTTTAGCTCAATATATCAAGATTGCCTATGAGAACGACCAGCGTTCTCTGACCGAGATATTGTTTAAGAATGCAAGTCTTTCTAATTTTTTTAATGATTTAAACAGCATCCAAACTACACAGGACAATCTAAGCATCACTATAAAAGATATAAAAGAATTAAAAGCACAGCTTGAAGGGCATCAGGCCAACTTGGAGGATAAAAAATCAGACCTGGAGCATTTAAAAGGCCTCCAAGAGATCGAGAATAGTTCATTAAGCCAAAATAAGAATCAGAAGAACCAGATATTGAAAGTGACAAAAGGCCAGGAATCAAAATATCAAGAATTGGTGAAAAGATCCCAGAAAGACATCCAAATGATCCAAGACCAGATAGGGTATTTGATACAGAACGGAGTTACCGCCGAAGAGGCAATTAAATTTGGTCAGTTAGCTGCTATTGGAACAGGCATTAGGCCGGCATTTCTCCTGGCAATTTTGGAAATCGAATCCGGTTTGGGAAAAAACGTCGGAAAAGGGAATTGGATGGACGATATGTACAATTGCTATTTGCGCTTGGGTAAGTCGTTGAGGGCCGAAACAGAAAAAAATGCCTTCCTGGCTATAATCGGCCAGCTTGGCTTGGATGCCAATGCGGTCAAAGTTTCCAAAGAACCCTATTATGGCTGTGGGGGAGCTCTTGGTCCGGCCCAGTTTCTTCCTTCGATCTGGCTGGGTTATCAAGAAGAAGTGTCTCGCCTGACTGGACACAACCCTCCCAGCCCGTGGAATATAGAAGATGCCTTCACTGCTTCGGCTATCAAACTTCAAAGGGGCGGCGCCGACCAGAAAACCCGTGACGCGGAAATAAGAGCGGCCAAGACATATTTGAGCGGCAAACCTGCTTGCGGCTCGAGAATATGCAATTATTATGCCAACGCAGTTTTGAGGAAAGCGGCAGAACTGGAACCGTCATTATAAATAAAAAAACCGAGATATTACTCGGTTTTCGCTTCGGTTAGCATCGGACAATAGTTTTGCTTGAGTGCTATCAGGAACTGTCCAAAAGCGGTATTCATGAGAGATGGCAATCTTTTTTCCAATTGGACCATGCTCCAGAAAAAAGCAGATAGGCCAACCGCAAACGGGATAGCAACTTTGAGGTACTGCAGAATCGCCACAGTTAGGCCAAGCTGGTCTTTGTGCATTATCAAAATTACTGGGCCGACCACGAAACACCAGACGGCCCACAACGATAGAATGGCCCGACCTGTTTTATATGATTTTTCTATCACCAACATCGCAAGAACAAGCGGGCCGACGAAACTACCCGCCGCAATGAGTAGTGTGCTATTTTTTGACCAATCAAATGGCTTTAACTGATGGGATAATGCCAGATAAACCATTATTCCTATTATCCAAGCCATGAATAATGCTGTTATCGCCAAGACAGTGCTCATGACCGTAAGCCAGAACGCTTTGCAAAGCGAGACATTGCATTCTTTCCAGAAGATATCGTTCCAACAATAACGCATCAGTCGCCAGTAGGGATTTGATGGGTCGTAGGCCAACCCGCCTTCTGGAGTGGTGTGGACTCGAAAGAGTGAAAAGATAAGCATCACTAATGCAGCTAGAGCAAGAAAAGGTGTGAAAAAATAAAAACACATTGCGTAATCTATTTTCAAACCGCTCTCATAAACCAGAAAATTCAGCAGGCCAACTCCTCCAATTATCAAACCAAGCAAAACCCTCGTTTTTACCACTTTTGTCCTCAATTTTTCAAAAAGCCGAGATTATGATAACACAAAGCTATTCAGGGTCAAGATAAAAATACCCCTCTTATGAGGGGCTAACTTGACTATTTTTTACAGGACAGGCGACAAGGGTTGGGCAGAATTGCTTTTTCTTGGCAATCAGGAATTGACCAAAGATTGTATCTCCCAGAACGCTTGGCAGATATTTGAAGAAAAGCCATATCAATCCCTTGGTCCCGAAGCTGACCAAGACGATGCCGGCTACGCCGACCAGGTAATAAATGACCGCATGATAAAGGTCGACGTCTGCATTCATGATGACGACGATAGGCAGGACAACCAGAAGACCTACCAGTCCAGCAACAACAGTGGCCATCATCAGTATTCCAAAAAGCTTATTGAAGACCTTCTCTGCTCTCGGCTTGTCATGGAGAAAGGAGTCTATCCACGCCATTGACTTATAAGGAACATCTTCTGTATATATCAAGAAGCCAACAACACCAGCGATTGAAGCCACAAACAGAAGCAGTTTCAATAAGCCAAGCTTCAGATAGAGATGCCAGACCACAAAGAGTAGAACCGTGGTCAATGCCGGAAAGAAAAGAAAAGAAATTAATGCCAAGACCGTCAGCCAAAATGCCTTGCAAAGCGAAACCTCTTTTTGGAAGGGATCGCTCAAAAGCACTAAAACATCGTTGCAATACCAGAACATTATTCTCCAATAATGGTTGCTTGAGTTATAGCACAATTCGCCATTGGCGGTTGTGCCGACACGGAAGAAAGAAAAGAAAAGCATGGTCAACGCGGAAGTCATAAGTATCCCGTCAGCCACATGGAGAATGAATTTCCAGACGATTCCCAGCCCGCTTTGCAGTACCAATACTTGTCCGGCGATGGTCAGGATAGCGACCAGAGCCAGAAGTGCCCTTGTTTTCATACACACCTCGTTGTTAAAGAAGTTAGTTAGATAGATATTACGACAAAATCACGATTAGTCAAACAAGTTGAAAATTGCCAAAAATGTGGTATTTTATCACTATGTCCCTTCATAATATTAGGTTAAAATAGGGAAACAATGGGTAAAAATACCGCTACCATCTTCATAATTCTGTTTGGGACAATATCCGCGATTTTATTTTTGGACAAACCGTCGAAGGCCCAGATACTTCCATCAAGGACCATCGAAGTGCAGGGTGAGCTAATTCCGCCGCCCTGGACAATTTTTAGCAAGCTTAACGAAAAAGATGATGACCTGGCTCCGGTTTCACTGAATGTCGGCAGTCAGGACATCACTTTTTACGAAGACAGGATCTCAAGAAACAGCCAAGGCAGGACCTCTACTGTACAAAAAAAGCTTCAAGAACCGGAAAAAGAGATTGCCTTAAAACTTCTTAACAAAGCTACCGGTGAAGTGAGCATAATCAAAATAACCAAACATGGGGCCGCTCTTATATCGCCCCCAGGATACGATGTTCAGATAGTTAAACGGGCCAATGGCATTCGCTGGAACAAGTGGAATACCGAATATCGAGTGGCGACGCCAGCCAATCTCATTGTTCTGAAAAATAAATACCCTGAAACGACGACCAAGGTCACTAAGATTCCCGGCAAAGATAAAAAAGGCCGGAAAATAACTATCACCAAGAAACAAAAAGTTTATGAGGAGTTTATCTACTCGCCATACAGCGAAGCTCTCCACACAAATGAATTTGTAGATAAAGGCCAGCAGGATTTAAAAAATATTGTTAATACGGCTTTTGACCAGCTCCGGACAGCCAGCATTAAGTCAAGATTTGCTCCAGACAAAAACATTGCCGACATCTGGACCGATTCTGGAAATTTAAAACCCCAATTTATAGAGAGGTTGCCTTTGTTGGAACAAAGCGATACAACCGAATTTTTCTTCGAACCGATTAAGACGTTTGAAAGAGTTGAAGTGATATTGGCGGCAAACGACGGTCTGGCCTATTCAAAAACCTGCAGTAAGAAATCTGCTTGCGGACTATTCCAGTTTACCGATGTCTGGCATGGCAACAAGCCCGGGACATATACATCAATTGCAAGAGCATATCCTGAAGCCGGCCTCAATCCTGATTTTGAAACCGGAAGCAAGGATCAGGTTAATTCAGCCAAAGCGGCAATCTTGCTTTATGACTATAATATTGCCAACTTGGTAAAAAAATACGGCCAAGGAATACTGGACGACTCCTTGCTCGAGGAATATGCCGGGGCGGCTTATAATGGCAGTCCCAAGTGGGTGAATAAATCCTTGAGTGCCTCGATCTCCAATGCATTGGACGATTGGACGGGGCATCTGAAGTCAGAAACTAAGGGTTACATGCTCAAACTTCGATATTTGCATGAGCACAATCTGCCCTAAAGAAGACGTGCTACTTCTTTCCAACTTTTAATTCGCCGATAAGGCGAATTTTTAAATACATCAAGATGGTCAAATAAGAATTTATTTTTTACGCTTATCAACTTCTCTAAAACCAGGGATTCGTCATCAAAATAATGAGTGATGCCTAACTCGGTTGCTTTCGTATCTTTTGCTTCTGGACCGTTCACAAAGAAGGCATTTTTATTGTTGAAGTATTTAGGCCACAAGCCGTGATGTTTTAGAATCTTTACAGCCATTTGATGATTTTTTTGTTTGGATATCAAAAAGTAGGGAGTGCCTATTTTTACTATATAATTTAGAACATTTTTGACACCAGGCATAAGTCGCTGTTTCATTGAACTTGTCGGATCATCGTACAGATATGACTTAAATTCTCCATAGACCGCTTGGGGAACAATCGTTCTAATTATTTCTGACGGGGTCTGCTTTTTCGTGACCAAAATCCCTAATTTTTTGGCAGAGCGGATTTTATTTTGAGTATGATCTAAAATCACCCCGTCCATATCAAATCCAATAACTTTTTTATTTCCTTGTCTTTTTTTCATTTTATAATATACTACATCAAATTTTGTTGTTTAACAAGGATATTAAATGAATAAAGTTAATATACACTTGCTTCCCGGAGGTAAGATGCCGGAAAGAAAAACCGAAGGTGCCGTAGGTTTTGATGCCGCAATCAGAGCTGTCGTTTCACCAACAGAAATGAACTCAACTAATCCAATTCTAAGAAAAACCTTGTTTGATTTCCTTGAAGTTCCCAAGGACAATCCATATACAGAACGCCACATTGTGATTGTACCCGGGCAATCTGGGAATCAGTTAGCCTATCAAATGGACCCCGGAGAATCTGTTCTTGTTGGAATTGGATTTATTACCGAGATGGAATGGCCAATGTTTTATTGGGTAGCTCCAAGGAGTGGTCTTGCCGCAAAATGGGGCATAACAGTTACAAATTCTCCGGGAACTGTTGACCCTGACTACCGAGGCGAAGCAGGCGTCCTTGTTCACAATAGAAATCCTCATCCGTTTCTTTTGCACAAGGACATGCGTATTGCCCAAGTCATATTTCAAATGGCGATAATTCCGAGTTTAGTCACAGTAGAATCTTACGAAGAACTCTCTATTACAAATAGAGGCACTGGTGGATTTGGTTCTACTGGAATTAAGTAATCAAGGCCGTCTAAGCTATAGACGGTTTTTTAATTGAAAAGTTAAGAAAAGTATATTAGAATACTCAAACGATGAAACGTCAACACAAGAAACTTGTTTATGTAGCCATGTCAGGAGGCGTGGATAGTTCTGTTGCCGCCGCTTTGTTGAAAAAACGGGGATTTGATGTGATTGGGGTTTTTATGAAACCGTGGTCGCCTTACGGCGAAAATCTGAAATCCGAAATCCTAAATCCTAAACAAATTCTAAATTCTAACTTCTGTCTTTGGAAAGAGGACAGGGAAGATGCAATGAGAGCGGCTTCGGTTTTAGGAATACCTCTTGAAACATGGGATTTTTCGAAACAATACAAAAAATTTGTTACCGATTATATGGTCAGAGAATATAAAGTCGGAAGAACCCCAAATCCAGACGTGATGTGCAATAAAGAAATAAAATTCGGTTTATTTTATAACAAGGCCATCAAAGAAGGCGCGGATTATATTGCCACTGGTCATTATATTAGATTAAAAAATAGCCGACTCTTTGTAGCTAATGATAAGAACAAGGACCAGTCATATTTTTTGTGGACACTTAAACAAGAACAGTTGAAGCGATGTCTATTTCCAATCGGCGAATATACAAAACCAGAGGTAAGAAAGATAGCCAAAAAATTTGGTTTGGCCAATCATGATAAGAAAGACAGCCAGGGTGTTTGTTTTATCGGGCCTTTGGATATGAAAAGTTTTCTACAGACAAAAATTAAACCCAAAAAGGGAAAGGTTTTGGGTTTGGATGGTAAAGTGCTTGGAACTCACGACGGAGTTTACTATTATACTATTGGTCAGAGACATGGATTGGATCTAAGTATAGGCGGCGGACCGTATTATGTTGTGTCAAAAGATATTAAAAATAATATTATTTATGTCGGAAAAGAAAGGGATTTACTTAACAAAAAAACAAAAATTTCTGAAATGAGCTGGATTAGTGGTGGATTAATGTTGCCAAGCCAGGTTGATGTTCGCTTTCGATACAGAGCCGAATTAAAAAAGGCAATTCTTAAAAAGAACGGCGAACTTGAATTAAAAACTCCGGAAAGAGCCATCACATCCGGCCAGTCGGCGGTGTTCTACAAGAACGGAGAACTTCTTGGCGGAGGAGTTATAGCTTAGGGCAAAAACTCTCATTTTTAGAGGGTTTTTTAGAGGTACTTGACAAAAGTATGTCAAGTGTGCTATCATTGAAACTCGGATGGGGTTTTGGGCGTCCCCCGGCCAGGTTTCTGGCACTGGGGAGCATGCCCCAGTACCTGGCTTTAAGCCCCCCGGTATGCCAGTACCGGGAATTCACCAAGCCGGTCCCGCCGAAAGGGGTCACGAAAAGACCTCCGGCGGGACCGGTAAAAATCACCAAATTGGCAGCACGACAGGCTACACTACTAGCCTGTCTTTTTTTATTTCCTAGCGTGAGCCCCTGACCCTATACAAATCTATTTTCGCAGTCCGAACAAAATGAGGCCTCATCCTTTGTAAATTACAGAACTCATCCCGCCACGGCGGGATTCAAACAGCTGTAATTTACTGATTCGGCCTCTATTCTTGTCTAC
>OBEQ011383676.1_pt1 | contig 13107 bp, 12 predicted proteins | sample 1670901 | NCBI WGS metagenome assembly OBEQ01 (sample SAMEA104232315, study PRJEB22302) | groundwater metagenome | biome: forest; feature: aquifer; material: groundwater | place: USA | collected 2011-08-07 | depth 5.4 m
TAGGTATCCGAGATTAAAGTAATCAAAATAGTTATCAAGCATTGTTTGTAAATACACAAACCTGCGGTTATGAAACACACTTGAAAATGGAATTTTTTGGGACTGGTCAAACCGCATTTCGGAAATAGAAAGCGGTAGGGTGATGTCCGGTGTGAATATGGAAATTTTGTTTAAGCGGTTTGCCCCTTTACCATTTATATACGAATTGGCAAGAGGCACTGCCATAATAGAAAACAAAAGGGTGCATATTAAAACAGTTTTGATATTCTTAAGGATAGTATCTTTGTAGATTGCCGCCGCAATTAGGGCGATGATTGGAATGTAAATTGACGAAGCGTAATAGACATAAAGGCTTATTCCGGCAGTAAAAGCCGCAAGATACAAACAAAGCTTTTCTGCGAATAAAAACTTGATGTTTTTGGATAGTGCCAAAAACAAAAAAATGAAAAATGCAAGGAATATTAGTACAAATTCAATAAGTGCTACCTCCCCTCTTGAAATCGCAATGTTCCATGGAGATACTGCCAACATCAAAGCTCCTAAATGTGGTAGTAGTAAATCCTTTTTGTAAAGCAGTTTTAACAGGAAGAAAAAAAGCAGTGGTGTAATCGATCCAAGTAGTGCCGGCATAAATTTTATAGCAATGTCTGTATTTTTGAAAATAATTAAAGAAGGTATTGTAAGGTAAACGGGAATAGCCGGTTTATAGTCATCAAAAGATTTGAATGTTAAGGGTAATTTATATCCGTAAACATCTCTCCCGGTTTTTAAAATGGAAAAGGCGTTGTATCCCTGGTCAGCCTCGTCCGGGGAAAGTCCGTTTGGTATCTTTCCCAAATGATAAAATCTCAATGCGAAACTTAAGACGATTATTACAAGCAGTATGAGAAAGTTTACCGAGTAAATTTTCTTATACTTTAGCTTTACAGATTTCATTTGGCCATTGATTTTTGATATGCTTATCGCACTCATCATAACGTTTGAGTTTGGCAATATCAAACTATGAAAAAATTAGCAAAATGGGAAATTTCGATTATCTTGCCGGTTTATAACGAAGGCAAGAATATCGCCAAACAGGTTGGCGAGATTGAGAAAACTGTTAGTGTAAGCCATGAAGTGCTGATTGTTTACGACTTTGACGGTGACGACACAGTGCCGCCTGCAAAAAAACTTCAGAAAAAATACCACAACTTGAAACTCTTAAAAAATCAATTCGGAAGGGGACTAATAAAAGCTGTTAAGACTGGTTTTAATAAAGCGGCTGGCGAGACAGTTGTAGTTATGCCGGCAGATTTGGCTGATGATCCAAATACCGTAAATAAAATGTACAAAAAAATTGGCGAAGGATACGATATTGTTTGCGCAAGCAGATATTCAAAGGGCGGCAAAAAAATCGGTGGCGAGTTTTTAAAGACAAATCTTTCTAAAATCGCTGGCCGTTTAACCCCAATTCTTTTAGGAATTGCGACGAGTGATATTGCCAACGGTTTTAAGATGTACAGGAGACAGGTTTTAAAATCGATTAATATTGAATCGGATGGTGGATGGGAGTTTTCTACGGAAATTATAATTAAAGCTCACAGGGCCGGCTACAGAATTGGCGAGGTACCTACAGTTTGGCGTGACAGGATCTCAGGTAAATCTAAATTTAAGCTGTTAAAATGGTTGCCTAAATATTTGAGGTGGTACCTTTGGGGAATTTTCCTGCGATTTAGAGGCTAACCGGGCTCGGGCCCTGTTTTTCGATTTGCCTTTTGAAAACGTTGATGCTTTGGTCTATAGTTTTTAGGATGTTTTTATCGATTTCCTTTTGAAATTTAGAAGTATCAAGGTGGCAATATCTGGCCCGCGGCGCTTTTTTACCTTTCATGAAATCTGCAAAGCTTTGTTTGGCAATTTTGTGTTTGTCTAATTTAAACGCTTTGGCGATTTTAGTCACAAAACCGTAATTGGTGGTATAGTCGCGGGCGGCAACATGATAGATGCCACTTTTCTTTTTGATTAAAATTGCCTCGATAGCACAAACTAAATCGTCAACGAAAGTTGGATTGATAACCTGATCTACAATGCCTAAAAACTCTTCTTTGCTTTTTAGCGTCTCGTAAGTGAGCCGTGCAAAATCTTTTTTATGGGGATAGAAGGCGGAGTAAATCATAATAGTCCTGATAACCGAGTTTCGGGGTGAAGCCGTAAGTGTCGCTTTTTCTCCTAACAGTTTGCTTTTCCCGTAAACGGACAGCGGATTTGTTTTATCGTTTTCTTTATATGGACGGTTTTTTTGTTTTCCATCAAAAACGGCGTCTGTCGAAATGTAATGGAAGGGAATATTTAGCTGAGCGGCCTTTTGGGCTATGATTCCCGGGGCTTTAGCGTTAACGCGGAACGCTTCCCTCGGATGTGTTTGGGCAGTATCAACTTTTGTTATACCCGCCGCGTAAACAATCTGGTCTGGTAAAACATCGGTGATATTCTGCCATACTTTCTTCTTGTTGGTTAAGTCCAAGTGTGAGTGTGGAGGAGCGACTATTTTGAATTTTTTGGAAAGGAGCTGTCCAATCCTTGACCCAAGCATCCCGGTAATTCCATAGACGAGGATCTTTTGTTTTGTCCTTTTGGTTGACATATACTCTAAAATATACACAAAAGCTTCACAGGAAGCAAAAAAATGACAGCATGAAAAAATACCTAGTAACCGGCGGGTCAGGATTTATCGGTAGAAATTTGGTAAAAAAATTGGTTCGCGAAGGATACAAAGTCCGGGTTCTTGATAATAACTCGCGCGGCAGCATTGAAAGCCTCCGGGATGTAAAAGGGCAGTTTGAATTTATAAAAGGCGATATCCGTGATTCGCTTCTGGTACGAAAGGCCTGCAGGGGCATGGACGGCGTTGTCCATCTGGCCGCGGTCAACGGGACTAATTTTTTTTACACCAAGCCGGAAATGGTTCTGGATGTTTCGACGAGGGGAATGCTTAATGTTATTGACGGTTGCCTATGGCAAGGGGTAGAAGAATTATTTTTGGCGTCAAGTTCCGAAGTTTATCAAACTCCGAGTGCTGTTCCAACGCCGGAAAATGTGGCAATGATTATCCCGGATGTTATGAATCCCCGTTATTCTTATGGTGGAGGAAAAATTATCAGCGAACTTCTACTGGTAAACTTCGGCAGAAAATATTTTAAACGGGCAATAATTTTCCGGCCTCATAATGTTTACGGACCGGAAATGGGATGGGAACATGTAATACCTCAGTTTATTTTAAGAATGCAAAAACTGGCAAAAGGGAAACAGCCGGTCATTAAATTTCCTATCCAGGGTAAAGGCACCGAGACAAGGTCATTTGTTTTTATTGACGATTTTACCGATGGATTATCGCATTTATTAAAATCGGGGAAGCACCTTGAGATTTATAATATTGGATCCAGTGAGGAGGTTTCCATAAAAAAGGTTGCGCAAGAGGTGGCGAGATTTTTCAGAAAGAAAATAATCGTGGTTCCGGGAAAACTCGCGGTCGGCGGCACTATAAGAAGACTGCCGGATATAACAAAGATTAGCAAACTTGGATACACAACCTCTGTTGATTTAAGACAAGGTGTCGAAATTACGGCGCAATGGTATAATACAAATGCTCACAAACTGCCCCAAACCGAATTACCTTAATGAATGATCGAAAAAAACTTGCGTTTGGCACCGGTTCCAGCGTTGTCGTTCTTAAGTGCCAGGTATGTGACAACCCAAAGCTTGCTCCCATTCTCTTTTTGGGTTACTTGCCGCCGGTTAACACCATGCCCACAATCGGCACAAAGCCGAAAGAGGAAGTGAGTTATCCGGCTCTTTGGCTTTATTGCCCGCGTTGCCAGTTGGTTCAACTTGGACTTGTTGTTGATCCAAAGATTTTATTCCCGCCAGAATATCCATACACAAGCAGTACCACAAAAATTTTGAGGGAGAATTTTGCGGAGCTTTACAGTGAAAGCAGTCGTCTGCTCAAATTAAAATCTAATGATTTGGTCATTGATATTGGCTCAAACGACGGGAATTTGCTCTCCAACTTTAAGGGTAAAACCAGAGTATTAGGAATTACACCTGAGGATGTTGGCAGGGTCGCCACGAAAAACGGCATTGAAACTTACATTGCATATTTTACAAAAGAAATTGTTGCCAAAACCCTGAAACAAAAAGGAAGAGCTAAAGTTATTTGCGCAACTAATGTGTTTGCGCATATAGAAAATGTCCATGATGTTGTCGAAAACATCATTAAATTAATGGCTGACGACGGAGTTTTTATTTCCGAATCGCATTACTTATACTCTCTGATTAAGACACTGCAGTATGACACGATTTATCACGAACATTTGAGATATTATTCTTTATCAAGTTTAAAGTACTTGCTTGCCAAACAAGGGCTTGAAGTTTTTCATGCTAAGAAAATTCCATCACATGGAGGGTCGATTAGGGTTTATGCCGCGAAGCGCGGAAAAAGACCGGTTTTGGCAACCGTCGAGCAGATGCTGGCGATGGAAAAAACAGTTGTGACTGAAAAAAACAGTTTATTAAATTTTAAGAATGACGTAGTGTTGTCAAAAATCAAACTTTATAATTTACTTTTAAAAATTAAGATGCGGGGCAAGAAAATTTACGGCATCGGCGCGCCATCAAGGGCAAGCACTTTGATTAATTATGTAGGACTTGACGATGGAATTTTGGATTGCGTATGTGAAATAAAAGGATCAAACAAGATCGGCAAATATGTGCCTGGGACCATGATTCCGGTTCTTGAAGAGAGCAAATTGTATAATGACCAACCGGATTACGCGTTCTTACTTTCATGGCATATCGCAGAAGAGCTTGTGCCGAAAATTAAAGCAAAAGGTTTCCGCGGAGATTTTATAGTTCCTCTCCCATCACCAAGAATCTTAAAAAATGAAGCTTACTAATCAAACGATTCTTCTTACGGGGGGAACTGGTTCTTTTGGCAAGGCGTTTATCGCCAAGGCGTTATCTGACAAATCGTTTCGAGGAGTAATTAGAATATTTTCAAGGGATGAGTTTAAACAATATGAACTTGCAAGGATTTATAATGATGATAAGCGGCTGCGTTTTTTTATTGGTGACGTTAGGGATGCAGATCGATTGAAGAGAGCGATATATGGGGCTGATTATGTTATTCATGCGGCAGCACTTAAGCAGGTTCCTATATTAGAATACAACCCTTATGAAGCCGTGAAGACTAATATCCTGGGCAGTCAAAATGTAATTGACGCATCAATAGATTTGGGAGTAAGAAAAGCTCTTTTGATTTCCTCTGATAAGGCTGTTTCTCCTTTAAATCTTTATGGCGCGACCAAAATGGTCGCAGAGAAATTATTTGTCCAGGGTAATGTTTATGCGGGCGCCACAAAAACCAAACTTAGTGTTGTAAGATATGGCAACGTTGTAGGTTCCAGGGGCAGTGTGATACCAATGTTTTTCGCACAGAAGAATGAGAATAGACTGACAATAACTGACATGAAAATGACGAGATTTTGGATAACACTTGAGCAGGGTGTAGATTTTGTTTTGAGCTGCCTTGATAAAATGTCTGGCGGCGAGATTTTTGTGCCGAAAATTCCCAGCGTTAAAATAATTGACCTTGCAAAAGCTATCGCGCCTAAGGCAAAAGTTGAGGTAATTGGAATAAGGCCCGGCGAAAAAATTCATGAGGTATTAATAAGTAATGAGGAATCTAGGAATACCAAGGACATGGGAAATAACTTCGCGATTATTCATTGGTCCCCCGAAGAGAGTTTAATCAGGAAAAAAAGTTTAAAGTCTTTCAGTTACACGAGCGATAATAACGACCAGTGGTTATCCGTAGATCAAATAAGCGAACTTGTTAAAGGTTACATCTCATCTTCTAGCCGCATCAAATGAGTTGGTTAAAAACAATACCATTTGGAGATTCTGGGCAAAGACAAGAAACTTGGATCTACAAAAACGCGAGGCTACAAAAAGAATTCCATCCGAATGTAAAACTTGGTAAGAAATTAGACATAGTTTCTCTAAAGGTTAATGAGGTAGAAGATTTTAAACGGGCTGTTTCCGAAGTAAAAAAATCAAGAGGAAAATTATACGCCGGAGTTAATTTAGAGAATGTTAATAAGTGTCCTGTTTGCAAGAAACCAAGTGAGAGTTCGTCAAAAGTGTTTGAGGTGTATGGCGCGATTTATCACCGGTGTAAATTATGTTCTCATATTTTTATTATAAAGACTCCCGACAAAGCGGCAATCGAAAATTATTATAAAGAAAGTAAAGCCTATCAAAGAACTTACACTGATAAAAAAACTGCAAATCTTAGGGTTGAGCAGGTTGCGAAGCCGAAAGCCGGGTGGGTGATTGATCAGTATAAAAAGAATTTTAAAAGGAATCCAAAATCGATTTTAGACGTTGGGGCAGGATCCGGTCATTTTGTCCGAGCTTCCAGAGATCTAGGGATTAAGGCTGAGGGAATAGAAATTAGCAATAGTGGCCGGGATTTTGCAAAAAAAGTTTTTGATATTGATCTTGTCGATGCCGATTTTTTAGAAAAATGGCGAGATATTGGGTCATTTGATATCGTTACATTTTGGGGACTGATTGAACATGTACCAAACCCAGTTGCTATGCTTGAATCAGCACGTAAGCTGCTTCAAAAAAATGGTGGAATTGTCACCGCTGCTGTCCCCCACTGGAACTCCATGAGCACGACAGTCCAAAAGAATTTCCCAAAATCAATTGTTAGGCATCTTGATCCGCTTGGACATATTAATTGTTTTACTGATGAATCAATTGCTACGGCGTTTGTCCTTTCCGGACTGGACATTGTCGCCGCCTGGTACTTTGGCATGGACGCTTATGAAATGGTTATGCAAATTGCGCTTAAGATGAATGATAAAAAAATAATAAAAACCCTAGAGCCCTATATTCCATCCTTGCAAGAGCGATTTGACTTGTCAGAAATGTCCGATGAAATAGCGCTTGCCGGAAAGATTTAAAAATGAAAAAGATTAGGATTTTTTTAAGCGGAGAGAATGGCTTGCTTGGCAGTGCTGTTTTGTCTCGCTTGGATAAATCAAAGTGTCAAATAATTCCCCTAAATTGTGACATCACTGACCAAAAAGCGTTATCTAAGTTATCAGAATGGCTTAGTGATATAGATGTGATAATTCATGCTGCCGCCATTACGGATGTAAAGCTCTGTGAGGAAAATCAAAAGCTCGCGTATTCTGTTAACGTCTTGGGTACTAGAAACATGCGGATGCTTGCGGAAAAACTTTCGTCAAAATTAGTTTATATATCAACCGCATCTGTTTTTTTGGGAGAAAACGGTGATTACAAGGAAAGTGATTTTCCCTATCCTAAATCTTATTATGACCTGACAAAATATCTTGGGGAACAAATAGTGTCCGAATACGAAAAAAGCATAATAATCAGGACAAATATAATTGGGGTGCACAACAAAAAGTCATATAATCCAAACTTTTTTGAATGGGTTTTACAATCGGCGCAATCTAACCGGGATATGACATTGTACAATGATGTATTTATAAACCCGTTAAGCTGTCAGACGCTTGCGGATTTAGTTTTAAAAATAATTGCTTCTAAAAAAAATATAAGAGTAATTCACCTGGGCAGCCGTGATCGGTTATCAAAAGCGGCGATCGCAAAATTGATCATTTCTAAAGTTAAAGGTTATAATGGCACAGTTAAGCTGGCCTCTGTAGATGCCGGTGGTACACAAAGGCCTAAAAACATGTGGCTAAATGTAAACTATGCGGACAAGATACTCGGGATGAATATGCCAAGTATTTCTAATGAGATAGATAGAATATTTGAGGAATTAAATAAATGATAAATTACATTACAGTCGGTAAAAGAAAAATAGGACCAGGTTTTCCAACTTATATTATTAGCGAAGTCGGGTCAAATTTTGACGGCGATTTAAAGAGGGCGAAGTACCTTGCAAAATTATCGCTTGAATTGGGGGCAGATGCTTTTAAAATACAAAATTTCCTTGCCGAAAAAATCGTCTCAGAAACCGGATTTTCCAATTTGCAAGTTTCTTTTCAATCTAAGTGGAAAAAGTCGGTCGTTGATGTTTATAAGGCCGCCGAGTTCCCGCGCAAATGGCTTTTGGAACTTAGTGATTATTGTAAAAAGATTGGTATAGATTTTTTTTCCGCTCCTTATGATAAAGAGGCTGTTGATTTGTTGGAGGAGATCAATGCGCCAATTTACAAAATCGGCTCCGGCGAAATTGATAATCTGGAATTTATTGATTATGTGGCAAAGGCCGGAAAGCCGATTCTAATATCTTGCGGTTCCTCAACAATTGGCGAAATAGACACTGCAATAAAAACAATTAGAAAAAATAACAATCAAATTGTTCTTTTACAATGCGTTACCAATTACCCCTCACCTATTGAAGACGCAAATATCAGGGCGATGGCAGCGCTTGGAAAAAGATTTGGAGTCCCTGTGGGATATTCAGACCATACCGCCGGATCTGATGCCGGTGGAAATGATCCTCTTTTTGGAATTACAGTACCTATTGGTGCTGTCGCTTGCGGCGCTTGCGTTATAGAAAAACATTTTACGGATGACATAAAAAGGGTTGGTCCCGACCACCCATTTGCCGCTAATCCAAAGACCTTTAAGGTGATGGTTGACGGAATCCGCGCTATGGAGAAAGCGCTGGGCGACGGTGTTAAAAGAATAATGCCGTCGGAAAAACAGACTGTAATAATTCAAAGAAGGGGTATTTATGCAAACAGGGGAATTAAAAAGGGAGAGATATTAAAAAGAGAGATGGTTGAATTCCTGCGGCCGGCGAAGTTCTTCAGGCCGCCCGCTCTATTTAAGATACTTGGCAAAAAAGCAAAAATGGATGTTGGCGCCGGTGAACCACTAAAACCTGGCGATTTTTAATTTATGCCCTCAAAAGTTATTGCTGTAATTCCTGCTTTTAATGAGGAAAAGACTATTAAGCTAATCGTGAAAGGTCTAAAAAAATATACTAATGGGGTTATTGTGGTCGATGACGGATCTGTTGATAAAACCGCAATGGTCGCGAAAGTAAATGGAGCCGTAGTTATTAGGCATTCAAAAAATTTGGGTTATGAAAAATCTGTAGATGATGGCTTCAAAAAGGCGATTTCTTTGGGTGCGAACGTGGTAGTTACCTTTGATGCCGATGGTCAGCACGTCGTTGATGATTTGCCCAAGCTTACTAAACCAATTATGCTTGGCCAATACGATTTGGTCTTGGGCAGGAGAAAGTATTTAAATCACTTCGCGGAAAAAATATTTTCCCTATATACTAAGCTTTTCTATGGAATTGATGATCCGCTTTGCGGAATGAAAGCTTACAGCAGGAAAGTTTATGAACAATTCGGGTATTTTGACCGGTCAAAGGTGATCGGCACGGAATTGGCACTTAGGGCGAAGGATCACGGTTTCCGGATAAAAGTTGTCAATATAAGAACTAATAACAGGCAGGATAAATCGAGATTTTACGCCGAAAGAATTAAGGCCAATATTAAAATCATAAAAGCGATGGGCAAAATGATCGTTTTCAAAATTTCAAATGCTTAAGGCTGTTGTCGTCGGATGCGGAAATGTTGGACTAAAATTTGAGTTTGACCCTCTCCGGCCAAAGCCGGCTTCGCATGTCGGGGCTTATTTAGCAAATCATGATACTGGACTTATCTGCGCGGTTGATACCAACATAAAAAATATCGGTGGTGATTTAAAGCTGCTTAGCGGAGTCAAAAGATATGGCAGTTTGGAAAAATGCCTTATTGAAAACGCACCAGACATCGTTAGCGTCGCCACTCCTCTCCAAACACATCTCGAAATAATAAAATTGCTGCTCAAATATAAAGTCCCCGCTATTATTTGTGAAAAACCGCTTGCTGGAAATTTAGCTGATGCGAAAAAGATAGTTGATCTACTTGACAAGAACAAGGTTATTTTTTTAGTAAATTACCAGAGAAGGTTTCTAGAACCCTATGTCAACGCTAAAAGAAAAATTAAAGAGGGGGTACTCGGAGATGTGAAACAGGCGAATGTTATTTATACAAACGGCATTTATAATAACGGTTCTCACGCGATTGATGCGCTAAGGTTTCTGCTTGACGATGAGGTTGATTGGGTAACGGGATGGGAAAACGAATCAATAGCTAAACTTGGCAGTGATTACAATATTGACGGATTTATCCATTTCAAGAAAGAGATTCTTGTGTCTATCCAAACTTTAAATGATGCCGCTTATGCTATTCACGACATCAAGATATACGGCGAAAAGGGCGCGTTGTTTATAAACAGGTTCGGGTATAGATTCCAGTGGATAAAAGCCCGAAATTCAGACGTATTTTCCGGGATGCTTGAATTAAATGCGGACAAGGGACAAATGATAAAACAAAAATTATCCGCGACAAGCGGTGTAATTACTAAAGCGGTAGAATTGATTAAGAATGGAAGGATTGACAAATCAATGGCAAGTGATTCACTATCAAATATCAAAATTATAAATGCTATGGTAGAAAGTTCTAAGAACGATTCAAGAAAGTATAAGGTGGATAATAAATGAAATTGGCAATCAATGGGGGCAAGCCAGTTCTAACTAGGCCATTGTCAACTGTTTATAATATTGGCGCGGAGGAAGTCCGGGAAGTTGTAAGTCTTCTCAGAAAAGGGCCACTTTCCAATTTTGTCGGAGTCGCTGGTGACAGGTTTTTGGGTGGAAAAAATGTCAAACGGCTGGAGGCGGCTTTTTGCAAAAAGTTTGGGGTAAGTCATGCGGTCTCTTTTAACAGCGCATCGACCGCATTATCGGCGGCAGTCTCAGCCCTCTCGATAGGACCCGGTGACGAAGTGATTGTTCCTCCGTTTACCATGTCCGCTTCAGTTATGTGCGTGATTGCCAACGGGGCAGTCCCTGTTTTTGCCGATATTGATGGAAAAAACTTTTGCATTGACCCAAAAGATGTAATTTCCAAAATAACAAAGAGGACAAAGGCTATTATGGTTGTAAATTTATTCGGTGGGCCGGCTAATTTTACAGATCTTTTGGAAATTACTAAAAAGTTTCACTTAAAGATTATCGAAGACAACGCACAATCGCCCGGAGCTAAATACGGCGGGAAATTTGCAGGTACGATTGGTGATGTGGGAATTTTCAGCTTCAATGTGCACAAAGTTATGCAAAGCGGCGAAGGAGGCGTTTTGATCACCAACAATAATGATTTGGCTTTTAGGGCTCAACTTGTCCGAAATCACGGAGAAATCATTGCCGATTCTTTGGAGGACTATTCCCTTGGACCGATTTTCGGAAGTAATTTGCGCATGACAGAGTTGGAAGCTGTGATCGCCTACCATCAATTGGCCAAACTAGATTATTTGAATAGTAAAAGGATCAAGCTGGCGGATTACTTAACAGATCAGTTATCCAAAATCGACGGGTTAACACCGCCGTATGTGGACAAAAAACATGGTGATAAGCACGTTTATTATCTACTCCCAATTAAAGTTGATGCCAAGAAACTGGGAATTTCCAGGGATATGTTTGCAGACGCAATGACCGCAGAAGGTTTTCCTATGTCTAAAGGTTACGTTAAGCCTATTTATCTTTTAAAACTTTTTGCCGAAAAGAAAGCATTTAATAATACAAACTTCCCTTTCGACTATTATGATGGACGTCCTGATTATTCAAAAGGTTTGTGTCCGGTTTGTGAAAGGCTTTGGAAAAGCGAATTGACATATACCGATATTTGCCAATATCCAAGAACGAAGAGCCACATTGATAAATTTCTGGCGGCAGTTGAAAAGGTTATCAATAACGGACAAGAGCTCTTGAAATGAGGATACTGTTTTCTTCCTCTGACGCCGGCGGAGCAAATTCGATTCTTTCTATCGTAAACCTTCTTCGGGAGAATGGGGATGATTTAATGTTTGCAATTGACGGTCCTTCGATTGGATTATTTAGAGATAAGAAAATAAATTTTATCTCCGGTTCTGGTTTGGAGGATGGTAAATTGGGAGCGCTGGTAGAAAAATTTAAACCTGAAGTTTTTGTGAGCGGGACCAGTCTTGGATACTCTATTGAAAAAAAGCTTCTGGTAATAACCAGGAAGAAAAAAATCCGTTCAATATCAATAATGGACTCATGGCATAATTATTGGCAAAAGTTTTCCGGCGCAAAAAAAGACTTTAAATATTTGCCGGATTTTATTTGCGCACCGGACAAAGAAGCTAAGAGGGAAATGATAAGAGAGGGATTCGATTCTAAAATTATAAAGGTGACTGGTAATCCTTATTTCGAAGTGTTTTTAAGAAAGGTGAGAATCGGCCGGACAATCAGAAATAAAATTTTGTTTATTTCCCAGCCAATTAGCGCTTTAAATAAAAATAGGAAAATTAATAACTATGGTTACGACGAGATTAGAACCGTTGCAGACATTATTGCGGTATTAAAAAGTATAGGATTTGACGGGAAATTTTGCATTAGAGCGCACCCCAGCGAAAGTGAAAAAAAGTTTGAGCAATTTTTGGGTGAACGGCCGTTTAGTATTTACCTTGACAGGGAATCCGTGGTTGAGACATCGGTTTCAGAATCAGGGCTGATTATCGGTATGACCTCTATTGTTCTGTTTTTGGCGCAAACAATTGGTAAACATGTCATTTCCTACCAGCCGGGAGCAAGCGAAAAAATTAGCCGAAACAGATACAGGTTTGGGGAACTAATATCAAACAAGGAAGATCTCGAGCAAGAATTGAAGGGATATTTAATAGGGAAAAACGGGAATGCGAAAAAAGAGATTAAATTGGTAAAGAACGCGGCTGCTAATGTAGTCGGCATTATACATTCTCTTTAATTTGGAAATTCGAGTTTAAGCGAATATAATTAAGACCATTGAATTTAACATATGGACAATAAGATATTGGCAGTCATACCGGCAAAAGGGATTTCTAAAAGAATTCCCGGTAAGAATATCAAGAATTTGGCCGGCAAGCCAATGATCGCCTATATTGTAGAAACGGCTTTGGCGGTTGGCGACATTGATCGTGTTATTGTTTCAACCGAATCGAAAA
>OBEQ012904197.1_pt1 | contig 13107 bp, 10 predicted proteins | sample 1670901 | NCBI WGS metagenome assembly OBEQ01 (sample SAMEA104232315, study PRJEB22302) | groundwater metagenome | biome: forest; feature: aquifer; material: groundwater | place: USA | collected 2011-08-07 | depth 5.4 m
ACCGGCCGATGCGGGCTGTGTGCTGCCTTCTGCTCCTTTCCTCCATTGGCTGTGCCTCAGAGCAGATGACGCGTCCGGTCGGGCAGCCGCTCGTCAGCCCGCCGAGAGCCTATCCACAGCCCGTCGGCCCGGTGCGGACCATTGTCATTGATGCCGGCCACGGGGCGCACGATCCAGGCACCTCCCATTTCGGCTTGAAGGAAAAGCACCTGAACCTGGATATTGCGAAGCGCTTGCGAACGCATCTCCAGGAACAGGGCTTCACCGTCGTGATGACGCGTGAAACCGACCAGTTCATCCCGCTGAGTGGACGCCCGGCCATTGCCAATCGGCTCAAGGCGGACCTCTTTGTCAGCATCCATATCAACGCCAACCGCAACCGCCGCATCTCAGGAATCGAAGTCTACTACCCGCGCGATTCGGTCGTCGCGTCCTCCGCTCAATGGCCGCCCTCGATCACTCCGGCAGAGATCGCCATCCCTTCTACGACGATCAAACAGGTGCTCTGGGATTTGGTGTTAGGCAAGACGCGCTCCCACGCTCGGCGATTGGCCTGGTCGATCTGCCGTTCGATGCGCGATACCTTGCAGGTGACCTGTCATGGGGTGAAACCGGCGCGCTTTGTCGTCTTGCGAGAAGCGTGGATGCCGGCGGTGCTCGTCGAGGTCGGCTACGTCACGAATCAGATGGAAGCTCGGCGACTCGCCAGGCCGGACTACCGGCAAGCCGTGGCGGATGCTATCGCGCGGGGGGCGCTATCGTACGTGCGAGAGCTTGGGGCACAACTATGAGGACGGACGACTGCGCCATGGCGTCTGACCGCATGAGGATGTTCACGGGGACAAGGACCCAGAGGGCACTCGCGGTGCTGCCAACCAACGCGGACACACACGCGCGCACCGATAGGATGCCGCGATGAACGGCGCGCGTCAGCCCATTGGTGTGTTTGATTCCGGGATCGGTGGCCTGACCGTCGTCAAGGCGCTCATTGAAGAGATGCCCACGGAGTCGATCATCTATTTCGGGGACACGGCGCGGGTGCCCTACGGCACGAAGTCCAAGTCGACGATCGTGAAGTTTTCGCTCGAGAACGTCGAATTCCTTCTGCGCTACGGCGTCAAATGCATCGTCATCGCATGCAATACGTCTTCATCGTGGGCGCTGCCCACGCTGCGCAAGTACTTCAAGGTACCGATTGTCGGGGTCATCCGTCCCGGCGCGCTGGCCGCGGTCCGCGCGACGACGCATAAGCGCGTGGGCGTCATCGGGACGAGTGCGACGATCAACAGCCGCGCCTACGAGGCAGCCATCCAGCGGATTGATCCCATGATCAAGGTGTTTTCGCAAAGTTGCCCGCTCTTCGTTCCCCTCGTTGAGGAAGGATGGCTCAACGGCTCGATCTGTCGCGAGGTGGCGCAAAAATATCTGGAACCGCTCAAGCGTCAGCGTATCGATACGCTGATTCTTGGCTGCACGCACTACCCGCTGCTGACCCACACGATCCAGCAGGTGATGGGTCCAGGCGTCACGCTGGTCGACTCTGCTCAGCAGACCGTGACCGAAGTGCGCAGCGTGCTCATGGGAACGGATGCGTTGCGCGATCAGCGGATGCATCCTCGCTACCGCTTCTTCGTGACGGATGAGCCAGTTCATTTTAATCGCATCGGGCACCGCTTTCTTGGCCAGGTCATTGGAACCGTGGAGCGAGTCAACTCTCACTAACCCCATGAAACACACGCGACCCGACGGACGACGTCCCGATCAGTTACGCTCCGTGAAGCTGACGCGGGGCACGATGAAGTTTGCCGACGCTTCATGTTTGGTGGAGTGGGGGGACACGAAGGTCATCTGTACAGCGACGGTCGAAGAGAAAGTCCCGCCATTTTTACGCAATAGTGGTACCGGCTGGGTGACGGGGGAATATGGGATGCTGCCGCGCTCCAGCGCCCAGCGCATCGAGCGCGAAGCCACGCGAGGTCGGGTGACGGGCCGGACGCAAGAGATCCAACGACTCATCGGCCGCAGCCTTCGCGCCGTCGTCGATCTGGCGCAGTTAGGGGAGCGCACGGTGATTCTGGACTGCGACGTGATCCAGGCCGACGGGGGCACGCGGTGCGCGAGTATTACGGGCAGCTTCGTCGCGCTGGTGGAGGCGCTGCGACAGTTGCGCAAGCAGAAGCGGCTGCTGACGATTCCCATCAAAGATTTTGTCGCGGCGACGAGCGTGGGGATGGTGCAAGGCCGGCCGGTGCTCGATTTAAGTTATGCGGAAGATGCGTCGGCCGACGTCGATATGAATGTGATCATGACGGGCCACGGGCAGTTCATCGAACTGCAGGGTACTGCCGAGCGGCGACCCTTCCCGCGTCGCGATTTGACGCGCCTCCTGGGTCTGGCCACGCGCGGCATCGACCATCTCCTCACGCTACAGCGTCGTGTGCTCGACGCCTCCTCTGTTCAGCAGCTGTGATTCGCGATCCCACCAGCAGCTCCGACGTGTTTGGAGCGTTCCATCAACGTGTCCACCCGTCAACACGCTAACTCGTCAACCTACATGATCGACATTGTCATCGCTACCGGTAACCGACACAAGTTCAGAGAGCTAAAAACGCTCTTGACGGTACGGGGGATTCGCTGGCACTCGCTTGCGGAATTTCCTCACGTGCGGTCCATCGAGGAGCGCGCTCGGACCTTCGATGCGAACGCGATCGCGAAAGCGCGGGCGGTGGCGCGCGCGACCGGTCATCTCGCACTGGCGGATGATTCAGGACTCGAGGTGGACGCCTTGGGCGGAGCGCCGGGGATTCGCTCGGCGCGGTTTGCCGGTGTGCACGGAAATGATGAGACCAATAATCAGAAGCTGCTGAGAGCACTTGATGGGCTGCCGTCTGCTCGACGGCGCGCTGCGTATCGCTGCTCCTTGGTGTTGGTCAGTCCGTCGCGACTCCTGGCGCTGACGCGCGGCGCATGGACGGGACGCATCGCCGTGCAACCCGTCGGGCGCGGGGGGTTTGGGTATGATCCGATTTTTCTCGTGCCAGCGTATGGCAAGACGGTGGGGCAGCTCTCAGCCCGTCTGAAGCAGCAACTCAGCCATCGCGCGCAGGCATCGCGTCGGATGCGCGTGATGCTACAGCGGATGGTTACTGGCGCACAGCGTCGAGCAGGTTATGGAGCAGGTCCGCGGGGGCAGGGATCAGCTGCTTAAACACGTCTTGCGCGCTGAGTTCAAAGTGGTACTCGGGTTTGGTCAGCGTGCCGGTGAGGTGGTGACGTCCGATGAGACGACGCAACCGCTCTAACTGTCCCGCCGCTTTCAAGACGGTCGTCGCGATGCTCGAGGTCGTCGGGGCTTGCAGGAGCACGCCTTCTGAGAGCTCGGGCTCGATGATAAAATCCAGCGTTTGATCGAGCCCGACGCTACCTTTGCCATAGATCGCGACAGGCTCCGTCCCCGCGGTGCCCGCCAACCGTAGATCCTCGGTGCTGAGGCGCTCTTGCAGCAGCTGCCACCGAACCGATGCGTCGGTGATCTGAGCCCGACGCAACGACTCCAGCCCGAGACGTTCGCCCAACACCCCAAAGAGTCCTCGAAAGATGCGGTCAAGGAGCGGCACATCGCCCAGTCCGCTGCCTGATGCCTTCAGCCATCCCTCGCCTTGCCAGCTCGCGCGCGTCTCCCACGTGCCGGACAGTGTCGCGTGCGCCGAGGCGGTGCCGCTCACATCGCGGGAGCGCCACGCCGGAATGAGTTCTGTCAGCCGCGCCAGTTGAATCCCCACGAGATCCTCTTGGAGTTGATAGAGATGTGTCTGATCGTGGTGTTCCACCGTCAGCTCACCCCAAAACTTTCCATCCGCCACAAGCGCTGAGGGCACGCGCACGTGCAAGACGCGGGCCTCCTGGTCGATGTCGCACAGCAGCTGATCAAGCGGAATTTCCCTCACGCTCAGGTGGTCGGCGCGGATACGTCCTCGGACGGTGGCGCTCGGCCAATCGGACAGCGCGCCACGCGCCTGCGCATCGAGTGTCACGACTCCCTTGAGTTTCCACGGCTCAAGCGCCGAGCGTGGGAGGAGAGGGAGATAGGGGAGGTCCGCCAGCTCGATGGTGCTCGTCAGCGTCAACAGACTCGGGCGCTGCGGCGTTCGTCCGTACGTGCCCGTGCCCTGGAGGCGGCTGTGGCCCAGAAGCAGCTGCGCATCATCGATGAGCACGTCCTCAGGCGTGAGCCGGGCGATCAGGGAGGCGCGGCCCTCACGCATGCGCGCCGTGGCGACCAGTTGTGAGATCGCTCCGGGGCTGACCGAGGCGGTGAGGACAACGGGTTGTCCGTTGAACTGCAGCGAAAGATCATCGGTCGAAAATTCAGTCTCGCGCAGATGGACGTGTCCATTGAGTTGGGCGATCGTCAACGCCGGCGTAGTCACATGCACGCCAACGTCATGCAGGACCGCTTCGCCGCGGTAGCGCAGTGCCGCCACCGGCCCCTCAACGTGGACCTGCAGCAGGGCCCGTCCGCTGAGTTGGTCGACGGGACTGGACGGCGGCAGCCAGTCGGCCACCGCGTCCATGGGCAGCGTGCCCGCCACGTCGAGTGCGAGTGCTTGCACGGGCTTCAGCCGAACGGTGCCGCGCGTCGTGAGCGTTTCGCCAAGGACACTCCCTTCGAGTTGGGCAATCGAGAGGTGCTCGGCGAGCGCGTCATAGGAGAGCGTTCCGCTGATCTTGCTGATCGGCTGCTTCAGCCTGGTTCCCGCGAGTGTTGCGTCCTGGACGTCTGCGTGCAGGAGACAGTCGAAGAAGGGAATCGGCTGCAGCGGTCCTCGACAGACCGCGCGAACGTCCGCGAAGCCGGTGGGCTGCCACTCCGTGGGCGTTGGACTGAACGCGGCGGACCACTGTGCCACATCGAGGCGCGAACTGACGAAGGCCTCGACGCTGGGATGGATCAACGTGGCGATCGTGCCTTCCGCGCTCCAGCGCGCACCGAGCACGGTGCCTTCAAGACGCTCGACGTGTAGGCTGTCCTGTGAGAGGTGGGCCGTGCCATCGACGTTCGTGATGGCGTGGACGTTGGGCAGTCCTTCGACGGCTCCGTGGTTCAGCGAGATGCGTGCGTCAATCGCCCACGGCTCCCCGGCGCGCGGCGGCATCGTCGCGCTGCCGTTCACTATCACGTCGCCGTGCATCTGGACGGCGTCGCTCTTCCAGAGGAGGTGCGTCCCCGCGATCCGTCCTGAGAGCGCGGGCGGCTGCGGCGTCTGCTGCTCGACGTGGAGCGTTAGCCGCAGCGTGCCATCGGTCAGCGCGGTCGGCAGATACTGGGTGAGCGGAGCGCTGATGGTCGGCACCGCGATGTCGTCCGTGCGCGCATCGAAGATCAACGACTGTATTCGCAGCTGGTATCGTCCCAAGATAGACACCTCCGTGTGGCAGGGCACATCGAGGGACGCGCGGGCCCGGAAGGTGACGTGTCGCTGCAGCAGCAGCGCGAACCACCGGATGTAGATCCGGATCGTTGGTGCCGAGACCCACAGCGTTTGCGTGGCGCGATCTGTGACACGGACGCGCTCGAGCACCAATCCACGGAACAGCTCGTAGCGCATCGACTCGATGGATACGTTCACGGGTGCTTGCCGCTCCACCGTGTCAATGAGCAGCGCTTTGCCTTTCGTCGGGACCCAGGAGGCCAGCACGGCCCAGAGGCTGAGGCTGACGATGAGGAAGACGCAGATACTGGTGGCGAGGGCGATGAGGGGAAGGCGTTTCATGGATCTGTGATGCATTATAGAAGCTCACTCTTCGCGCCGCAACACGTGTGTGGTGGTCGCGTCCTAGCTGAGCGAGCCGCGTCGGCTGCGTTGACGCCGTTTATGCTACACTGTTACAATTGCGCAGCGAGAGAGGACGTGGCGCGTGGTGAACGCGCAGGGTGTGACCGGGGAGTGGCTCAGCTTGGTAGAGCGACTGGTTTGGGACCAGTAGGTCGTGGGTTCGAATCCCACCTCCCCGACCATCTCGAGATATGCGGTTATTGAGCAAGAGAGGCCATGGTCGCGTGACAGTGTTCGCTGTGGGTGGGATTCGAACCCATGAATGAGAATCGGATCCTGAAGCCCCGGCCATTTCCCATGAGGGGTTGATGAGCCACGATCGTTTGGCGTGTCCTAGATGGCTCGCTGGTTAAAAGAGGCTACGCAACGCCATGTGCCGAGGGCGACCCTGCCACGAACAACACGCCAAGTCATCCGTTATGGAGTCTCCAAGACTGGAGGACTCAATCAATGTGGCCTCGTCTATCTCGTGGCACTGTTTATCGTCATGATCCTGGCGTTGCTCTGCAACCTCATGCTGATGCGCAGCCTTTCGGAAATGAGGGCAAGTCAGCTCTCGGCTGCTGAGGCCGCGACCTTCCAACTCGCGGAGGCTGGGGGGGATCAAGCCGCCATCAACTTGCGAACCCCGACGAGTCTTGCCGATGATATCACCGCCATGGCGTTGCCTGAGGGAAGCGTGACGATTGATGCGCCCCCCACGCAACTGACTAGTCAGTGGTGGCAGGTGGTAGCTCATGGATTGAGCGCCAGTCAAGCAGGGGCCCAGCGAAGTATTGAAGCGGTGTTTCAAGTGGTTCCCCTGTCCGTGTTTCAGTATGGGCTCTTTGGCGATCAGGCCGTGAACGTGAGTGGGAGCGGTACTACGAACAGCTATGATTCTCGAGTCGGAGCGTACAATGACGACTCGACCTCCCCAGGCTACAACGTGACGCACCATGGGGATGTGGGGACGAACGCCACGTCGACGACCCTGAGTCACGGAATTTGGATCAGCGGAAGTATTTCCATTGATGGGCAGGTTGCGGTAGGACCGAATGTGCCGAATCCCACCTCCGTGGTCACCGGCTACAACTCTGCAACGATTACGGGCAACCCGAAGGTGGTGTCTCAGGCGAACTCATTTCCCATGCCCCCAGTGGTCATACCACCCAGTCTGAGTTGTAACGATTTGACCGTGTCAGAGCACAGCGTGGTGACACTCTCGAGCGTTGGGGGAGCGAATGGGGACGGGAACTACTGTTACCGCATCCTGACACTCCAGGGCGGAGGCACGTTGACGGCGGATGGGCCAGTGAAGATCTATCTCACCGAACAGCTCGCGGCGAGAGGCCACTCCATGTTGGGTGTGCCCTCCGATCCTACGAAGGTCCAAGTGCTCATTAGCTCATCTGGATCGGCGAGTCTTGAGAACGAGACCCTGACAGGTTCCACGGAGTTTTATGGCACGCTCTATGGGCCTCAGGCGACAATCAACATCACCGGCAATGCCACCGTCTATGGGTCGGTCATTGCCCGGGTCGTGAACCTGAGCGGGAGCGCGGATATTCACTATGATCAGGCCCTCGGCAATTCCAACACGTTCTCGAACCTCAACAAGACCACGCTGATTTCGTGGCGAGAACGGTAGCATCGTGCAAGGGCGCTCATGCCCACTCTATGGGCCATGGCACTCGCTCAGATGTGTACCGCATTCCAGTGCTGAACCAACATAGAATGATGCGCCCGTAGCTCAACAGGAAGAGCAGTGGGTTTCTAACCCATTGGTTGGGGGTTCGAGTCCCTCCGGGCGCGTTTTCTCGATCAATGCACAGCGTCAGAAGGAAGCAGATCGAAGGATGAAACGCCCGCGACGGTGGCTGCCGTGGCTGTTCTTCATCGGAATGCTTCTCGTCCTTGGCGAGTACGTGGCGCTGACGTGGTTTGCTCCGACGTATGTCTTGCGGGCCATCGAGCGCATCGTTGGCGGGTCGCTCTCCATCGGGAAGGTGCGCCTCTCGCTCCCCCTGACGACCACGCTCGCCAACGTGTACTTAGCGAGCAATACCACCGCCGCGGCACTCCTCGTGCAACGCACGGTCATTCGTCCCCGATGGATCTCGCTTCCCACGAAGACGGTGTGGATCAACAGCCTAGAGATTGAGCGGCCGATGTTGCGGGTGACGCGGACGCAAGAGGGCACGTTCCGCTGGCCAACAATTCCCCAGCCCCGCTCGGCTAGGATGAGTCGATGGTCCTCCTGGCAGTTGCAGATTGATTCGCTCAAAGTGGTGGATGGTGTGCTCGAATTTGTTGATGAGCGGCCTGCGACACCATTCCACGGACTCCTCGATCATCTCTCATTTGTCGTCGGACCCATCACCTGGCCAGCTGGTGGTGCACAAACCAGTTTTGCCGTCCGGGGAGAGGTGGTGGGTTTTGGAGGAGCAGGGGCGCCGCTCTATTGCTCAGGATGGGTGGACCTGGTCACGCGCGATCTGCAGGCATCCTGCCAGTTAGAGCCGCTGGCCCTCGAGGCGTTTGACGCGTACTTCCATGGTCCGCTCGAAGTGCGCGTGTATGCGGGGACGTTGAAGTCGACGAGTCAATGGATCGCCAAGGCTAACGAGTTGAAAGGTCGTGTCCAACTCGAACTCAACCATCTCAACGAGGCGGATCTGTCAATCCACGGCCGAACGATCATCGATGTCAAGAAACTGACGGGACAAGGAGAGCCGCGGCTCAGCGGGGAACTCCAGCTCACCGGGTCGTTGGACGATCCGGCTCGATGGGAAGGCGCGTTTGCGCCGGGGGATGAGCGCGCCCAAGAGCTCATTCACAAATTTCTTGAGCGAGGGATTCAGATTGTGAAGGTTCCACTGGGCAATCACCGGCTAGGCGTCCACATCGCGCCATCGAGTCCGGCGGTGCAGACGGACATCGAAGCCGCGAGCAGTGAAGTCCAGGAAGCGCTGGAACTCTTGGCTGCGCCTATCCCCAGCGAAACACCTCCTGTCGAAGCTCCCGCGGGTGTCGCGACGCCAACGGCACCGGCTGCCACGACGATCCCACCGACTCCGGAAGGCTTCACGCCACCTCCACCCATCGTGACGCCACAGCCGAGTCCCACGCTGCCACCCGAGGCGTCGAGCGAACAGTCAGAGACGACGAACAGTTCCCCGTCGGTGTCGCCTCCCAGCGTCTCGCCAGCCGAGTCGACTGCTCCCGCGACTCATTGACGATTCATGCAGGCTGAGCGCGGGGGCGCATGCCTTATTGCCTGTGCTGGTGCAATCGGGTAAGATAATGCCCGCACATAATTTCCGCATTCTTCTTTCGTGGTGGGCGTAGCTCAATGGTCAGAGCGCCTGGCTGTGGCCCAGGAGGCTGCGGGTTCAATTCCCGTCGCTCACCCTGATTTTTTCAAGGTGATGTGCTACAAGTAGTGGCATGAGACCTTGGCGAGGGGTGGGAGAGACAAAGATGGCGTCCGGGAATATCTGGGCGCGGTTCTTACTTCTGCTCTTGGTAGTTGTCGGGAGTGGCTGTACGCTCTTTCAGCTCCAGAAAGACATTTGGCCCGATTATGACTTTCGCTCTGCAGAGTTTGATCAACTCGGGGTGAAGAGAACTTTTATTACTGAGCGGTTTGGTCCCCCGCAGGTTTCCATTCGAGATCCAAAAAACCAATGGATTGACGTGTATCTGCAAGAACGACAGGGACTGTCAGAGGAGCTATATACACCCCAATATAAAGTGGCGGTCATGTGGTTTTATGATCAACAGGACCATGTCCAGACAGTCGTCCGCTCCTTCTCAAAATCAGAATATCATCGAATCGAGCAAGTAGTACGCTGCGCGAAGAAACAAAACATAACCAGCGCATATAGCCACTGCAGTGCACTGGTGAATGTAGCTATGCAGAACGCAGGACGCAATGAGCGAATCTCTCGTCAGATTTCCGCCCCCTGATTATTTATTAGAGAAACTCCTGGTTACTTCCAACTCACACAACGCCCTGAACTCGGCTACAAAACTGTGAAGCTTAGCCGTACCGAATCATTGACAAGTGTTGAACGAGTTCATGAACTTCCTCAGAGACGCACCAGCACTTGAATTCACGCAGAAAGACGCTCCATACTTCATCTGAGTGGGTTCTAACATCGTCCACTCGCTCACCCTTGCTTTTTCAACGTGATGTGATACAAGTGGTTGCATGAGATCTCCACGAGTGGGGAGAGGTGATCAGACGGCGTCCAGATATTCCTGGGCGCCGATTTTCGTTTGGCACGGCCTTGCGCTACTTTCCCTGTGCCTGTTGTTGCCTCCTGTCTGTTTAGCTGAAATCATCCACCTGAAATCAGGGCGGACCGTCCAAGGGAAAATCGTGGAGCGGACGGACAAGTTTGTCCGCGTCGACTTCCTTGGGGTCAAATTGACTTACTACCTCGATGAGATCGATCACATCCAGGAAGAGGGTAAAGGCACTGGCTCGGTTCCAGAGACTTCTCAAAGACAGGCTAGTTCAACTACAGTGGCGCGAGACGAACCAGGTCCAGTGGTGCAGCATCCACTGCAGGCCGTTGATCCCTCTGCGGATGAGTGCAGGGAGCTTCCCAGTAAGCTTGAATCGTGTCAGAACTACGAATGTACCTTTAAACACCCATTTACCGGAGAAATGTTAAGGAAGCGAATTACGAGAGAAACCAGTGGCCTCTGCAACTATGTAGAGGAGATGCCCAACGGTGGGCGGATGGAGTGCCACTACTCAGCAAGCATGCGGAAAGCAGTAGCGCAGTACTATGCGGACTTGGTCGATCCGGAAAAAGCACATCAGGTACGCGGAGTCAGGACAACGCTAAATACGGAAACAGGCAAAACAACCGTCGTACATACCAGCGATGGGAAAGAAATTACTGATCCGCTACAAACCGCTCTTGACCAGGGTGATTGCGTTGTCTCAGGCTATCAGGTAACCCCCCCTTCAAAGTAGACTATTCCTCATGGCGTTTCACTGGGAGGGATGGGTGGCCAAGGAACGGGGAACAGTCAACGTAGGGTTTTATTCGTGAATAAATGTAGAAGGAGATAGGATATGGTTGTCAAAAAATCGCATGTCTTAATCTGCGTTTTTTTGTTGAATGCACTTAACGCGGGTTTCTTGTTTGCAGAAACTAGAGGATTGGATCCTGTCCATAGAGCTTTGGATCAGGCTGTAGTGAATGGTGATATCCAAGGAATCATCCAGGCCATCAACCAAGGTGCGGATGTCAATCAAAAAGATAATGAAGGCGGAACAGTCTTAATGGTTGCAGTCATGTATGATCGTAGGGATAGCGCAGAACTGCTTCTCTCCAAAGGCGCGGATGTGAATGTAAAAGATAATCAAGGTATGACGGCTTTGATGCTGGCAGCAATGAAGGGCCATAAAGATGTGGCTGAGCTACTCCTATCCAAGGGTGCTGATCTGAATGCAAGAACAAACTTTGGCGGCATAACAGCTTTGATATATGCGACCCTAGGAGGGGACAAAGATATTGTCGGGCTACTTCTCTCCAAAGGCGCAGATGTGAATGCAAAGACTAATGCAGGTCATACAGCCCTGAGTTACGCAGAAGGTAGCAAAAATAAGAATAAAGATACAATTATTGACCTTCTTAAAAAAGCAGGAGCCACCTGAGGAGAACACCGGCCTGCTCTCCGCAACTTGGGTTAGTTGCGCGAAGGATACGATGCTCGAAACCCAATTAGAGACTTGATATAATATGACATTGATGAGTGTGCACTAGGATTGATTGAGCTTCGTTAGAAACGCACCACCGCTTAAACTCGCGCAGAAAGACGCTCCAAGCCTCCTCCGAAGCGGTTCTAACATCGTCCACTCGCTCACCCCATCTCTTTTAAGAAGTTACGGCAAGGCGGCGTAGCCTTGTGTGGGTCCATGCGAACACTGGCTGGGGCGTTTAATTTATCCGTAGCGGAGCCACGGCAATTAGTGGAGAATAGACCCGTCCCAGGTTTCCATCGTTCAAATTCAGTATGGTGTCCGCAACATTCCAGACTGGTCGGTAAGAGGTAGACGTGCTCTATACGCTGCGCATTGTTCGGAAAGTGATTTGGGGAGACCTTATCGGGAACATGGGGCTGCTCCTCAGTATGGTCGTCCTGTTCTTAACGGGAGGCGTGACCCTGTACCCAGCCATCGTGTCAGCCCTACAGGACGCCTCACCGTCGACAACTGCGGTGAGCGAGCACCCCCTGCCTGCCACCGCGGCACACCCAGAGGCTGCTGCAACGATCGAGCCGCCCGTCGAGCCGCTCCTCTCCCACCGATACGCAATGCTGCTCCTCAAGGACACCGGACATGTGTTGAGCGCACCACTCCGCTGGTCGCTGAGAGACTGGGCACTGTTTGGGGCGGACACCGCGCTTGTCATCGGCACCGCGGCGGCGCTGGACCGGCCCATCCAGAAATACGCGCAGCGCAACCGAAAATCCTCGAGCAATACCCTTGCCAGCGTCTTCGACCCCCTTGGCAACGAATATGCCTTAGCTGTTCCCGGAGGGTTTTACCTCGTCGGCGTCGTGTGGCACAACACCAAGGCGAAAGCCGTTGCACAAGACGGTCTGGCCGCTAGTCTCGTGGAAGCCGGCATCATCGCACCGGCGATGAAGCTCGCGACCGGCCGCAGTCGTCCGAAAGCCGGCCACGGCGCCTATTACTTTGCCCCATTCAAGGGAGAGGATGTGTTCCCGTCTGGGCACACCGGAGAGGCGTTTACCTTGGCCTCGGTGGTCGCCGAACACTATGATCCGCTCTGGGTCAAGGTCACCGCGTATGGCGTGGCCAGCCTCGTTGGGGTGGCCAGAATTATCGACAATGCGCACTTTGCCTCGGACGTCGTAGCGGGAGCCCTCATTGGTACCGCCGTCGGCCAATCCGTGGTCCGCTTCAATAAACAGCAACGCGTTCAGGTCTCGCCGCTCCTCGGCGGCACGACGAAGGGTGTGAGAGTGGTGTACGCGTTCTGACCTCTCCCTTCGGAACTCGGCACCTTCGTTACGTTTGATCTGAAGATGTTCTAACGATGTCGACTGGTTCGCCCCAGTCTTTTTCATCATGAAAGTCCGTACACGAGGAATCGTAGGGACCATGTGTCGTGGGCAAACAGAGGAGGAACGGGGATGCGACAAGCGGTGGGACTAGTAGTTCTCGGGGTCGCACTGGTCAGTGCGGTGGTGGTCGGGCATTGTCCATCGGTCAGTGGTGAGCAGGCATCGACGCAGACGG
>OBEQ012457291.1_pt1 | contig 13106 bp, 19 predicted proteins | sample 1670901 | NCBI WGS metagenome assembly OBEQ01 (sample SAMEA104232315, study PRJEB22302) | groundwater metagenome | biome: forest; feature: aquifer; material: groundwater | place: USA | collected 2011-08-07 | depth 5.4 m
TCAGCAATCATGAGACCAATAGTACCATTATTGACAAAAACCCATAATGAGAATGTACCTACATTTGTACCTGCTCGTACTTCAAACCTATAACTTGTTCCTGTCATATTGATTACCGACTAGAAGTTATTTCAAAGACATTCCGTTTATCTGTTCTACCTGTCATAGTACCATCTACAGCCATAAACTGTGCAGTATATATACCTATTGGATCAGTGGTTAGTGTCTGATGTTGATATACATATATACCAGTACTGACAAAAGTCATATTAGACCAGGCAAATTTAATAGTATTATCAGGATTATAAAGTTGAACCTGTGGTATTGTACTTGGGTTGAACTGAAATCTTTGCCCCGGTGTAGTTATGATATCTTGAATACTACATAATATATTAACAGCTTGACCAAATTCAACCTTTTGAAATTCTCTCTCCATAACTACTTTATTGAATGTTGGGATAATACTCATGATAGAGAAGCTCCAGTCAAAGACATTAGGATCGAAGGCTATATAAGTTGAAGGTGGTGCAGGCATTACACAGATTCCTGCTTGATATACCTAGTAATCTTAATAGCTACAAGGAAACATTCTAATTTATGTTTATTAAATCTGATCAGTATTCTATACTGTTTCCATATTAACATTGGTCTACGTAACTGATAAGATAGCCAACTTCTTCTTTTCAACTGTATATACATTATACCATTCCCATCCAAGCATAACTTGTACTATATATACCCATATTGCTTTTGTTTCTAAATGTTACATCGTCAAAGGGTATTTCGTCATCTTCAGGTTCGTTCATCAACCCTGCTGCTTTCATTCCTGCAACAATCTTATCGCAGAACTTTTGTGCTGTACCGGGGTCATATATTCTCGCCCATTCTAATGCTCTGATACGGAGATACTCTGTACATACATAATCATTAGGAAAGTCAGGTCTTGTATTATCTTTCAGTTTAGCTGGCAGTTTGTAGTACCACAGCTTACCAGGGACATCAACAATTGGCTTTGGTGTTACTTGGATTGTTTGTTTTGTACTAATACCTGTTTGGTCTATAATACCACCGAGTATTGTATAGAATATAGGATATAATGCACTGTTTTGTTTTTGATAATATATATATCTATTAAGAAACTTTTGAAATGATACACGTACCCTTCTACGTAATGATAATGAATCACCAGGTATAATTGGTACAAGATAACCATTTCTTACATCAAGGATAAAGTCATCTGGTAATTGTATAGTACCTGTATTTGCAAGACATGTTAGATCAGCTGATGTTACTGTACTGCTGAAAGGAACCATATGGTACCAGAAATCCAGTATATCTTGAAGCCATTGAATACAATATGCATCAGGTTGCACAACACCCTCAGGCATATCATGGATGTTGAGATTAGGGAGATTAACCATATTCAATGCTATTTTGATGAGTTCATCTCTACTGTATCTGTTTGGCATTACTGTGTTTCTCTTTGTGGTGAGACAAGAAGTTGTAACATTTGTTTGTCATTATCACTAAGATTAGGATTAGGTGCAATGTTTTTTAAGTTATTACCTATGGTGTTGTCTATTAAATTGTGTTGTGCTGGTACATTGTTTGTTATCAGCAACCAAAGTCTTCCTAACTTCAACAGCTAATTCTTCTGTTTTCAATGCAAGACTCTTTTCAAGCATAATTATCTTTGCATTCTGGTCTGTTGCTGCTTGGTTTACCAATGTATGAACCTTATCAACTCTGATAGCTGTAATAATAGAAACAATAGACGTTGTAAGCGTACCTATTAAAATAACTGTCTGCGCAAAGTCAAATGGCCACATTGTTATATACCTTAAGGTGATAACATACCTTGTGTGGTTAACGTATTAACCAATGTTCCTAATATGTTCTGCAACTTAGCTATTTCTGGTGTCGCAGAACCACCTACAACAGCTTTGTCCACTGCAACACCTGCTGTTGACCACCCTGTATTTGCTACCACAACTTCAATAGGCCCATTTCCAGCAGTTGTTCTACCTAACACCCTCCCAGAAACAATATCCTGCATCTTTGCAAATGTCACAGCTTTGTCTGCTATCTGTGCTGTACCTATACTACCGGTAAGAACATTCGCTGTCATTGTTGATACACCTATTGTGTAACTTGACAACCCACCTGCTTTGTCAACACTGCGGACTCTATACCAATAAGTAACACCGATAGTACCTGTTGTATCTGTAAACTTTGTTCCAAGCAATAACCAGTTCACTACACCAACTGTAAACAAAGAATCAGTTGCTCTTTGTACTTGATACAAATACAATGCACCACCTACAGGTGCATCCCATGTTAATACTACACTTTGATATGTACCAGTTGCTTGTAAGTTAGTTGGCATACCAACAGCTATGGCACTTGTATCAACAACAATATTCACCAATGGTGATAATGGCCCAATACTGTTATTTGCTGATTGTCCTGCAATTTGAATATCATATTGTACACCAACCTTCAAACTAATAATCCTACTTGGTGATATAGTCAGTGTACTCTGTTTATATACAGTATCACTATGCTCTTTATAATAAGCTATTACATTAACAGCTCTATCTGGCTTAGTAAAAGTAATGTCTATTTGACCAAACAATGTGCCATCAACTGATAAACTACTACTGCTGCTGTATGTAATAGCAGTGGGTGCTTCTGTTACAGTTAATGACTCATCACCACCTTGTCCCATACTCGGATCAATAGCATTTCCTACAGCATTAGGAAAGTATCTTATCAAGCTATATATCCACTGGTATACAGTCTGTAAGTCAGTATGGTCATCACCTGTAAGCAATGGCAATGTAGGCAGACTCATGTTAATGTTCTCCCATACACCGCTGTACCACCCCATCTTACTTTGCTATTGCTACTTACCCAGCTATATTGTAATCCAAAGAATCTAGTAGATATGTTAAATCCAATGTATTCCTGTACAGGATTGTTATTCAAATCAATAATCTGTTCACTTGCTAATTGTATCAAGCCACCTGGATTTTCTAACATATCACTTGTCACTGCTCTTATTGTTATCTGTCCATTTTTATCTGCACGTTCAAATAGATTCTCCACTGATATTTGGTAATGCTTCATATCAGGAAGTGGTGCTAATCCTGTTTGAAAGCTACATAAATATCCAAGATTAACATCTGTTCTATTTGTTTCATCTAAGTAACAAGAACGTGGTGTTTCTGTCGTAAATAACAAAGCTCTATCAATAGTACTATTAAATCGTTGTTCAAAGCCAAAGCTACAAGGTATCTCTGTAGACCCAAGAAAAGCTGTTGAGACATATCTAGTAAGATAAGGTGTGGGTTCTACTCCGCTACCCTGAAGGGGTAAATTTATAATAGTAATCCCTTTTAATAAACCATGTTGATCTTTAGGCGGCCAATAGAACATGACAATATGTAATCTATAATCATAAAAGCCAAATATCTTATTTGCAAATGTAGGATCAATCTGATCTTGTAAATACAGCCATATACCATCAGCTATCCATTGTACTTTATTGCTACCATCAAATAGTCCAACTCTACCATTTTTCGTCATGTAGATGTGTACAGCTTCAGCCTCGACAACAGCATGAACACTTGCTGGTCCCTCAACTGTTTGACTGAATTGAATATTGAAAGCTTGTGCATCTGTACCACTTTGTGATTTTGCCACATAAATGCTACGTTCTTTGTATATAACAAAATCGAGTGTACTCAACGATTTAACACAGATACCTGCATCAGCAGTTTGTGATACTTTTGCTACTGCTAAAGCGGGCCAGCTATCATATCTCTTCACCTTTGTCCAACGCAAAGTGTGTGGATCAACTAAGGCTACAATTCTACTTGCTGCTGTACATACACTTTTTGCAATAGGTACATCACCAGATACTAAACTGTCATTTTGTACAATAACAGCCGAACCTATTCCACGTATCCACCTTTTCAATACAAAATCTGGACTTGCTATAATTGCTACATATTCATTTGCTGTTTCTAAGAATGTTGTGCTTATCTGTTTATTATTATCAGTAGCAAATGGTATTTGGTTTTCAACTACCCAATTACTATCACCTTCATTAAATACAAAAGATGCATCTTTAGATATAGCTAACAAGGTCTTACCAGAAAGTGTAACAGCCATACGCCCACCAATGATAGGCTGTCCAAATACAGCATTAGCAAAAAGGGTGAGACCTGGTCTTTCTCGTAATCTACCCCCTCTAATGAAAACATTGAGACTATTGTAAATTGAATCATGGCTAATCATATTTGCAGCCATACTGTTCCATGTACCTTTGAATGGTACAGTGAACTGCGCTATACTTGTTGCACCCGCTTCACGAACAAGTGTGGCCATTTTACTTTGACTCAATTGATATCGATAGTAAAAATAATATAATCACAATAAAGATTATCACTTTCTCTCACTTTGGAAGTAATCTCTGATAGCATTGCTACCCGCTGTTACTGCCATTGGATTTTGTTTTGGCACTGTACCTACATATTTATTACCTAGAGGTATATCTATATTCACACCAAACTTTTTCAAAAATGGGATACCAATACTAGCTGTTCTCGTTTTATCAATAACCTGTGATATGTCAGCACCACCATATTGTGTTCCTGCAGCAACAGCTTCAGCCCCACCTATTGGTCTTCCTGCAAGTATACCAGCTTGATTCATTATATCACCAGGATTCTGTTTGAACCTTCCCGCAAGTAGCTCCTGGAACTTTTGAGGATTGAATTGACCATCTGCACCTGCTTCTTTCAACACTGCAAATAGTTTTGCTGAGTCTACCCATTTGGTTAGTTGTTGTTCTTGATCTTTCATGATATTAGCAAGATTAACTATTTGCTGCTGTTGAATATTCTGCGAACTTCCAGCAAATTCCTTTATAATAGTAGTCTTCATTTTATTGTATGTATCAATCATCTTATTTTGTATTGAGTTGGCTACTTTTGTATCACTAATATTATCTAACAACTCATTACCAAGAGAATGCATATCACCAGCATACCCACGTAACTCAGCAGCAGCAGTATTTGATAATGTTCTTGGTGCACCTTGGTTAAGGCCATATAGTATTTTATCAGCCATGCTACCACTCACCTTTTGTCTTACATATCCCTGTGCAAGTGATTGTTGAGGTAAAGGTGGGATAGTACCACTATTTATTGCATTTTGCATTGCTGTACTTACAGGTTGAGGTTGTCTACTCATAACAAGAGCTGGTACAAAATTATTAGATATTTCTTGCCAGTCCTTACGTATGTTCTTGAAGCCAAGTTGTACAACGTCTGATAACCCTTGTTCAGTAGATAATACAGCAGATAATGCTTGTGGGTTACCAGCAATAGACTTGAACTTTGTCTTTAATAGATCAGCAAGATCACCAGCCATATTCTGTTGTGCTTGTTGTGAGAGACTATTTCCCATTATCCATCTTAACGCACCAGTTGCAGTGGCACCAACACCTGCACCTAGCGCTTGTCTAGCTGCTTCACCAGGTTGAATATTGCCACCTGTCAAAGCGTCTCCAGCAAGGGAACCTGCACCAGCACCAAGAGCATTCATAACTACCTGTAAAGGTAAACTGCTACCACCACTTGCAAGAGCACCTGCTGTCTGACCAGCCATTGCACCAAATTTTTGTGGTGTATTAAATTGTGAAGTAACAACTGATGGTGTTTGACCAGCTATATGTGCAAGATCTGTTAAATGATTTACAAGTGCCTCTTTGTTGAGAGAAGGTGTACTAGCAGCTTCTTGTGGGTTAAACATTTTTTCTTTATAACCTGTTGCTTCATCAACTGCACCACCAAATCCCTTTGCTGCTTCTTGAATAGGCTGATTAGCTGCTTCAAATAATCTTCTGGCGAACTGTTGAACACCAGGGGATAATACTTTGAAATCTTTAGGTGTAGTGCCATTGCTAGTATATTGTGCTATCGCTTGCTCAAACTCAGCTTGTGTCTTTGGTTGACCATCAGCAGAGAATATAGCACTCCCTGTATCATTGCCGTTGTTGTCTGTAAGAGGAACACGCATAGCAGTATCTTGTGACATTATTGACGTGCCCCCCAATTAAGTTTAACAGGCTTACCAATAGGCTGTGTTCCTGTACCTTGTGTTGGTTGTTGTGGTGGTAAGTTACCCTGTTGTGCTCTATATGCTGCATCTTGTTGTGGTGTAGAGGTAGCTGTAGGCGGAGACACCTGTTGACCACCTTGCAATTGTCGTAACTTATCCATACCTTCTTTGACATATTCTGTAGTATACTTACCTTTTCTTGTTGCTGTATCAGGTTCTTTCCACCTTGGATCAACTGTACCATTTGGCAATACTGCACCTGGCCCACCATGATACTCAGCCATTGCAAGATCAGGTCTATCAGGATATTTCTTTTCTATATCATCCATGATTGCATGAAAGACAGCAGTATTTACAGCAGGCTCAGCTAATTGGTTTGGTCTATATCCAAGTTTTGCAAGATAAGGTGCTGCTGTCTTTGGCATAATCTGGTGTTCACCAACAGCTCCCATATATGATACTTGGTTAGCTTTACTACCTTCATTTGCTGTAATAGCTTGACGTAAGGGAGTATTTTGTTGATTATTACTTTGCTGCTGATTACTTTGCTGCTGATTACTTTGCTGCTGACCACTACTCGGTAAGTTAGCTTTACTTTCCTGATCCATTAATCTATGTCTATCTGAATCTGTAATAGACTTAAGAGTATTCCAAGTTTCAGTAGCTTGCTGTTTTGTTGCCGATCTGTCTGTTAGCCCTCTGGTAAGGTCAGCCATACGAGCTGCTGAGGTTCCTTGTTTATTGAAGTACACTTCAATATCATTCTTCAAAATATGTTGTATAGCTCTATCCGCTGTAGTATCCGCTGATATACCAAGTTTATCATTAGCAAATTTATCAATATAATCAGATAACCTATCAAGAGTAGCACCAGTAGAGGGTAGTCTGTCAATTATACTCTTCACAAGATCAAGCCTGTCTCGAATAGCATATAACTGTTGTGCTTGTGGAAGTTGCTTAGTGGCATCAAGTATAGATACTTTATCTTGTTGTTTACCAGCTTCCCTTATACTCATCTGTGGACGAAGCTGACCAGTTTCTTTATCAACAATCATCTGACCAGTATTACTAGCAACTACAGGTGCATTTAACTGTGCCTCAAATCCAGCAGTTGCTAGTTCAGTAGTCTTTGCAATTTCAGCATGATATGCTGCTGTTTGTACTTCAGGAGGCCAATCATTTCGTGAAGCTCTATCATTTCTCTCTTGTGGAGACATACCCCCCAATGCTGCTACTCTACTGAGCTGTTCATTCATTTGTGGTGACATTGGTGCAAGTTTAGCCTTTTCTCGTTCAGCTTGTGGACCTTGTAACTGTGCAAGTTGCTGTTTCAATGCATTAGCAACAATAGGACTACCTGGGTATTGTATACCTTTTTGTACAAAAGGCTTACCATTCATAGCATCAACTAAGCTAGTTATATCCATTTCATGCTGAGCAGATAAAGTCTGTCCAGGTATACCAGCTAAGTTTTCAGGTCGCATGAATTGTTGGTAAGGAGTCTCTCCTGTTACTATACCTGTAGCTGTATTAATTGACCTACTTCCACCTTCATATTGTTGGACTTGATTTCCCTTTGCCATCTCTAATAAATTATAAAAAGCCTTTTCACCACCTGGTTGTTTCTTTGCTATAATATCGCCCATTACAGGAAGAATATGTGCATAAGCTACATCTTTTCCTGTTTGCTCCTTTATACCCTTAGCATCAGCAACTAATCCTTTATATGTTGTTTCAGCACTACCCCACTCTTGACTTTTTTTGTCAATGTTTTCTATTTCTTTGGAGAGATGTGCAGCTATCTCTGGACTTCTAGGGCCAAAGGTACCAGCACCTTCTTGAAGTAAACTGATAGCTTTGTCAAACTCTCCTCTGTTTTTATATTGATTAGCTTTTACAATTAACGGTGCTGCATCAATAGCAAGTGCTGTTTTTCTCTTTTGTTCTTCAAGCATCATTGCAGGTCCAAAGTTACCAGAGAGTGCTGCAAGTGTAGCAAGAGCATGGGGTATAAAGCCTTGACCAGCACTAGCATGCTTTCGTATTTGTGCAATAAGAGCTTGATCTTGAGTTTGGTCAATGTTACCTTGATTAGCTTGTGCTGACTGTTGTGTTGCAGGTGCTATTGCAGATTGTATAGTAGTAGCTTGTTGCTGTGGCATAAGTGGCTGTAAAGGTTGTTGGCTATTCTGTTGCACAGTAGAATCATAACTGTTGACGTTAGTATCAGGTGCAATAAAAGGCACAAGATTAGCAGACGCAGTTTGGTCAGGTGGACCTTGCTGTACAAGAGGTTGAAATGGTGTGTCTACAAACTTGGCACACATATTGCTACCTTGTAGTATTAGGTGATAGGTGCACCAGCTCCACCACCAGTAAATGAAGCACCACCTGCACTACCACCACCAAAAGCTTTCATAAGCCAGTCTAAACCTTGATCACTTTTCTTCTCTTGAACATCTGGTATAGACTGTGGCTGTGCTATAGGAACATTCTGTCGATATCCACCAAATAAACTACCACCTGATAAAGGTGCAGTGCCACCAAGTTGAGTGGTACTATGCATCTGTGCAAGTTTAACAAGATCTTCCCAGGTAAAGGATGGCTTCTGCGTACCAACTAAGCTTTTAGCTACAGCAGCATTGTCAAGGCTACCAGTATCATTACCGCTACCACTCATATCATTAGATAATAAATCAGCCATGTTACTACCTATTTTACTATATACTTAAAGTAAAGATAATCCCATTGACAAACTATAAGATGCCATACATATTCATACCAAGGTCTTGTAGACCAGTATTTTTTACTCATGTTCTTCAACATTTCTTCTGTACATAGTATGTGATCAGCCATTACCATACCCCAATATATACCACATCATGATCTTCAGTTTTACTACCATAGACTGTTCTCGTAAGCTTTACATCGTTAAGTTCAAGATGATAAGTAGTAACCTCATCGGATGTGTATATCTCAGTGTCAGGAAATGTTTGCAATAATGCTATAAGTTCTGATACTTTCATTTTATTATGCCTGCCCAAACCAGTTAAACAATGGTTGGCTGCTTTTATCATTTGTCCCTGTTGTACTTGGTGTAAATGGTAAGCCTGTTAGCCCTGTTTCAAGTACACCCTGTTGACGTAATAGATTCTTTTCAGCAAGTGAACGTGGTTGATCAGCTAATGGAAACAAAGCTGCTGCACTTTCTGCATTCAACAACTTTGCTTGTGGTCCTGCTAATGTTAAGTCCTTACTTGCTTGTGGAAGTGTCTTTACAAAGTCCAACCCTTCCTTTGCAGAAGCATTTGCAATTGCTTCCTGTACTGCACCACCACCTTCAAGCCCTTGCAGAGCAGCAGCACTGTTAATAGCAGGTGTACTTATCCGATTCACATAATCAGCAGCAGCACCATAGCCGGCTTTCTTGTAATCGTCAAGAGACATAAGATTACTGGTATCTGTCTTACTTGCATCAGATAACAGTTTATCGGTTGCTGCTGTTGTAGTATATGCACCTGTATCCTTTTTATCTGTAGCATAACTACTCAGAGAACCTGTACTGAACAAATCATTCAATTGTTTCAAGCGTAAGTCATTCAGTTCTTTCGATGAACCTGTAGCCTCAGTGCTGGTATCTGTTTTGCTACCACTTCCAAAGACTGAACTAAGAGCATCACCCACTTGTTACACCTATACAGTCATATGCCACATTGCTTCTTGTTCTATACTACTTGCTTCACCTATCCAATTCAAACCAACACTTGTAGGTTGTACATCATTCAACCACTTTTGAATACTGAGGAAACTATAAGGTGTATGGCCTATTCCAGAATGCCAGTCTTCAGGTCTAATATGAATAGGCATAGCTTTGTAATTATCAGCAAGCCAAAGCTTAATCTGTTCTCTAGTGTGACCCTCTTTACCGTTAACGAACAATTCATTATCACCACATAGACCAAATTCAATAGTATCAACGTCAGGGTGTCTATGATTAGTAAAACTGCTTTTGTCGTGAGGTACTATAAATAATTCAACTTGAAATGGTGGTTGTCTGTATAACAACATAGAGATAATGTTACCAAAATTGATAATACCCATCTTTGGCACATCTCTCCAAATTATTCTGCCCTTTAAAAATTGTAAAGCAAACTGTTCAACTGTAGTATCAGATGTTATTTTCACTTTGATCATTCACCTTTATCATTGTTACTCTACTTTGTTTATAGCCATACTTTTTTTCAAGACCTTTAGTGTGCTTAGTAACTGTCATCACAGAACAATATGCATTTGATATAGATACCAACTTATCTATATATTCCATAAACTCATCAATACTACCTGTATGACCTTTATCAGCTTGTGCTTGATGACAATGAACTATTGTATAACCATGATCTTTGTATACTGTTACAACAACATGACCAACAATGTTATAATTATCATCAAGAACTACAAGTATATGTATAGTATCATCACCACTATATAATCTATTTAACCAAGTTGATACAACAGTATCAGCAGGAAATTCAGGAGTATATTTTCGACAAAAGGTTCTCATACGTTCATATAAACGTTGATGTAATGCTCTGGATAAGTTGTCGTTGATAAGACGTTGTTTCACTATCAATATTCCTTACCAAAGGTATCATTTGCATAGTCTATATAATGTTGGTTGACTTCTTGATCTTTTAAAGTCTTAGCTTCATAAGCCTCTTTTCTCATTTGTTCAAGCTCTGCTGTTTCCTCCACTGCTGATTGCCATCGCCTTATAACAGTATCAAGTTGCTGTCTACCAGATATTACTTCAAGTATATCAAGTATCTTTGTCCATTCAGATGGTGTACAGTACTTCTGTGCTTCGTATCCTTCCAACATCCTTGTATTAAGCTCAAAAGCACGGACATCAGCAAACTTTATAGCTTCATCAAGTAACTCTGACATCTCTGATATATCAGCGTGTGCAATATCTCCAGTGACAGGATTCCATTGACACACATCAAATACCATCTGTTCATTTGAGCCAACTACCTTTGTTATTGCAATACGTACAGGCATAATTTCTCCGTTTTAATAGTAACCATTAAAGTCTGATTGTTTCTTTTGACAAAAACTACATTCGCAAGGTTCGTTATATTCACTGGATACTACAGGTTTATCACCAACGATTTTATACTGATATGGTAATGTAAAGCGCTTTGGGTTTTTGTGAGCATCCATTATATATAACATAATAACTTGTGGTTCTAGAATAGACATACTATACCTTTATCTAATATTGTACATCATATCTGCTGGTAAGTTACCAAGATTATTCACCATATCTTCTGTTACCTGGACAGCAACATTACTACGCTGACCTGATGGGCCTACTCTCGGTGCTACAACATAACAACGCTGTTGCCTATCAAGCATACGTTCATCTGACTGACGAGCAAGGGCATCTTGATGCAGCAGATGATTTGCAAGAGCAACAGGTACATAGGCTATACCAGGTCCATATGTCTCTACACCAGCATGCTCAATTTGTTGTTCACCTTTAAGTCCAGTCATCATTCCACCACTGCCTACGCTATGTTTTGCATAAAGCGCTATTTTGACAGTATTGTTACCAAGCTTTGTTGGAGTATGTACTTTCTTAATAGGTTCTTCTGAGGGTACAACAATATCAGGTTCAGTAACAGCTTGTACTTTTACTTGTAAACCATGCTGCTCAAAAACAGCAAAGGCTTCTTCAAGTGTAATCTTTTTTCTAGGCATAGTTTACTCTGGTTTGTCAAGAGTACGCTCATAGAGAACATAGCCATTATACGGATTTTCGTCTATATATGCAGTCGCCTTTTCCATACTACTAAACACACCAGCAACTATACCATGGTCTCTAGCTAATACTACTACATAGACTATCAAATATTACCCCTTTAACCAATGTTCAGCTTGGTCATCTGTCATATCAGGACGAAGCTGCATTAGTGAAAATTTCATTTTATAATGTTGCTCAGCATAAGCTAACTGTAACAAATTGTCACTGTATATTGTAGCACCATTCATAGACGCTATCCAAGACATCTTAAACAGTTGCCCTCTTCTACCACTAAGAAACTCACAATCAAGACACATATCTTCTTTATGCACCTACATTGTTTAAACCTGGTCCTGTACTCATTACACTGCTTGTACCTTTACCGCCTTGTGATACAACAGTACCAATAGCAGCATCAACGGTAACTGATTGTATCTCATATCCGCAATTTGGAGCTGTACCAACAAATGCCTGTGCATCTACTAAGTTAGTAAAAGCACCACCAATAACACCTGTTGCCTTATGTAATAGGACTACGTAATAAGCGGCCATTGTTTTGCTCTTTCTATATCACAAATATACTCAAGATATGCAGTGTCAATAGAGCGCAAACATTCAGTTTGTACACTATTACCTTGCACTCTATAAGAGCGTATTGTGTTCTTTTCTAGTTCATTCAACAATGGATTATCCAACAGATCGTCCATTTCTTTTATATACCCTTACCTCCGCCAAGAGATATAACATTACCAACACTTGGGTCAGCACCTGTACTATCAGCTTGTGCCATCTCCTGACCGATATTACTATCTACTGTATGGAATACAACATCAAATGCTGCACCAGGTATAGTCCCAATAAAAGACCGAGCATTGTCAATTGTTGAGAATACACCACCCAAAAGGCCACTACCTTTGTGGATAATAACTACCCATACATCAGCCATTGTTACCTCTTTACCTTTTGAACCTACTAGTATTTATCCGTAGTGGTGGACCGTTGTTTGTATGTGCTGCTAATGTAGTTCCTATACTTCCATCAACTGTTTCACGCATGATTTCATAGTTACATACCTGATCCCCTGTAACATAGGCTTGTGCAGCAGCGAATGTGTTGAAGACACCACCAAGTTGCCCACTTCCTTTATATACGAGAACTACCCATACATCAGCCA
>OBEQ010298528.1_pt1 | contig 13105 bp, 9 predicted proteins | sample 1670901 | NCBI WGS metagenome assembly OBEQ01 (sample SAMEA104232315, study PRJEB22302) | groundwater metagenome | biome: forest; feature: aquifer; material: groundwater | place: USA | collected 2011-08-07 | depth 5.4 m
CGGAATTTTGGCCCCAATGGCTGCAGCTAGCGGTTCATCAATTAGATACGCTGTCTTTGCGCCGGCCGCGAGAGTGGCATCTAATACCGCCCTTCTCTCTACTTGGGTCACCCCGGCCGGAACACAAATCATTACTTCCGGCTTAAACAGAAATATCCGCCCACACACTTTTTGGATAAAAAACCGCAACATGGCCTCGGTCACCCGATAATCGGCAATTACCCCATCGCGCATGGGCCGGCTGGCCCGGATGTTGTCCGGAGTTTTGCCCAGCATATCCTTGGCGGCATTGCCGACTTCAATCACTTGGCCGTCGTCCACCCGGACCGCCACTACTGTTGGTTCATTGAGGACCAAACCCGCCCCAGCCAGCCACACCAGGGAGTTGGCGGTACCCAGATCAATGCCTATTCTCTTTGAAAACATAGTGCTAAGATTAGTTAGTGGTACGCACCCGGATTCTACTATTCTTAGTGGGCTTGATACTAGTCCCAACCGCAACCTACTTGGTCGTTCTATTTGCCCGCGGCTACCGACCCAATTTTATCAACAAAACCATCAACCCCACCGGCATTTTGGCCACCAAATCCACTCCGGACGCCGCCCAAATATATATCGATGGGTCATTCAAAGGTGCTACCAATACCACTTTCAATCTTAATCCTGGTGCCTATGGTGTCGAAATTAAAAAAGATACCTACTCCTCCTGGAAAAAAGACATTCAAATCCGGGCAGAAGAAGTCAGCCGGGCTTATGTTACCCTGTTTCCGGCAATCCCCTCCCTCAAAGCAGTGACCACCACCGGCGCGGCCATTCCGGCCCTATCTCCCGACGGGGCAAAAATCGCTTATCTATCGGGCCAAAATGTCTATACTCTGGATCTGACCGACTCCCCTTTGGGCCTTCTCAACCGAGATTCGCAATTGGTGTATCAACTGGTCCCCTCAAAGACCGAGCACCATATATTTTGGTCGCCGGATTCGCGGCAAATTTTGGTCACTGCCACTCCCTCGGCCATTCTCATAGATCTGGCCAACAGAAATACCATTCAAGAAATTGGCCTCGCCGTGGCGGGGTTGCAAAAACAGTGGCAAACAGTCACCGACCAGCGCGAACTGCAAAAAAGGCTCCTCCTGCCGGAAAGTTTGCAAAATATTTTGGCCACCTCGGCCGCCCAACTAACTTGGTCAGCCAAAGAAAATAAACTCTTGTACACGGCCACCGCTTCGGCCACAATTGCCGACAACCTCATCCGTCCCTTGCCCGGCTCTTCCACCCAAACCCAAGATCGGACACTCGCCCGCGGCAAAACCTACATTTATGATCTAGAAGAAGATAAAAACTTTGCCATTCCCTGCCCTATAGCCAACGTTAAATGGTTTGCCACTTCGGAGCACGTCATCTGCACCGAAAAGAATAAAATTACCGTCCTGGAGTATGATGGCCTGAATCCGGTGGTGGTTTATGCCGGGCCCTTGGAGGCCAAATTCGTTTTCTCTTACCCGTCGGCCAAGCAAATCTTGATGCTGGCCAACCTCGACGCCATAACCACCACTGCCCCCAACCTCTACGCCCTGGACCTGAAATAACCATTACCACCAAGTTCTGTCGACCGATAAATTGTTAAGTTTTAGATACTCTAGATATAATTCAGGAGCATTTGTGCTTTCCAAGGAAGCTACAATTAAACCATAGCTCTCCAATTCATGGTCTTGAACCCAAAATATCTGTCCATCAAATTTTTTTATCTGCGGCGTCCCCAAAGTTGACTCCTTTAACTTTAAGCCTGTTTGTTCAACGTGTCGTTTAAATTCCCTCCTGGATACTCCCACGTCAATTATGACCCGCAATCCCTCTACTTGCCCACGACATATGGGAATTAAATCTAGAGGAACACTGTCTTCACAGACATAGCTCATGATTGCGAACGCATAAATCAAGTCATCTGACATAAGTCGGGGTGGTGGGAATTGGACCCACTGCTTCCTAGTCCCGAACCAGGCGGTCTACCGATGGCCTACACCCCGGGTGTCCTTGATAGGAATCGAACCTATATCTAGGGTTTAGGAAACCCTTGCTCTATCCATTGAGCTACAAGGACGCGATCTGCTTTCTTCCAGCTTCAAGGTATTTTAACAAAAAACCACCCCTTAAAACTCTCACTCTGCACATTCCAAATAAGAACTTGTTCTTTTTCCCGGGTTTCACAAACTCACTCCGTCCGAAATTACTTAAGGGGATATTTAACAAATTTGCCCAATAATTCTTTATTTGAACCTCTTTTTCTTTCATATCACCATATAGTCTTATACTTAATTTTATTCTTCCATCTTCTAAAGAAAATAACTCTCTTAATAAAAAGACATACAACCTTAACATTTTGGGATCGCTATTCATGAAATTAAGATCGCTCTTACCACCTTCACACCAGTAAAGTGTAATTAACATTATTAGTTTTTCTCTCTTTGGACTCTGAAGATCATCCATAACGTTCCTATTAGCTTCATAAACAAGTCGTTCCTTTCTTCTTCTGCTTCCCCCTCTTTTCCCAAACCATTGACCTTTATACTTGGAATCAATATCAATCCCTTGTATGTATTTCAACACTGTAGCCTTAGAAAGAGCTAAATCTGAAGCAATTTCAGGCAAGCTTCTGCCTCTTCTTCGAAATGAATGAACTTTCTCAACGATCTCTGCAGAAACACTTTTGGCCATTAACTTATTCTAACACGAACTTACACTAGGGTGAAGTTAGAGTTCAGTTACTTTTAGGAAATCTAAACGAAGTCGCCGCCGACGGCGAGGAAGTTGAAAAGAACGTCCAAAATGGTCTTTTTTACTACAGGACTTTTTGTTTCTCTTACCTCACTTTTTCTGATCACTTTAATTCTTTTATTCTTAACCTGAAGACTCATACATATAATTAAAGACACTTTCCAAAACCGTGTCAAGAAGCAAAATACTATAGGAAAATACTATCTAGTTATAGGCTCTCTTCGACTCTTTTGTATAAGTATATTTCTGCTTTCTTAAACCAAAGCTTTATTTCAAACTCTGCTTCTTCCGGATTACCAGAAGCATGGATCAAGTTCCTGCCAGCCCTTTTATACACAAAACCCATGTAACCCCGCTCATTAGTGTAGTCACCCCGGATTGTTCCGGGAACAGCCTTATCACCAAAAGTATGTCCAGTCATCTTTCTGACGGTAGTAATAGCATTCTCCCCTTCCAAAATCATGGCTACAATAGGGTCTTCAGTCAAGAAGTCAATCAAATAAGTTGCCATTTTTTTGCCCACATCCATAGGATTTAAGTTTTCTAAATCTTCACCGGGGTCACGACCATACTCCTTATAGGTGTCCAAAGCTCTTTCCCCGATACTTTTTATCCAATCTTTGCGGCTTACCGGGTAGTGCTTACCTGCATGTTCTCGGTTAACCTTAATCATCTTCATGCCTACAATTTTCAAACCCACTTTTTCAAACCTAGCCATAATTTCCCCGATTAAACCGCGTTTAACTCCATCAGGTTTAATCAAAACCAAAGTTTGCTGTTTAAAATCCATGGCTAATTTTACCATGTTTACTTAGTCCGCCGCCAGACTCTCTTCTTTTTACCCTTCCTTTTAGCTTCAGCCAAAACCAACTCGTCATAAATGCCGTCAATCAAATCATATTTTCTGGCCTCTTTCAGGCTCACCCAGGCATATTTATCTGTTTCTTCTTTTTGTAAAGTTATCTTCCCGGATTTGTGTTCAGCCAAGCAGGAAATCACCAGAGATGGCGTCCCGTCGGAGTGAATCGTGGCCAGACTGGTCACATATTCGATGTTTTTTATGGCAATTCCCGCCTCTTCACGAACCTCCCTCACCAATGCTTTCTCCAAAACGTTATACCAATATTCAGCCGTTTGTTTGGATGTGGAGGTGTAATCAGATGTCTCCAGATGGCCCCCGGGCACAGTCCAGCGCAGGGGAAATCTTTTTTTGTTGGCTGATCTGCGCATGATTAAATACTTTCCGGCTTTAAAAACGATGGCAGTGATGACCACTTCATGCAGCAGCTTGGCGGCGGTCATAATTTTATTTTACGGCTAACCGGCCCCAGCACGGTTAGGTACTGGTTATCAGCCGCGAAAATTTTGGCGGCATAATTTTGGACTTGTTTGGCCGTGACGGCCATGAGTTTAGCCATGTTCTGGTCATAATCATAAATTTGTTTGTCCCGGTCAATCACCTGGGCGGCGAAATACTCCATCTGCCGCCTCGGGTCTTCCTGGGAAAAGATAATCATCCCCTTCAATCGCTGCTTAGCCGACTCCAATTCAGCCTCGGGTACAGGTTTATCGACCAAATTTTGGAGTTGTTCTTTGATGCCGTCTAAAGCGCTTTTAAGTTTGTCCGTAGCCACGCCGGCATTGACAGTCCAGACACCCACATCGGGATATTTTTCGTCACTGGCCGAAACCGAATAACATAAACCCCGCTTCTCCCGCAATTCGGAAAATAAGCGGCTGGACATTCCCGCACCCAAGATAGTAATCAGGATATTTTGAATATATCTGTCTGAATCAAAAGCGGTCGCAGCGTATCCTCCCAGTATCAAGTTAACTTGATTGTCTTTGCGGCGAGTCACGACATGAACTTTCTGTTTTGATTTGTTCTTAAAAACTTTCGGTTCTAGCCATTTTCCCTTTGGCAAACCGCCAAACAATTCGGCTATAATTTTTTTGCTGTCCTTGGGCAAATCTCCAGCCACAACCACAAATAAACTCCCGGAATTGTAATGATCCCCGTGATATTTAAGAATTTGCTCACGGGTGGCCGACTTAATAACATCCTTCTCCCCCAAAATGCTCCGGCTCAAAGGGTGACCCGCAAAAATTTGGCCTTGAAATTCCTCCCACACTAGTTGGTCCGGCATATCGTTGCGGCGGTTAATTTCCTCCAGGATGACGCCTTTTTCAATTTCCAAATCTTTGGCCGGCACCAAGGGGTTTAAAGCCAGGTCCGAAACCAAATCCAATCCGGCCTTAAAATGGTCACTCGGGATCTTGCACCAATACGAGGTGGCATCGACATCGGTCCAGGCATTCTGAATAGCTCCCAGGGCCTCCAGACTGCTGGTATCGGCCGGGGTGGGATAATTTTTGGTGCCTTTAAAAACCAGGTGTTCCAAAAAATGCGAGACGCCATTGTTTTCGGCCGTTTCGTAGCGGCTGCCCACAGTCGAATACACACCCAGGGCCACACTTTTGACCCCGGTCATGGGCACGAGGACGACCCGGATTCCGTTTGGCAATCGATAAAAAGTAAATTTGGCCATCACATTCTCTCTAGAGCCTTGATCCCTAACAGATTAAGTCCGGATTTTAACACTTCCCCCACCCGTTGGGACAAGAATAATCTAAATGGTTCGTCGGTTATTCTGTGCTTATTATAAAAAGTGTTATACCGGCCGGCTAGCTCGTACAGAAAGTTGCACAGTAAATTTGGGGCGTATCTGGCGGCAGATTCGGCCACCACTTCGGGGAAACGGTATAAATAACGAATAATAGCCAGCTCCTCGGGGTTAAGGTCGTGGGGTTTGCCTGCGGGTTTGGCCTTGGCTTTGGCCAACACGCTGTGAATCCGGGCATAAGTGTATTGCAAATACGGCCCGGAATTGCCCTCCAGAGCCATGATGGTCTCCCAATCGAAAACGATATCAGAGGCGATATTGTGCGATAAATCAAAATATTTAATGGCCCCAATCCCCACCGCCTGATTATTTCTGGCCCGGGTGACAGCTTCCTGCAAAACTTCGTCCAGCTTGACGGTTTTACCTTTGCGGGTGCTGAATTTTTTGCCGTCGGGGGCCAAGTATAGCCCGTGTTTGGTATGTATCAAACTACCAACAGAGGTCACATACCCCAACATCTTAGCCGCGGCAAAAACTTGGCGGAAATGCATAGTTTGTTCGCCGCCGACTTCGTAAATTATCAAATCCGGATGCCATTTTTTGACTCTAAACTTGATGGTGGCCAGGTCGCGGGTGGCGTAAGTTGTTCCTCCGTCGGATTTTAGTAGCATCAAAGGCGTTTTCTCGCCGGGAATTTCGATAATGGTGGCTCCATTGCTAACTTTGGCCACACCTTTGGCATCCCTAATCACTTCATGCATCAGCTCTTCGTACGAGCTTTCACCGTAGGCATAGTCAATTTTGACATCCAAAAGCTTATATATCCGGTCAAATTCGGCCAGGGATATATCCACACATTTTTGCCACAAATCCCGAGCCGGCTGGTCGCCGTCTTCCAGCTTCTTAAACCACTTTTGCCCCTCGGCCTCCCATTCGGGGTGTCTATGAAACTCCACATACAACTTCTCCAGCCCGGCAATGGTCAATTTCTTTGGCTTGGCCCGATCGAGCATAAATAACAGCTTGCCAAACTGGGTTCCCCAGTCACCCAAATGATTATCACCTATAGTGTTATAGCCCATAGACCTATAGATGTTGTAGAGTGCCTGGCCGATGATAGTTGAACGCAGGTGACCGATACCAAAAGGTTTAGCAATATTGGGGGCGGAATAGTCGATGACCACAGTTTTGCCCTGGCCAATTTGAGGTATTTCAATCTTGTCTAATAAATATTCCGGCTTCAAAGTAATATTAATAAATCCCCCCACAGCCTCAACCTTAGCGATAAAGTCAGCCTTGATTTTGGCTGCAATTTCCAAAGGGCTGGACTTGGCAAAAAAAGAGTAATCTCCATATTCTTCTCGCTCGGGGTGTTCTAGGCGGATTTGCTCAATTGGAATTCCCGTAGAGCTAGAGATAGTTTCGCGAAGTTTATTTGTAATCATAAGACATTATAAAACACATTTAGACCTATTTGTCATTTTTTTTAACGCATTTGCCTCTTGCAATTATACGCGCGCATGACATATAAATAATAATAGCTGCATCAAGTTAATAATACTTGATATTTCGAAGCTAGAAAACTGATAATGCCTGCCCTGCTCTCTATCTCGGAAGCTGCGAAGTTTTTGGGGGTTGCCCCGGTAACTTTGCGTTTGTGGGAGCGCCAAGGCAAAATTTCTTCTATCCGCACGGCCGGCGGACAACGCCGCTACGATCCCGAGAACCTCAAACAAATCAAGCTGGGCAACTTCGGGGGTCAGGAGCAGTTATTAAACATCTCCGAGGCCGCCAAAGTCATGGGTGTGGCTCCGGTGACTTTGCGGCTGTGGGAACGCCAGGGCAAGATCTCCTCCATCCGCACGGCCGGCGGACAAAGGCGGTATCGCCGCGAAGAAATCGGGACTCCTCATGTTCCCGTCGATGTGCCCATAAGTCCTATCTTCAGCCCCGAACCCGTCTCTTACGCTCCCAACTACACCCTGCCTCTCTCTTACGCCCAAAATACCGTTCTGGCCGGAGTGCTGGTAGTTCTGGTCATTTTTATTTCCGCATTTGCTCTCAAGACCCCAATTGCAAGCCAAATCAAAGGCCTTGCGGGAAATATTGCGGGCAAACTGGGTTACACCTCACCCACGGTCCCTCTCCTGAGTCAGGAGAGGGAGGCAGGGAGAGGTTCTGTTCTGGCTTCCCAAACCACTCTCAATGATTTACTGTTCAACGTCAACGTCAACGCCAAATTTGCCAAAGACCTGGAAGTGTTGGGGAAAATCAAAGGCCCCAATATTTTGTACAGTGTCGTAGCTGGACCCGGTGTAATCGTGACCGGTGACCCCCAAAACCCCATTATTTCGGCCACAGCCTCGGCTGCGTTTGCCAGTATCAAAACCGGTTCGACCAAGCTCATCGCCACCGGAGCGGGCGATTTGATCACCTTTACTCCTGGAACTGGCATCTCAATTTCGGGGAGCACCACCACCAACACTTTAACCATCTCCGCCAATGGATCTGATTTAAATGTGTCCGGTTGGGTCGACGATGGCGCCATTGTTCGTCTGACCACCAGTGGGGACTTGGTTGATATCGGAACCGCCAGTGGCTCAGCTAAGTTGGCCATTAACTCTGATACCAGTATTGATTTGTTTACGGCCTCCCGATCTGGAAACCTCTTGGCCAAACTGGACACCAATGGTCTCTTTAATCTGGCTGCTACCGGCTTTACGGCTGGACTAAAATTACAAAATTCCTCTACCCTCTTCTCGGGATCGGGTATCCCGGCCAACTCGAGTGGTAATAATGGGGATTACTATTTTCGGTCCGATGGCACCACATCTGGAACCACCGTATATTTCAAAGCCAGTGGAGCCTGGATCACCGCCGGAAGCAGTGAATGGCAGCGTCTGGCTGGAGCTCTCTCCCCCGGCAACATCACGGATGATGTCCTAGTTGGGGGCACCGCGACCGCCAGCGCCAAATTTCAAATCTCTGGCACCACCGGCCGGATTTCTTCCAGTATTATACCTTCCGCTACATCGACTTATGACATCGGCACAGCCAGCCTAACTTGGAGAAACATCTATGCCGACAACGTTTTTTCCGGCACGACCGGCACGTCGGGATTTTGGCAAAGAAACGCCGGAGCTCTCTCTCCCAGCAACATTACTGATGATATCCTGGTCGGTGCCACTGCTACTGGCTCGGCCAGGTTAGTTCTAGCCGGGACTCCCAGCGGGTCGGGGGCCTTGGACATTGCTCTGACCAGCACTGCCAAAATTAAAACTACCTATCTCCAGCTGACTAATGGGTCGGCTACTGGATATCTCCTAACATCGGACAGTGTCGGTAATGCCAGCTGGACAAACTCCTCTGCTACCGGCTCTTTCGGAGCCTGGACCCTGACCGGCACCACTGTCTACCCAAACCAAACCAACTATAATCTTCTTTTGGGCAGTACTGTCACGACAGATGTGGTCGGCAAATTTACGGTCATCGGCGATAATGCCGGCAAAGCCCTGGCCACCTTCAACTACACCGGCACGGACCAAAATATTCTGGTGGCGTCACAAGCTGGAGTGACCAAATTCGTTCTATCTGGTCTTGGTACTACCCCGGTAGCATCCATATCGGCCCAAACTTCCTTTGCCGCCTTAGTGGTGGACAACAAAGGTGTAGGTGATCTCTTTACTGCCTCCTCCTCCGGCCTGAACCGGTTTGTGATTACTCAAAATGGGAACGTCGGTGTTGGAACCACTCTACCCACAGCCTTGCTAACAGTTCAAAAAGATAATATCGTTACTACTTCAACAGATGGTATCTTGTTGCAAAACACAACTCCTTCAACAGTGAGCGTAACTGCTCAATACTCTCCCCGCTTACGTATTGTGGGACAGGGTTGGAAAAGCAACGCCACTGCGGCCAATCAACAGACTGAATGGTACCTTGAAAATCAACCTTTCTCCAGAGGTGTAGCTCCCGATAATTCTTTAGTGTTCCAATCTGTGCGAAATGGATCAAATGGAGGAGTGATTTCTTTCTGTCAAACTGATATCTCAAACGCAACATTCATTCTTCTGGATGGCGTTGTTGGACGCTGCGACACCACGGTAGGCTTCACCGGCATTGGCACTTCTACAACAGTCACCACCAACGTAATAGGCTTCTATAATAATGCTACTCAAAACGGTAATTTCAATGTTAATGGTGTGGGTCTAGGAGCTGCTAAACAGTTAATGTGGTTTTCTGGAACTGCCAACAATGCCACCTCGGGCGACTTAGGTATAACTCGTAATGCAGCCGGAGTTTTGGAAGTTAACAATGGTCCAAACGGAACTTTAGCCACTTTAGTTGCCAAAAACATTGGAGTAAATACAACCTCACTGCTGGCTGGACTTGATGTCCGGGGTAGCTCTGGTACAATTGCTGTGGCATCGGTTTCCGGATCCACTTCTTTTGCCGCCCTGGTAACCAACAACGACGGCGTAGGTGATCTCTTTACCGCCTCGCAATCCGGCTGGACCAGGTTTGTCATAGCCGGTGACGGCTCGATTACCCAAAATGCCAACACTACCACCGGTACAGCTTATAAACTGAATGCCAATTTATTGTCTACCGGCAATGGGTTTTATGGCTTCTCTAGTTCAACTGCCCTTTCCACCGGCAGGCTGGGCTATTTCTCTTGGGAACCTACGGCCGCGGCAACGGCATCAGGAAACCTGTTTAATATCAATTTGGGTAACGGCGCCGACACTACCGGCAATATTTTTGCGGTCACTCAAAATAATAGCAACTTATTCACCGTTTCCGAAACCACCGTCACCTCTAGTCTTCCGGCCGCCTTTAATGCCGCCGGCGACGTATCTCTGGCTTATGATCTGATCTTTACCAACCCCACCGCCAGCTATATCAAATCCAGCGCCCCTTTGTATATCCAAGCCGGGCCGACCTATGCCAACAACGATCTAACTTTACAAACCTACGGCACCGGCGCGGTCAACATTCCCCAGTCTATCGCCACCACCGGCTCCCCGACTGCTTTGAGAGTGACCGGCGGGGCCCACACCACGCTGACAGCCTCGGCCGAAGCCGTCGATGTCAATTTTAATTTGGCCCGAACCGTACAATTTTCGACAGGCGCTCTGACCACCCAACGCGCCTTCCTAATACAAGCTCCGACTTATGGATTTGTGGGTGCGTCCACTATCACCAACGCCGCCACTTTAGCTATCACTGGGGCACCAATTGCTGGTACGAATGCCACCATTACTAACCCGGCCGCGTTGGTAGTCCAATCAGGTAAAACCGGTCTGGGTACAGCCAGCCCCTTGGCCACACTACATGTTTCGGATACGCAAACCGCTACCGCGACAGCCATGATTACCAACACCAACACTGCTGCGGGTATCAAAGGCTTAGCTGTTCAGCTATATTCCACCACCCTGGACACCACATCCCGGTTCGTCAACTTCTTGGACAAAAGCGGGATTATCATCGGCAAAATCAATGCCGCCAACACCACCACCGTGGCCTACTCTGCCAATGGTGTCGACTTTGCGGAATACTTCATCAAAGATAGTGCCGTTTACGAACCAGGCGACATAGTTTCCGAAAGCGGCAGCGACTTAACTAAATCCAAAAATGCCTATGATAGCAAGATCGTCGGCATTGTCTCCAATACCGCCAGCTTTGTAGGCGGCGTCGAGGGCGACAACAAAGTCCTGGTGGCCTTGATGGGGCAAGTCCCTATCAAGATTGCCAGTAGTTCTCAAGCCATTCACAAAGGCGATTTTGTGACATCTTCTGTGGTAGCCGGAAAAGCCATCAAAGCCACTAAGCCTGGCTTTGTAGTTGGTAAAGCTTTGGAAGACTGGAGCCCCGGCGGAGCCGACAAGATTTTGGTGTATCTTAATGTCATCTGGGCCGATCCCAATGCCGCCATGGCTTTTGATGAGGCTGGGAATTTGTCTGTTAACAATATTTCTCTGACCGATACCACCAACAATGTGGCTAATCTAGGTGCCAGCCTCTTGAGGCTTGAATCTGGCGTCGCCTCCCTCTCGGCCCAACTAGCTGATCTAAAAATCCAAATCGATCCGGCGGCCACCCTGTCGGCTCAACTCTGGCAAGTGGCCACCGCTTCGGGCAAGTTGACCACGGCCCTATCCGTCCGAGTGCCCGAATTAAATGTCACCGGCAAACTGACCGTGGGACTACTGACATTTGACGATATTGAGGCCTCTATAACGTCCCTGACGGGCGAAATAACGGTCAAGGGTGACCTGGCGGTGACCGGCAAGATTCGTGTCCTGGGTGACTCTATTGGCCGCGCCATTATCCCGACTGGTCTGACCGAACTAGTGGTCAGCACTGCCGCAGTAAGCACTAGTTCGTCGGTATTTGTTACACCCATCAATAGCCCATTAGCTGTATCGGCCCAATCCACCCAGTCTGGTAAATTCGTCATCAGAATTCCCGTAGTTCAATCCAACGATTTAAAAGTCAACTGGTGGATAGTCAATTAATGAATTTCAAATTTCCTAAACCAAAGAATTTCCCCTCTTGGATCAAGAGGGGTGCCGCAGGCGGGGTGATACTTGCTATTTTTGCTGGAGTTTTCATTTGGCTCTCCAAACCCACCAAGGCTGCCTGGTTCGACGACGGCTGGGCATATCGCAAGGCGGTAACAGTTTCCAATTCTGGTTCGGCCCAAACCAATTTCCAAGTTAGTATTACGCTCGATACTGCCGCTTTGATCACCGCCGGAAAGATGCTGTCCACCAGGAAGGCACTCTCAGTAACGGATGTTAGTGGCCAACTGTTACCATACAAGATGGGTCAAGAGTCGGCCCCATGTAACAATGCTTCAACCAAAATCTGGACCAAAATGGCTTCGGTACCCACTACTAATTCCTTGATTTACGTGTATTACGGCAACCCATCTGCTGCCAATGCCGAAAATGGCAAAGCGGTGTTTGATTTTTTTGACAACTTTAATGCCAATATTTTGGACACCACTACTTGGATAGCCACCGGGGCCACTTCCTTCTCTGGCGGAGCCTTAACCGCCACAACTGGTTCCGTCTATACTACCACTCCCATCCTGGGAGATTCTCGCAGTTATATTTACGAATATCGAGCCCAATGGAATGGCTCAGCCACGCAATTTTCCGGGCTGACTATTAACAACACCACCGATGGCAGCTCGGGCAACAGTCAAAGTGACAAACTTATTTTTATGAATACCAATGGAGCCACTTCTCTAGATATGCGTGGTTTTGCCGCCGATGGCACCGCGGCCTCATATAACTTGGCCAGTCAAATGGTTTTATATCCCCCCTCTGCTGCCACTTATTATCTGGACGGCTTTTCCATGGATGCCACTCAAATAAAATATTGGCATGACGGCTCACAAACAGGCACCACTATTACCGGTTCCTGGACAGCTCCTCCATACCTGATGCTGGGCCAGTTTTTAGGATCTGCCTCGGGCACGGCTGATATTACCGATATTACCGTGGACTGGGTGCGAGCCCGAAAATTTGCCGCCACGGCTCCCACGACGGCCAACGGGAGCGAGGAAGTGGGTGCAGGGTCCATTTCCAACTGGCGCTTTGACGAAGGGTATGGAACAACTACGGCCGATGCTTCACCCGGGGCTACCACTGGGACACTCGCCGGAACTACAAAACCCACATGGCAAACTGAAGATC
>OBEQ012195071.1_pt1 | contig 13104 bp, 13 predicted proteins | sample 1670901 | NCBI WGS metagenome assembly OBEQ01 (sample SAMEA104232315, study PRJEB22302) | groundwater metagenome | biome: forest; feature: aquifer; material: groundwater | place: USA | collected 2011-08-07 | depth 5.4 m
AGCATGGACCTTCTTTCGATATTTTCAACGCTTGATTAAAGACTTCTTGGTCTTTAGTATTTAAGTTCGTTGCCTTATCATAGTCAATCCATTTCTTGGCTAAGTTAATTGGAGTTTTATAGGGATTAAGTACCATGTCGGGAATATTCTTATACTTTCGCAGTGCTTCTAAATGTTTATGATATTCTTTTGTATCTGTTAGGACACCACAGCACTGTCCACCTAGATAAAGCCCTTTTGTGCTTGAAAGAGTTGTTTGTCCCGCAAGACAACTACCCCCGATTGTCGGCGAGGAAGACGAAAGAGCATTAATGTTTGAATCACAGGAGATAATTTGACTATCCAAATCTACAAGTTCCGGATCAACATTTTTTGTAAAGTTACTGCTCTGTCGCAAAAACACATTTTTCCCAGCTTGTGTGGGAATTTTTTGTTGGATTGAAGATAATTCTGCATGCAACGCTTGGGGACTACCCAATAAAAAGAACAAAGCGCTGGGTGATATAACAAAATAGCCTAAAATTGTCGTTAATCCTAATATAAAAAGAGTTATTATTCCTTGCCTTTTCATTTTACTTCACAAACCTCTGCTTTATTATTACTTCTTATCAAAAAATACAAAGAAAGTAAAAGAAGAAAAATAGAGATGTATGGTAGCTCTGCACCTCTGAAAGGAAGAAAGAGTAAACTTCCACTAAGCCCTAGCAGTGAAATAACCGGTAGACCGCATGCTGCACAGCCTCCTCCGACGATACCCAATAGAGAGCTCCCTCCTGTAGCAAGATGGATTTTTCTGATGCTGCCCAAGCTAGTTATTCTTTGGCCAACAAGAGTAATATTTACTCCTATTAAAATTGCTGTTATTAGCATCAGTATTAAAGCTAAATGAGTCATCGATGTAGTCATACCAATAATAAGTGCGGCATATAAGTTTAGCTTAGAAGTTAGCGGAAAAGTAAAACTTTCATTGATAAGGGCAAAATTGCGCAAGTATGTTACTAGAAGAAAGTAAAGTGCTGCTATTAAAACTGTAGAGATAACAAATTTTTTAGAAATCCCCATGTCATAATTATTTACTCAGCTCTTGATCGATAACAGTTTTAAATGCGTTGTATGGTTGTGCTCCTACAACTGGTAATCCATTTATAAATACTGTAGGGGTACCATTCACCCCTGCTTTTTGTCCTGCTGCCAAATCATCCGCCACATTCTTGTCATATTTTTTACTATCAAGACAATTTCTGAATTGATCTGTATTCAGACCTAGCTTTGTGGCAACCTCTGTCATTTTATCAGTTGTGTAGATGGAAGTATCTGATTCCGGCGGTTGATTCTCATAAAGATAATTATGGAATTCCCAGAATTTATTCTGTTCATTGGCGCATTCGCTTGCGTTTCCTGCAACTATTGATGCGGGTCCTAAAAATTGATAGTGGCGAAAATAGAATGCTACCTTACCCGTATCTACGTAGTCTTTTTGAAGTTGTGGCAGTGTGTCTTTAAAGAACCTATCACAGAAAGGGCAACGAAAATCGCCAAACTCGACAATTTTCACTTTTGTATTTTTATTCCCTTGGGGCGGGAGATGTCCTATGTCAACATTTTGTTTTTGTCCAGGCGCAGGTGCTTGTGGCTGATTAGGGGCTTGCGCTTGGGAAGCTCCAGTTGTCGCAGTAGGTTGAGTATTTGAAGAAAGATATTGTACTTTAGTAAATAAAACTCCTATCAAAAACGATGCGACTATTAGTAAAGCAATAAGGATCTGAGTTGTTGTTATTCTTGATGGAAGCTTTAAAGTAAAAGTTCTTGCCATTACTACAAAGTGTAGTAGATATTTAAGCAATCTGTCAAGTGCTACTTTACCGGAGAGAAAGGCCCTGAAAAATTAATTTGATTTAGAATTGGTTTATTACACTGATTGAGAGATTTCGCATGAGTGCTCGATAATGGAATAATTAGAAAAGTAAGAATTATTATGAAAGAGGCACAGCTTATCAGAAAATTTAATTTTGTAAATTTATTAAATTTTGTCTCTTTATTAAGTAATGAATTCACTCTAAGTTTTAAAACAGAATTTTCATAAATAGAAGATGCTACTAGCGGTTGTTGTAGACTTTCATTCAGAAATTTTTTAATTGTACCTAAAATAACATTACCATTTATGTAACTTTCATTTGCCTCCTTGTCGGCACTTATTTCCCTTTTGAGTTTGTAGTACTTAGTAAGGTCTTGCATTAAAGGAAGAAAGATAAAAAGAGGCCTAGCTAAAAAAGCAAAAAGCATTGTCAAGCTGTCTTTGTTTTCTAAATGATATTTCTCATGTTTTAAAACCGCTTTAAGCTCCTTATTATTTAATCTTTTGAAAAGAGATTTAGACATAAAAATTTTTGGTCTTATAAATCCGTAACAGAAGGCAAAAAGCTCTTTACTCTCGATCAAAAAAATTTTATTTTCTAATCCTTCATGGGCTAAAAATTCTTTTAATCTTGGACTTAGATCAATTGATTTCTTAAGATTTTTTTTAAATATTCTATGCTGATTCATAACTTTGAACAGATTTTTTAGAAATAAAGAAAATACTAGGATAAGAACGACAAAGAATGTTAAATTTATTATATTTTGTAAAGAAAAATTATCTCCTCTTAGAAGAAATGATTGACAAAAATTTAAAAACTGGATTATAAAAAGTTTTAAAGATTTAACAAATAATAGCCAAAACAGTGAAAAGAGAATAATAAAAGAAAGGCTAAAAATTATGAGAAAGCTATTTATTTTTGACATTTTTTTCAATTAATCTTACAAGTTCCTCTTTGTCTTTTTTGGAGAGTTTCTCAATCCCTTCGACAAATGAAGCGATTCCCACCTCCCCATACGAGGAGACAATTTTATTTATAAAAATCTGGGATATTTTTTTAATATATTGCGGTTTTGTTATCCTGGGAGAATAATAATTGACTCGATTTAGTGCCTTTCTAACTATTAGACCCTTCTTTTCCAATCTGGTAAGAAGAGTTCCAACTGTGGTGTATGCAGTTTTTCTATCTGCGTTTATATGGATAAATACGTCTCTAACAGAAACTTTCTTCTTTTCCCAAATAAAAGACATAAGTTTTTGCTCGAGTTCACTTATCTGTTTTTGCCCCATTACTACAGATTGTAGCAGTATCATTTCTGACTATCAATGGTGATGGACCTGCCCGTGAACAGGCTTATTCATCATCCTAAGCATTTCAGGCCCTCCTGTTCTTATAAATCTTAGAATCAAAATAATGGTTAGGATAATAAATATAGAATTAAGAAAAAATGTGTAATTCCAACTCACTCCCTGGGTAATTATTGATAAACTTCTATCTGTTGGGATTAACCCAAGTATTCCAAACAGAATTTCCACAAGATATCCTGCCAGAACTATTGCTAGGTAAAAAGTTACGAAAATATAGATTGTAGTTTTCACTCCGTAATATTTACGATAAATATTTAGAATTGGCAAAACGATAAGGTCGGCAAAAATAAAACTAACTACGCCTCCAAAACTTATTCCTCCCTTCCACAGGACTGCTGCTAAAGGAACATTACCTACTGAGCAAACAAATGAGAGAGCGGCAACAATAGGCCCAACCAAAGGCCCCCAAATAAAAGCTAGAGTTTTATCATTCACAAAGAAAAAAGCTTGCCAGAAGGAATGGGGAACAAAAACAGAAAGAGCCCCGGAGATTAAAAATCCCAATAAAATATCAGTCCAGACAGAAGCCCAATCCATAACAAAATAGTGACTGACTGAAGTTATAGCTTGTTTTGAGAACAATTTTTCCAAAAATTTTCCCTGCGTAATGCTCATATCCATTTCTGCATGTCCTTCCATTTTCCCGATCAATCCTTTTTCGGCCTGTTGCCTTGCCTCTTGGACCAATTTATGAGTTAGGGTAAGTCTGAAAATCAGTGCAATCAAAATTACCATTACGATTCCTCCCACAAATTCTGCTCCAGCAAATTGCCAACCCATTAAAACTATTAAAATAATTCCTAACTCAATAACAAGGTTCGTGGAAGCTATTTCAAAAACCATAGCAGATGTGAAAGAAGCGCCTTTTTTAAAAATGGCGCGTGCGATCGCTACTGCGGCATATGAACAGGAAGAAGAAACCATTCCAAAAAGCGTTGCAAAAGTAATGTTTTTCGCGCCTTGTCCGCCAAGATATTTCCCCATTGACTTGTGAGAAATTAGAGCTTGGACCAAAGCTGAGAGGAAAAAGCCTAAAACAAGAGGCCAAAGCACTTCCCAAAACATATAAAAAGATACCGAAAGAGAATCGATAATTTTATTCATCCTGTTCGTATTATAATACCAATATGGTAGATGTTCATTGTCATTTAAACTTCCACGCTTTCAAACATGACTATGACGAGGTAATCAAGCGGGCACAAAAGGCTGGGGTGCAAACGATTATCAACGTTGGAACGCAGATTTCTTCAAGTCAAACCGCTGTGAACCTGGCAAAACGATACCCAAATCTTTATGCGATTGTTGGAATCCATCCCCATCACGCGGATAAACCCGAAGAGGGGTGGGAAGAAGAGATAAAAAAAATAGCCTCGAATAAAAAAGTTGTCGCAATTGGAGAGATAGGGCTTGATTATTTTAGTTACAAATCAAACGCAATGGTTGATCCCAAACTTCAAAAAGATTTGTTTGTCCGCCAAATCGAAATTGCCCATGAGGTCGGACTACCACTTCAAATTCATAATCGCCAGGCCGGAGAAGACGTAATTGAGATTCTCAAACAGAATAAGAGTAAACTTCAAAATCTACCTGGAATGCTTCACTGTTTTGCCGGATCAACTGAGGTTCTCAAAAAAGCATTGGATTTGGGTTTCTACATAGGTTTTGATGGAAACATTACGTATCCTGGAGTTGCAAAAGGAGAAACAACAAACCTCACAGATTTAGTTAGGCAAACTCCACTTGATCGGCTAGTCACCGAAACAGACTCGCCTTACCTTGCTCCAGTGCCTCATCGAGGTAGCAGAAATGAGCCTAGCTATGTTATAATTACAGGTGAATTTATAGCTACGCTTAAGGGCATTACGTTTGCTAAGTTTAATGAGCAGATAAAGCAAAACGCTCAAACAATTTTCAGCCTATTATGACTTCATATTTTGAAAGATTTTTTAGAGTCCACCCGGTTAAAACACGGCGCGCCTTACAAATGTTACCAGGTATTTTTTCGTGGACCATGATTCTTCTTCCTGTTTGGGGATCTCTTCTTATTCCTCTTCAGATTACCTATTTTATCCTGGCCTTTGACGTCTTCTTTTTTACCCGATCGATTTCTCTGGTCCTCACATCTTACAAAGCATCAAAGAAAATTCATGAAGCAGAAGCTGTGGATTGGCTATCAAAAGCCAGGGAGTCTTCAGATTTTGAAAAGCTTGTTCAAGTCGTAGTTTTGCCAAATTACCAGGAGAATATGACCAAACTTCGCCGGCTTATCCAAACCTTGGCAAATCAAACTTTTCCAAAATCAAAAATGTATGTAGTTTTGGCTATGGAAAAAAGAGAGAAAGATGCGAAATTGAAAGCAGAAACTCTTTTATTGGAGTTTCAAAATATATTTGGCGGGCTGTACGTAACTTTTCACCCAGATATTATAGGAGAAGTTAAGGGAAAATCCTCAAACGAAGCATATGGGGGAAAATGGATCAATAGGAAATTATTTGCAGGCAAAAACAAATTTGACATCAAGATAGCAACAGTTACCACTGCAGACGCGGATTCTTCTTTTGATCCTCAATATTTTTCTTATCTTGCAAATAGTTTTCTAACAGACGAAAAAAGATACAATAGGTTTTGGCAATCGGCCAATGTTGATCATAATAATTTCTGGACAGTTCCCGCGCCTTCCCGCGTTCTCTCATTTTTTTCAAGTCTTTGGAGAACAGGACTTTTGGTTCAAGGGGACAGGCTTATCGCCACCTCAACTTATTCTTTATCTTTCGAACTTCTGAAAAAAATAGGATTTTGGGATACAGACGTTATTCCTGAAGATTACAGAGTTTTCTTCAAAGCTTTTTATAAAATGCGAGGAGACGTTTCTGCAGTTCCTATTTTTCTCAAAACTTCTATGGATGCTCCACTATCTTCAACCTATTTTAAAAGTCTAAAAAATAAATATCAGCAGCAAAGAAGATGGAGCTACGGAGCCTCGGACGATCCCCTTTTTATCGAATGGTGGCTCACTGTCCCCGGCGTTCCTTTTATGAGAAAAACAAAAATGCTTTTTCACGTTTTGATGGACCATTTCCTCTGGCCCGTGAACTGGTTTATAATCACAATCTCAGCAAATGTTATTACTCTTTTTAATCCAAATTTTGCGAGAACAAGTATCGGCTATATGCTCCCTGTGATCGCGCGAATTATCCTAACTCTTACAATCGGTGCGCTTCTGATGATGATAATAATAGATTACAGAAACAGGCCCAAGCATTTATCGAAATCAAAAATTAGAGAAATATTATTCCCGCTTGAATTCGTACTCATGCCAATAGTTGGTTTTTTCCTGAATTCGCTCCCTGCACTTATTTCCCATACCCAAATAATGCTTGGGCGCAAAATGGAGTATAAAGTCACAGAAAAATTATGATACGTTCGACTACGCTCAGTATCATGGTGAGTCTTTCGACGATCCTGAGCGTAAGATCGAAGGAGAAACTCGAACCATGAGGATAATAAAAAATCTGGAGAAAAGTGTTGATTTTTGGTTTCTCATGATTTTTCTAACAGTTTTCTTCTTTCTTCGGCTTCCCTCTTTGTTTGAACCCTACTGGTATGGGGATGAAGGCATTTATCAAACAATAGGTCTTGCTCTAAATCGTGGCGCACTTCTTTATCGCGATATCTGGGATAATAAGCCGCCGCTTCTTTACTTTCTTTATTCAATTTTTGGCTCGGAGCAATTTACACTTCGCCTTTTGTCTTTGCTTTTTGGGCTAGCTGCCATAGTAGTTTTTCTTGCTCTCTCAAAAAAATTGCTGAATAAACCCTTATTGTATCGGGCGAGCACTGTTGTCTTTACAGTTTTATTTGGTCTTCCTCTTATTGAAGGAAACATTGCAAACGCAGAAAATTTTATGGTTCCCCTTGCTATTTTCTCTGCGTACTCCCTGATACTTTTTCTGAAGAGTAAACAAAAGAACCTAGCCCTATTATTCTTATCCGGGGTTCTTCTTGGAATTTCCGTTCTTTTCAAAATCGTTGCAATTTTTGACTTTGGTGCGTTTTTCGTTTTTCTATTTATTTTGGATTTCCCAGAAAAACTCAGCCCAAAAAGCTTTATAAAAAATTTAGCAGATAAACTTGGCAAGCTTACAATTTTTTCCCTTGCGTTTCTATTGCCTTTTTTAATGAGCCTTTTTTACTCTCTTATAAATCATATCCTTTCGCTATATTTAAATTCTGTGTTTTTTTCAAATGTTGACTATGTTGGCTATGGAAATAAATTCATAATTCCACAAGGTCTACTTTTGTTTAAAATTTTTCTTATGACAACTGTCCTTTTGATAATATTTTTTAAAAGAAAGGGGGTTCGCTTCCCAGCATATTTATTTATAACGATTTGGGCAGCTTTTTCACTATTTAATTCTTTCTTTTCTCAGCGGCCCTACCCACATTATGTTTTGGTTCTTCTCCCCGCTTTTTGTTTGTTTTTTGGTTCAATTTTTCTTTATAACAAACTATCCAGGATTTTAGCAACAATTTTTATTATTTCGTTAGGCGTTATTCTTCACTACTTCTCTTTGGATCAAAAAAACGTAGGATATTACGAAAATTTTATAAACTTTGTTTTTGACAGCAAGGCAGTTGCAAGATATCAATCCTTTTTTGACGGCAATACTCCCAGGGATTATGAAATTTCATCATTTATTAAAAGTAAGGCAAGAAAAGAAGATAATGTTTTTGTTTGGGGAAATAACGCCCAGATTTATAAATTAACAGATAAGACTCCTCCTGGGAAATATACCACTCTTTATCATATTGTTCAGTATTCCGATGGGCTAACAAATACCAAGGAGGCTCTTTATAAGAAAACCCCTAAATTTATAATAGTTATGCCTTCTAATTATCCATATCCATTTTCGCTGTACAATTATAAAAATAGAATTATTATAGAAGGAGCTGTAATATATGAGAGGGGTGTTTAGGCTTATCCGCCAAGACAAAATACTTTCCAGATTTTTTTTGATCTCCGCTGCAATCATTGTAGCAACACTTATTTATATTGTTTTGGTATATGGAAAACTTCCTCCTGTTGTGCCAATTTTCAATCAACTGCCTTGGGGAGATCAAAGACTAGGACCAAAGCCTGCAATCTTTTTCCCAGACTTATTGGTATTTATTGTTTTCATCGTCAACCTTTTTTTATCAACCCTGATATATTCAAAAAGTCCTCTTCTAGCTAGAATGTTGGCTGTGACATGTTTCTTAATCGCGCTTCTAACTTTCCTATTTATTTTTAGAACTGTCCAGATAGTTATATAATGTCAAATCTTTTTCAAAATAGCGTTCTCTTGCCGATGCTGTCTTCATTTTTGGTAACTTGTGCGCTCACTCCTATCTTCATTAAAATCCTTAGAAGATTTCAAATTTTAGATTATCCTTCAAGAAAGCATCCCGCAATTCTTCACAAAACTCCAATACCAAGAGGCGGAGGAATCCCATTGTTTTTGGGAGTTTTTCTGCCTTCACTTTTATTTTTATCATTTGATAAAACGGTTTTGGCGATATTTTTAGCTGCTTTTATTTCTCTTCTGGTAGGAGTAGCAGACGATAAATATGATATTTCTCCATATCTTAGATTTATAGTAAATATAGTTTGCGCACTTATAGTTATATTTGTTGGAATAAACATTTCTTTTATAACAAACCCTTTGGGAGGAATTTTATTTTTAAGCAAATTTAATTTACCGCTTAATTTGTTGGGAATTCACTTTGTACTAACTTTCTCAGATGCGATAGCAGCCGTTTGGATTGTGTGGGTAATGAATATGCTTAACTGGAGTAAGGGGGTTGATGGACAGATGCCTGGAGTTGTGGCAATTTCCGCGGTTGTGATTGGCCTACTCTCTCTTCGCTTCTCTGTCCTCGATGCATCTAGTATATTAGCGGCAAAAATGTCATTTATGATTGCCGGAGCGGCGCTTGGTTTTTTGATTTATAATTTTTATCCTGCGAAAATATTCCCAGGCTACGGCGCCACCTCAATTTATCTTCTTTTAGCTGTTGTTTCAATCCTCTCATCTGCAAAACTTGCAACTGCAATTCTTGTAATGGGAGTCCCATTATCCGATGGGGCATTTACAATCATTAGGAGAATAGCGAGCGGACACTCGCCTTTCTGGCATGATAAAAAACATTTTCACCATTTACTTCTTTCGGTGGGCTTTGGACAGAGTAAAATTGCGTTGTTTTACTGGGTAATTTCTGCTATATTTGGTTTTCTAGCACTTATTTTAGGAAGCTTTGGAAAACTTTTTGCCATAATAATGGTAATTATTCTGGTAGGAGGCGCGCTACTTTTCTTGAATCTATTGCTAAGATATAGAAATGGTAAAACTAGGCTATAACATATTGCGGCTATTGCGACCGAGGCAATGGATTAAAAATCTCTTCATTTTTGGAGCAATCACCTTCGGCGGTGAATTATTTAATATTCATATATTATATAAAGTTATCCTAGGATTTATTGTTTTCTGCGGGCTCTCTTCTGCAAGCTACATTGTAAATGATTATTTTGATATTGAAAAAGATAAACTTCACCCCTTTAAAAGATTTAGACCCTTAGCGCGGGGAGACGTACCAAAGGGACTGGCGTTGATTATTGCCCTAGGACTGGCGATAGTTTCCTTAACCACAGCAGCCTCCATTACTCTATCTTTTTTTATTCTGACTATTGTTTATCTTGTTCTTCAATTTTCATATTCAAGTTTTCTAAAAAGTATAGCGGTAATAGATATATTGGCAATTGCTTCAGGCTATATTCTTAGAATGTACGGTGGAGAGTTTGCATCCGGTTTGCATATTTCTGTCTGGCTTCTTTTAACTACGATCTCTATTTCTCTTTTTCTGGCTATTGGGAAGAGAAGGTCGGAGCTGACTTTAATTTCAGGAAATAAAGATATAAATATTTCCCAAATAAGACAAACTCTCTCTCATTACTCCGAAAGACTTCTGGATGTTTATGCTACGATTTTTGCAACTTCAACATTTATTTCTTATGCCCTCTTCACATTTTTGGAAAACCCGGGAGGATCAAAACTATCAATTCATATTCTAATGCCTGATTTTTTGCCAACATTTTTTCAGAGAAAATGGCTAATGGTTACAATAATTCCCGTTGTTTATGGACTAATGCGCTACATTCAGGATATTTATGAGAAAAATGAAGGAGAATCACCAGAGAAAGTATTGCTATCAGACTTACCTCTACTCATAACAATCTCTATTTGGGGAGTTTTGGTAATTTTTATAATATATTTCATCGGCTTCTAGGCAGCATAGCGGGGTTATTTGCCTCAAATTTTCTTGGCGTATTGGGAGGAAATCCATCCCAGCGTTCCGTCTTTTAACTTTATCTGAAACCAGTCTTGTTTATCAACAACCAGGTCGTAAACTTCCCCAGGCTTGACTTGTCCAATTTCTGAAGAACCAATGTTGCTATCGCTTCTAACCCGCAGAAAACCTGTCGGCGTCTGAAGGATTTCAACTTGTTCCTTCTTGAGAGTTGCGGAAGGAGAAGATGTAGAATTTTCTAAATTGGCACTTTTGATTCCAAGAAATACCTGAGCCTCCAGCTGAAATGATGCTACAGTTCGGATTTTAATCACTTTGTCAGTATAACCTTCTTTTTCAAGCTTAATTTCATGGTCCGAGGTAGTCAGATTTTTAAGGATCAAGGGAGTTGAACCAGCCTCATTATTATCTAAAATTAGTCTTGCGTTGTTTGGGAAAGAAATCACCATAATCTCAACCGCATTTTTGTCGGAGAGTGGGTTCAGTGTTATAACGCTTCCAGATGAGGCGGAATCAACGGAAAAAGTTCTGTCAACTGCTGTCAAAACAGAAGACTGAACAGAAGAGTTTATCTTTATTCTTTGCTCAAAGTTTGCCGAGGAGCTCGCTTGCGGAACTAGTTTTACCAAGTATTCACCAATCGGAAGCATCTGCGAGACCTCACATTTGCAAAGTGGTGTGTCACCAATATAATCCCCGTCTAAATAAACATTGCTTTTGGGAACTGAAGTTACTTGAAGCGCTCCCTTACCACTGTCTTTATTAAGGATTAAAACTATAAAAAGAAAAACAATCGTCAGAAAAATTAAAGAGAAAAGAAGGAGCAAAAATTTCTTCACAACACATAGGATAACACACAAGGTTTTTACCCATCAACAAAATTGATAATCAGGAGGCTTGATCACCCGGAGAAACGGAAAAGTGGGGAGTACCGTCTTCGTTGATCTCTGTTTCAACTATTATATGAGCCACCCCCTCATCGCCCAAATGATTTAATTGTTTTGTCACATTATCAAGACTCTCGTCTACAGAAGACATGTATCTATCAATACCTGTATCTTCCCAGTAAGGCAATTCTTCTCCAGTATAAGGATGTACTCTTGTACTTTCCGCAATCATTTTAAAGAGTTCGCTCCAGGTAGATTGATTCCTCGTTGGGTATCTCATAGGGCCAATGGTCAGACTACCTGGTCCATCATTTGAAAGATCAAAAATTTCAAAGCCTTTCTCGTCTTGCTTACTATCTCTTTGTACAAACACGTCTCTTCTTTTTCCGGTAAGAGAATTTACCCATGCTGTTTGTTCTCTTTTGACATTAAATGGACCTGAATCAATATAAAAAGTCTCAGAAACTTCGATCGGAAAATTATACGGATATACGGGTGTTTCCTCCGTGTTGGGTTCTCCGAAAACTTTCATTAACGTAATCGAAGTCCAAACATCATTTGAATTATATCTTCTATGCCGATTGATTTGAATTCTTACCCCAGTCTCTTTATGGACGAAGATTTTTATTCCTACAATTTTATTTGGAAAAAGCCTGTCAAGCAAAGAAGCTACTTGTTCTGGTGTTGGAGAAATCCCTCTTTTGTCTTGCTCAAGCATTAGTAATCCATGCCGCCTGGGGGCATAGCTGGAGTAGTTGGATTTTTCTCAGGAATATCTGTGACGAGGACTTCTGTGGTAAGTATCATTGTGGCTACTGAGGACGCATTCTCTAGAGCAAGTCTTGTTACTTTTACCGGATCGATAACTCCCATTTCAACCAAGTTGCCAAAATCCATAGTGGCCACATTGAAGCCATAATTTACACTTCCTTTGCCAACTTTATCGAATTTAATCCTCTTCATTGTTTCATTTATCCACAACAAATCTCTTCCGGCGTTTTTAAGCAGTCCCATTAAAGGTGCAGCCAAAGAGTTGTAAAGAACTTGATATCCTGGATTTTTATGCTGAGTCAGCTCAAAAATTTGAGAATTTTCTGGATTTGTAGACGTTTCAACTTTTGTGGTACCAGTAACTAGAACGTCTCTAGCCTTAAACAGTGCTATTCCACCACCTGGCACAACTCCTTCTTCAATTGCCGCCTTCGTTGCCGCAACCGCATCTATAACTCTTTCTTTTCTCTCTTTAAGCTCAACTTCTGTTGCCGCGCCGACGTTTATAATCGCAACCCCTCCAGTCAATTTCGCCAATCTTTCCTGTAGTTTTTCCCTGTCGAAATCAGACGTAGTAGTTTCAATGGCTTTCCTAACTTGAGCAATTCTTGCTTGCACTGCTTTCGAAGATCCTTTTCCACCAATAATCCTTGTGTTATCTTTATCAGCCCACACCTTGTCCGCTCTTCCTAGATCTTCAACAGTTACGCTTTCGAATTTTCTTCCTGTGTCTTCAGAAATAACTGTACCTCCTGTTAGTATCGCTATGTCCTCAAGCATTTCTTTTCTTCTGTCTCCGAATCCTGGAGCTTTAACTGCTAAAGTATTAAACGTACCTCTAAGTTTGTTAACAACTAAAGTTGCAAGTGCTTCGCCTTC
>OBEQ012939320.1_pt1 | contig 13102 bp, 9 predicted proteins | sample 1670901 | NCBI WGS metagenome assembly OBEQ01 (sample SAMEA104232315, study PRJEB22302) | groundwater metagenome | biome: forest; feature: aquifer; material: groundwater | place: USA | collected 2011-08-07 | depth 5.4 m
ATTACAATTAGGACAATACATAAATGACGCTCACTCTCTGTTCATACTACTATCTATATGTGCCAAGCGTTTATTCGCATTGTCTCCCTCCACAAAAGAATCTCGCATTTGAGGGAGAACATGAAGTTGCCCACGCTATTGGACGTTATTTCCGATGCCTACGCCGAAGGGGCAAGATCGCGCTCTCCTTTATGTCGGAAACGAAATCCACGACTTTTCCTTTCTTCAGCAAAGTAGGATATATATTTGCATTTGATACTTTCTTTATTCTTTTAAAGTTTAAAAAACAAGCGTACTTGGTGCCGTTGATATTCCTATCCGGTTGCTGTTTAATCAAGCGTTGAAGCTTTTTTCTGTCTAATTTTCTATGGTCCGGATGAAAATCGCCGTAGGATTCGCTTTCATATTTAATTTCACACACCAAAAGCATCGGCCAATTAACCTTACTGTTTTTACCAGGGGGGTTGTTGGCCTTATAGGGGAGGCCATCAGGACCAACACAACCATCTAGATCGTTGTAAACGATAATATCGGGATAACATGATTTTATTATTCGTTTCCGCTTCTTATTTTTGCTTTTGTAATAGGTTACTTCCTCACAGCAAAGCCTACTACAAGGCTGCTCTTTTTTAAATCCCTTGAGGCGAACACAACCATAATCAAATGGCTTCAGCTTATTCCCTATTTTTGTTTTTATGAGGGCGGATTTCAGACGGCTTGCGAGTTCCACCTGAATATCCCTCTCTCTATTCCACATAAAGGGAGATCGCTGCCATTCTTTAATAAACGCAATGATTTCTTTCTCCAAAGCTGAAATCACGCTCTTTTCTATATATTTGTCCATATACCCTACCCTTGCTTTTGCTGATACATCAGTCGGTCGAGCGATATGCGATTGACTAACAGTTTGAGAATAGATTCAAGCAGGTTGCACAATTCAGATTTCGGTGAAAAATCCGCAGGAACGATGTAGTGAACCCTGTCGGCATGAAGCAGTTCCAAACATTTCGGAGATGCTTTCTTCTTGGGCGGATAAACCGCTATCGCATGGCCGCCGTTCTTCGTTGTCACGGTCATACAGGGAACGTCGGAATCCCCGTCGCCGATATAGATCATATTTTGGAAAGGGATGCGACGCTTTTCTTCCGGCATATGCTTGTTAATATCCTGATCGAGCCTGAGGCAGCCTTTATTGATGCGGAAAAGAAACTGGGTTTTATTGGTATCGTTGATCGCCATTTTGACGCATTTCGGGCGGCCATCTTTCAGATATTCATATTCACACGCATAAATCTCTTTGAAATATTTCTTGATGCCGACCCCATTAAGAATGGCTTTCATTCCTGAAGAAATAATGTAATGCTCAAGCTGGATCTCAACCCCCAGGCTTTCAGCTTCGCAACCCACAAATTCATTTATATAAGGGAAAAAGTTTTCCACGCCGGGATAGTATTCAATCTGCTTCGCCATCGCGCTTAAGCGGAATTCCGTAAGAGGCCTCTTCTGAAATTCTGCGTCATAGATAAGTTTGTTCAGGTAAGAAAGGGTTTTCTCATAACCGTCTTCCTTTGCGGTTCGTTTCACTTCCGCCCAGAATCTTTTCGCATGAATTCTATATTCTTTGAAGATGGTATCCTCCTGCATGCTGCGGCGGGAAAGCGTCCCGTCAAAGTCATAACAGATGGCGATGATGTTGTGTCGGAAACCAAACTGTCTTTTTCCCTCAGTCATCGTCCAATAGCCGGCACCTTTCTGTTAGATGTTAAATGCTCGGTCTAAATGAGCTGTTTTTCCCCGAAGATATACTGTTAATTTCTCTAAGTCCGTATCACCCTGCACAACCTCACGATACAGTTCCTCCCAAGTGCAGAACGTGAAATGGTCTTGGAAATCTTGCCGTAAGTATCCAGTGATGGAAGCGGTGGGGTCGTGGAAGTCATAATCGCGCTGTTCCCCCGAGACCTGTTGTCGGCGACTCCATTGAGTCGAGCTGACTAAATTCACGACATGCCAGTCCTTGCCTTCTAACTCAGCCATCCACGTCGCGAAGATGACGTTTCGGAAGAGCTGCGAATGAAGTTCACTTTCCATCAGCTTCTGTGGATCGATATATCGTTTGGCCTTTGGCCATCTGTTGAAGTATCGTTGAATAATGCCTTCATGAGTCTTCGGCTTGGACCCGGGTTCCGTCTTCGATTCCTTCACGGTCAATGGGTTGCCGGACGTCAGCTTCGCTTCAATGCATATAACCGCCCGATCCGTGATGAGCATGATATCAGGTTCCGTCGGGAATTGTTTGATGTCTGTCTCGAAATACTTACGTGCAGCCAGAAGTGGCTGATATTCGTCGAAGGTGCGGGCTGTCAAGTCAATCCGACTACCCCAGAGGTTTAGCTCCGGAGCGATTGAGGATGCAGCCAGACGACCTCGGGAAAGATGTTGCAGCACGATGCCAAGCTTCCTTGCCTGCAAGAGAAGCACAAATACATTCCAACTCAGTGCATCCTCACTGTTCTCGTATCCCAGGCGATGAGTCTCAGCTTTCTTGGAATTATTGAGGACATGGTGTTCGACGAATGATTGTTCGCATCGGAAATTGCGCAGCCGCGCACGATTCTTACTCTCCAGATCCTCTCCGTTATAATAGACAAAGGTTGGCAACTTTGGATTTGGATGTAACCGGATAGCGTGAACCCTACAGTATGGCAAGCGCCATCGAGTGTTGTAAGCACACTCCTCCAACGCGGCTGAGCAGCCTCGTACAGGACAACGGGCTTTCTTGCGGTCCTTGACCTTCAGGGCAGCAGAATCAAGTTTGTCCGCATCGTAATAATCTTCAACTTCAAGCACGCTAGTCATGAAAAGGGCGAGTTGTTTGATGCGTTGCACTTAAAACATTAAGAATATCTACCATGGCCTTGGTATCGAGTTTGCAGTATTCGAGGAGACCCTCATAAATCCGCCTTCTGTCTTCTTCTGTAATGTCGTCCGCAAAGGTCACGCGCGCATATTCCCGGCTCGCCTGTCCACCTTCCGAGATTGCCATTTCCTTGTATGAGCCTCCAATAAGCGCAGGATACACGGATTTAATCGAATATTTGCCAAGCTGCTTCGGATCATAATAATCAAACTTCTGAAAGGGCCCCATCAAATCCAAAAGCCGTCCTTCGATTGCAGTGAACCAATCTTCAAATTCGGAATAAGCGCTTACGGATTCTGCAAGGCAGCGCCGCTCAAAATCCAAATTATACGCAACAATGCTTCCCTTGGGCCCAATCAAAGCCTTAAGCCGTTTGAGAAATTCCGGCCTGGGATCTTTCGTTCCTTCAGCTAAAAACGCATGGTGCTCAAGTTTTTCTCCGGGTCCGTGTAAAATGTGCAGTGAAAACTGAAATGGAACTTGTTGGAAAGGCCGGGTACCGTCATAAAGCGGTACAGCCGGACTCACCGTTTCAAAATCTATAAAATGAATTGGAAATTGTAATTTTGCAATAAAGGCCTGAATCGCGGCAGGATCAACATGAATTTTATTTTCCGAATGGCACCTGTGAACTATATGGTGGGTCGCTGCCTTCAAACGATCGATTGGCACGTCTTGAGCCCGCAAGAATCCTTCATTAATAAATGCAAAGGCCTTATCCGATCGAATCCGATTCAAAATAAAAACACTGTCTTCCGGTATGTGCTGCCAGCAAAGGTCTTGCAGTGAGCAGTCATAAGGATTGGAACATTGTGGACCAATTGCAACCTTCGGACATTCTTTTTGGTTTAGAATCCTAACCATCTCATTAACTCGTTCTTCCACCTGTGCGGCAAGCTTTTCGGCTTGTTCAGTTACATCTTCCTGATGTAACAAACCGGCCGGATCGATTGGACCATTTTTCACGTATTGGTTGTTGATATGTACTAAATAAACTTTCCTGATTTTCAAACCCGCTCCCTCATAGCAATATTTTTGGAAAGCAACGTCTTCATAATGGATGTCTTTCACCTGTGTCGAGCTTTTCACCTCATAAAGATCCCAGGATCCGTCCTTGTTAGGCACAAGAATGTCAGCTCGGGCAAGACTGTTCTTAAAACTAAGCGCGGCTTCAAATAGTGGTTTCCTCTGAGGCAACAACTCTTGAGTTTTTTTGAGGATGGCTTCGATATCTTCAACTCCTTTTATTTCAATACCACCAGGAAAAAGTGTTTGGGCTAAAGTTGTCACTTCATTTCCTTGATCGAAAATTGCTTGCGTTGCGGGATCTGTAGGTGGGAATTGGTCCTTCGCATGATAGGACATCCAAAGTAACTTTGGGCATTGAAGACCGTTTAGATATTTACTTTTGGAAAGACAGTACGATGTGCTCAAGGGCTTATTTCCCTGTCCTTTTCAAGGTAGAATCAAAACGCTCTAGGGCGTCGTAATCCAACATCAAAACCATGTGCATACGATAGGTTTGAATCTGTTTTAATTCCATTGCCTTACCAATTTTCGCCGCTTTGATTTTCCTGGCCGCCAATTCAGGATTGAGCCGCACATATTCCATGACGTCATGCAAAGAGTGTTTAAACTTATATTTCGGTTGTCTGAGTTTTTTCATCAACCGCCCAAGCTTTCAATGTACTGGTTAATTCCATGAGCCAACAGTTTTCTCCTTTCCTCCAGAAAATTTTCAAATTGATCGATAGCCCAAAGTTTATGATCTAAAGGAACAAATTGATTTTTTAAGAGCGACGGATTTTTCTCTTCAATCTGCGCAAGATAGACTTGTGGTTCTGTTTTGGAAATTGTCCGATTAGCTTTCGCTGACAAAAACGCCAAATTGGCAATCTCATTGATATCCCGCTTCCGGTAAAGCTTCTTCACCAGCGCCTTAGGAAATACGTGATGAATCTCGAGGGAATGAGCAGCACCAAGACCTGTGGCAGTCAGACGCACGCCCGTGAACCAGTCCTCTGCCCGATTGTTCCGACAAGTCAAATAGGCTGCCAAAAACAGAGGACTATTAACATTGGCATCGTCAAGGTCATCTGCCTGAACTTCAAACCTTCCGACCTCCTGTTTGATGTTATCGCTCAACACTTCAAATGGATTTTTTTCTTCCAGTGCCTTAAGGTCTTTATCTAATCTCGTTTCCGCACTTCCGCTGTAACGACCCCAAATGGTGGCAAGCAAAAACCACCTGAGCAACGCGTTCTTTTGAATTTGTTTCTCGGAAGTCTTGGCCAGATAAACCGTAGGAACAATCAGGGCATTTGTCGACGGTATCCATTCGGACGACTCAATGCCGAGATTTTGCTTAAGGAGATTAATAAAATGCTCCAGTGCCGCCCGTGTTTTCTTCCACGATGCTTTTATCTCTTCTTCGCCGACCTCTCTAAGTTTCGGAAATTGGCTTTGCTTGGTGGCTACCGCGGTCAGACATCTCACCAGAAAAGGAAGTCCTAAATCAAATCCATCTTCCTCCAGCTCATCCTCAAATTCTTCAAACTGCTCGCTGATAACGCCAGGAAGCCGAAAGGCTAATCGGGCAATGGCCAATTCCGCCTGCCTGAGACGTGTACCCTTCGAATTAACGCGGACGAAGATTTCTGTCACTTGTTCGTATGTATAGCCACGCAAAGGATAAACAGGAAATAAATAATCTTTGATCCTCTCCAAGCGATTAAGGCGTGCGAGAATTTCGGAAACATTGGCACCGTTCAATAACCCTCTTTCTTGGCAGACATTGACGGCTCCCTTATTTAGTACATCCGTCACTGACACCCATTTTTTGTCGCTTCGAATAGCCCGATTTGTTAACTGAAATTCCTCTGTTTCATAATTGAAACGAATATCAAGGTCTTTGCCCTTGATGTCTTTCCCCTCGAAAACCAGTTTAAGCGAGGTAAGGCGCTGCTGGCCGTCTAAAACAAAGTGAACCTTATTGCTTGACGATTCGCGCTTCGCTTTTGAGCCTAAAGAGCGCGAAACTGGATTAGCTTCTGTTTCCCAAAGCATAATGGCCCCGGCCGGATAATCATGATAAAGCGATTCAATCAAATCGCGAATCTGGGGGCGATTCCATACATACCCTCTTTGAATTTCAGGAAGAAGTAACTCTTCCGACCTAACCATTTCAACCAAAGAACTGACTTTTTTCGCTGTGGGTTCCATTGATTATTCCTTTTGTGTTGAGGTATCAATCATTAGTAAATAAACCATAATAGCGCGTTCCATTAGCCTAAGCAAGGAGACGTCGTTATCGAGGGAGAATACGACAAATTATTGATGCGTCAGTCTTTCAAAACTCATATTCGCCATCACAATATTGTGTGGAATCAACACATAAGACCAAGGCTTAGCATTATTTTGACTATTGTAAGAACTGGCCGCCGCACAATAAATTTCACCTGCACGCGCTTTTTCTTGAACATCCGCGTCATTAATATCCGTTTCAGCCTTGATTTCAATCAAGTAAATTTTACCTGAGCATTCAACAACAAAATCAGGTGTATACCGTTTAGAATTATGCTGCCAATAAATTTGAAACTGAGCTTGTGCCGGGCGCAACCATTTTAGTACGACTGTGTCATTTTCTAATATGGCTGCAAAATCTTTTTCAGCCTTAGAATCAAATTTATAAAGCGTATGACACGCCTTCTTAAACCCGCCAAAAACCTTTGTTGGGATAGAATTTGTTGGCGTAATTGTTTCGGAATAATGGTGAACGCTGTCTTTGGTATATTTAGACAAATTATGTGGTTCTATCTTGGTGAATGGATAAATCTTTGGCTCATCGAATTCCGCACTCTCAAGGTAGAAATGCTGCCTCAATTGAGCATAGATAGCATCTCCGATCTGCCGCTTGTTATATAAAACTATATTACGAATATCCCCTTCCTTTCGACCATCCCCAAGTTTTTTAACAGCCTGACCTGCGAGTTTATATAAAAGCTCTGCTTGTTTATCATAATCTACTTCGGGATAATTAATCAGTTCGTTGACAACAATATTTTCAAGCGTGTCCCGTTCCACACCAACCGTGTAATCACTCTGCACTGCATCGCCTTCGCCAGTTCGCAAGGTCCGACGATAAATTTCTTCCGATACGGGTTGAAAATTAATATTTTTGACATCCAAATCAAAATCATGAAATCCAGATTTAACATCATCTTTCTGCTGAACATATATTCGAGGAATGGCAATGAACAGCCCTATATAATTTTCAACCACGCCGTCGTATTCTTTTTCGATCGCGGCAATCATTTCATCTTTAAATAAATCTGGTTGGGGGGTGCTTTCAATTCGCTCTTTCATTTTTTTTAACGCAAACTTCCTACCTTCACCGCTTTTCAATTCATTAAGACTTTTAACTTCTCTGCCAAGTTGACCAATGGTTTCTACTATAATCTTTTGGGCGGTGAGCTCGGTTTCTGCCTTTTTGCGATCATCTGTATTTTTTATCGATTGTGTCATGAAGTGTTTTTCAGCTAAATTCCATTCAAGAACTGAGATTCCGCTAACAACTTCCTGCTCCTGAGATAAAGTTGAGGGATCAATCTCAATAATATTTTCTTTGCGAATAATCGAATTTGGATCGTTTGCAGCATCCACAATAGCCTGGAAGCGATCATGCGCAATGATCGTAAGCTTATCCACTTTTGGATCGTCGGTTCGACGGCCATAAGGAAGCCGTAGACCACGTCCGATTGTCTGTTCAGTTAAAATTTGAGAATTTGCGGCACGAAGCGGAATGATCGTGTAAAGATTTGTAACATCCCATCCTTCTTTAAGCATATTTACATGAATAACAATGTCCACAGAACTATCTGGTTTTTCTAAATCAAGCAGCTTTTGAACGTTTTCTTCTTTCTCCTCCCCTCGCTGGTTGGAATGAATCTCCATAACTTTCCCTCGGTAACGTCCACCAAAGAAACGATCTGATTCAATAAGGTTGCGGATTGCACCCGCGTGTTCAGTGTCTCTTGTCACAACCAATACAAAAGGTTTAACCAATGTGTTTCCGCTATTGCGAGCATATATATCAAGAGCAACTTTGGTATTTTCATGAATCCGAATCCCATCCTCAAGTTTGATTAAATCCAATTCCTTTGGATCGCGACGATATTGATCAGGATTAAAGTTTTTCCGAGTAGCAACGGCTGGTTCTTTGACGAATCCATCACGAAGAGCTAAAGCAAGCGGGTAATCAAAAACCACGTTTTTAAACTTATTCCCTTTGTTATCAATCGGCGTAGCAGTTAATTCTAGTCCTAGAATTGGTTTTAACTCGCTAATGGCACGCATACCTGCATCTGCTCTGTAATGATGTGATTCGTCCATTAACAAAACCAAATCTGTTAACGACGCTAAATAATTAAAATAAGATTCTCCAAGATATTCTGAAAGGCGTTTAATCCGCGGTTCGCGTCCGCCGCGAACTTCGGAATTGATCTTTGAAATATTGAAGATATTAATACTAACAGGTCCTTGAAAAAACTCGGCTTGACGTGCCTCTGAATAATTATCTCCAGTAATGATACGCGGAGGTGTGCTGATAAATTCTCCTATTCCACGGAAGACATATTTAGCGTTACTGGGATTCGAGAAATCTTCAATCAGTTTGTTATAAATAGTGAGATTTGGGGCAAGAACAAAAAAATTCCGAAGACCTTTTTCAAGATATAGGTAGGAAATAAACGCGCCCATGAGCCTCGTTTTTCCGACACCTGTGGCAAGTGAAAAGCAACTTGATGGAAAATCGCGTTCAAAGTCTGAGCAGGTTGGGTATGATTTCTTGACTTTCTCTAATTCAACAGCGAGAGAAAAATCTTTTTTAAGGACGAGTTCGTCGCAAAGTCCGCTTAAAATTTCAAGACTTTTTCTCTGCGGCTCCCGGAGACTTAAACGATTAGAAATAGCTTGGGCGTGACGGTTCATTCAATTAGAAAAGCTTTCGCTCTTTGACCGACTTTAATTTTTGTTTGATTTTCTTCGTCGTCGGTTTTTTGTGATCGTTATCTTCGGGGCTTCGACCTTCCGTTGATTCGTCTTCTTCTCGCGGTAAATCTATAATATTCAAATTGTAGTTATCTTTGCCAAACTCACATTTTCCTAAAATCATTTGTGGAATCTTACGAATTGTAATATTTGAATAACGCCCTTCGCATTCAGAAGCAAACGATTTTGCACAAATTAGCAAACTTTCTTTTTCCTTCATTTCTTCGTGGATTTTGTCTAATTGTTTTACTGTTAGAAATACAGTTGTAACAAAAATAAAATCTGTTTCGGTTGACTGCCCTTGCTTCCAATAAATATCGGCATTGGGAGAGAATTTAAATCCTTCATGCTTGCACATGGCCGCAGCTAACTTGTTGGCATTGTATTTTTCATCGATAATCCAGTTTCCGAATTTATCCTTTTGAAGTAAGCTAGGAACTAGATTGTAAAATTTAAACCCGCCTCCACCTCCCCATCCGACAAGTTCTGAAATTCCAGTTTTATCTTTGCCATCGATTACCATCTTGAGACGTGGTAAGCAATGGGTATTTGCATGATCTCCTAGTTCCACTCCAATCCAATTCCTTTTCATTTTGTGCGCAACAGAGGCAGTTGTGCCGGATCCCAGAAACGAATCTAGTACGTAATCGTTCTCTATTGAACACAATTCAATGCATCGTTTTAACAATCTTTCCGGTTTCTTCCCTTTCTTAAATTGAACGCCACCCTCAGCTGCTATTCCTTCCCATGCAATGTCGGTCCATATATTTGTGAGTAAAGTAGTCGCAGATACTTCACCATCGATAAGATGAACATTTTTCGAATAAAACGACATTTGCTGCCCATTTAAGATGTAAATGGGATCATGCTTTTCCCTCTCAACGACGAATACTTTATTTGGTTCTTTAAGTGATCTATTTTTTATATCGACTGTGGCACGGCCTGCTCCAGTATCACTAATTTCAGTTGGGCGCCATAAGTGTTTTGCGTTTTTTACAATAAATGCGTTGAAATGGTCTAGTAATTTATCTGGGCGATTTGTTCGAGGTTTGGGCATGGTTTCATAAACATCCACAACTGATCGAAATGTCCACTTAGATGGAGAAACATCCGGGTTATCTAACCATTTATTGTATGCATAATCTGGTGAGCGTTTTATCCGCATTGTATTTTCGGTGAATTGCTCTTTATCTTTTGCATACCATAGAAGGTACTCGGAAGCTTTGAATACTCCTGGGTTAACAGTGCTAAATGCCGATGGCGATCTAACATCAATAGTGATTCGAGAGATAAAATTGTTACGACCAAATATTTCATCCATTACAATCTTAAAATAATCGATTTCGTTATCATCCAAATGAATGAATATGCTTCCATCTTTCCGGATCAACTTATGAATAACACCCACCCTTTCTTTCATAAGATTTAACCAGATTGAGTGCTCAACGCTATCATCATAGTGTTCGAAAGCCGCTCCCGTGTTAAATGGGGGATCGATGTAAACAACTTTCATTTTTTCTGAGAACTCCTGCTCTAACGCTTTGAGGGCAAGCAGATTATCGCCATGAATAAGCATATTTTCTGATTTCGGATCGCCATAGGATTTCGAGGGATCCTCTATCAAAATTCTTGGCTCGAGCTTCAGCCGTTCGTCTTTCCCAATCCACGTCAGTTCAAGTTTTTGCTTCGGCATAGTCTTTACTCGCAAGTAATGTGTGCTTTCTTTTTTTTGCCTTCATTTCATTTATCACTTTTTCTCCTTCTTTGATGGCGGTCCTGTCTACTAATATACTTTTGATTGAAACCTTGTATCCGTACGCACTTAATTCTTTAGCTGCATGTACCAAAGTAACTTTACTAAAAAAGGGTAAAATATCGCGGATATCCTTCTTTTCACTGGCAACTGCTATTGCATACACCACTTCGTAGGAGCTAGGGTCAAAATCACTTTTGATTTCTTTAACTTTTTTCTCTCGTAATTTTATATTTACCTTCTTTAGGAAGAGCTGTTCGGCTTTTAATAAATATGCGGGTGTCAAACCTTGAAAAAATAGATGACTTAATGTGCTTGAACCGCTATATCTCTTTACATGTATAAATTGTTTGTCATCAAAATACACATCACAAAACTCTATGGATGAATGCCCGCCACCATAAGGAATATTCTGTCGATCAAAAAGAGTCGCTCGCTCGGCATTCGCCAGGCAAAGATCTTTATTATATTGCTCCTCATTTAATTGAGCGTATTTTATAAAATTGATTTTCCCGACGTAATCCTTTATTTCTTTAAGTTGTGTGTTCGTATTTCGTAAATATTCTTTGTCGATTGAATACCAATTTCCTCCCACCAAAATGAACCGTTCTTGCCCTATATCAATCTCAGAATAAATGCATTTATAGACTGACCAGTGCAGCTGAGGAGCTTGTTGCGAAGAGCAGTGATAATGAACAGAGCTTGAGGATAAAAATTCAAGATCAATATCAACTAATGTTTTGTTTTTTCCCTCTAGTAACGATCCAAAGCCGATGTCTTCATAAATCTTTCCATTAGGCGTATAACTAAATCCTTCCTTATCGTACCAATCAATTATCTCTGGAGGCGTCATCCAAACTTTTTCATACTCTTCTTTATGAATTGCATTTATCATTTGATGGTTAAGCTTTTCGAGAAGAACTTTATCGCGAATAATTTTAATATGATCTATCCAACGGAAATGTTTTTTATATTCCTCACTATTATAAATTTTGAACATTTCTTGGCAAAAAATTGGTAACTCAGAGATACTAACAACAGCACTAATTCTTAAAGCGTCTTTCCCGTAAATTTTCTCGGAGTATTCAAACACTTCCGGGCTTTGCCGTACCCCAACCACTCCGTTCAAAATATCTCGTTCAATATTAGCTCCAAAGCTACCGAAGTCTGTTTCTTTACTATTATCCATGCGCACATTTTTGATAACGGTATCCAAATTCTTGACATCAATACTTTTTATCTTCTCATGGTTAACCACATTTAAGGCTATCCTTAACCCAAAACCGTCTTCAATCAATTCTGGTTTTAACAAGTTTCTACCATATCCGTAGGTTAAGGCAAAAAATCTCGATACTTTCGCTGGCTTTATTAGTATTAGAGCAGAACAAGAAGAGGATGTAAGTTTAAATTCTTCATTTTGACAATAGATTTTTAACTTCTTAACCCATTTAGGTTCTGCCTCCGGAACATTTTTATAATAAAGTTTACCGCTCCCCTGATTAATATTAATCAAATCCGTTTGCTCAGGCGCTCCTTTAACTGCATCTGAAAATGTGGAGACATCTTGTTTTAGAAGATACAAATTTATAATTGTTCTTGCTTCTCTACGCTTCATATCATTTTCCATCTAATAATGAAAAGTGGCTCGAGCTTTGTTTTTTGTTTCAACTGTGTCTCAACGCGGGCAATCAGATCTTCTTTCCGCGCGCTGACGTCATCCTGTGCGTCATAAAGCTTCTTACGCATTTCATTGCGCTTCTTTTCCATTTCTTTAATTGTGCGCTGTTCCTTTAATTTTTCTTCCAAATTCACAATTTTCTTGGCTTGGGTTTTGGCGGTTTTGATGTCGATATCAAGCTTCTTCAGATCAAGCTCAAGCGCCGTTTTCATGTCATCTGCCCATTTATCGAGCTTGTCGACCTCATCATCAAAAAATTCGCTGTTTCGCTCTGCGCTATGAGTTGAAATTAAATTAATCGCTTCTTGCTCGACTTCATTTAGTTTACTTTTATCAACCGGCGGAACATTCACACCTTCAGTTTTAACATCCGCTGAAAGAGAAAAGAGTTTCTTCGCAACATCTTGATGCAATACATTCCCCTCTCGATCAAATGCCGAAACCAGCACATGATCTTCCGATTCGAATGCTTCCAGCGTGAAATTGCTGACTTTCATACTACCACTTTTGCCAACAAGTGGCTTCAACACCGAGATCATGCCTTGGTAATTTGAATAGTCAAAAATAAGTTCCGCCTCTTGGATAGGCTTTGTTTTAAGTTCATTCAGAATTTTTTGCGCGAGCGAGTGCCCGGGTCGATAAATGTGTGCATCCTCAACATTTTTTCCAATTTTATACGGTCCTGGGTCAATTTGCTCGCCCG
>OBEQ010132069.1_pt1 | contig 13097 bp, 13 predicted proteins | sample 1670901 | NCBI WGS metagenome assembly OBEQ01 (sample SAMEA104232315, study PRJEB22302) | groundwater metagenome | biome: forest; feature: aquifer; material: groundwater | place: USA | collected 2011-08-07 | depth 5.4 m
CGTGGCGCAGGCGCGCGGGCGGCGCATACTCGTGCTCGAGCACAACGATCGCATCGGGAAAAAAATTCTCATCTCCGGTGGCGGACGCTGCAATTTCACGAACGTTGGGGCGAGTCCCGCACAGTATCTCTCCAACAACCCACATTTTTGCCGCTCCGCACTCGCACGATTTGCCGCGACCGATTTCATCGCGCTCGTCGAAGCGCACGGCATCGCGTATTACGAAAAAACGCTCGGCCAATTATTTTGTCGCGACAGTGCAAAGGCGATCACGAATTTATTGCTGCGCGAATGTGCGGGCGTGGAGATTCGACTGGATTGTGCGGTGGCGCGCGTAGAAAAAACGGATCATTTTTTTGTGCACACCAATCGTGGCGTGTTTGAATCCACCGCATTGGTCGTCGCGACCGGTGGTTTATCATTTCCCAAACTCGGCGCGAGCGATTTGGGATATCGCATCGCGACACAATTCGAAATCCCCATCACGCCCTGCCGCCCCGCATTGGTGCCGCTCACCTGGTCGCTCGCAGATTTATCACGCTACGCGGAACTCGCGGGCATTAGTTGCGACGTGATCGCGCACATTGGCGATGTCGCGTTTCGCGAACAGATGCTCTTCACGCATCGCGGCATTTCCGGACCAGCGATTTTGCAAATTTCTTCCTTCTGGCAACCGGGCGCGTCGATCACACTCAATCTCTTACCCGATCACGACGCGCTTGCGCTGTTGCGCACCGAACGTGCGCAAGGTTCACACATGTTACTCGCGAATTGGCTCGCACAATTTCTGTCGCGCCGTTTCGCACAGGTCTGGTGCGAACAACACGACGCAAATTTTTCCATTGCATCCCGCAACGCAGCACAACTCGCAACGATCGCAAAACATTTACACAGCTGGTCGATCACGCCCACCGACACCGAAGGCTACGCGAAGGCCGAAGTCACTGCGGGCGGCGTTGACACCGCGGCGTTGTCTTCCAAAACGATGGAGTCAAAATCGGTGCCCGGATTATTTTTCATCGGCGAAGTCGTCGATGTCACCGGCTGGCTCGGCGGATACAATTTTCAGTGGGCGTGGGCGTCGGGACATGCGGCGGGATTGGCGGTCTAACGACGTCGTCAGTCGTCGGTCTTCGGTCGTCAGTTACTGCTGTGAACTCACTTGTCACTGCCCTCACCAACGACTGACGACCGAAGACCGACGACGCAGTCAGCTAACGCTCCCACCGATGCGCGCGCAAATCGGCGAGGATTTTTGGCGGCAGTGGACCGGCATCGGCGGCGGCGGAATTGGCAGCAACGCGGGCGGGCGAGCGCATACCGGGAATGATGGTGCTCACCGCGGGATGCGAGGCGCAGAACCGCAGAGCGAGTGTGGCGAGGTCGGGCGTGCCGGCGGTTTGCACCACAGGTTGCAGGGCATCGACACGCGCGACGACCTGCATTTTTCGATCACCTGCAAAATAGCGATTGCGAAAATCGCCCTCCGGAAATGTGGTGTCGGCGTGAATCGCGCCGGTGAGTCCGCCTTCGTCCAACGGGACACGCGCAATCACACCCACGCGATGTTCGAGACACGCCGGAAACAATTTGTCTTCGGGTGATTGCTCAAAAATATTGTAGATGACTTGCACGGTGTCGATGAGACCACTCTGCACCGCGGCGATTGCATTGTTCGGTTGATGCGAATTAATCGACAGACCAAACGCGCGGATTTTTCCGGACTGTTTCAGCGCGTCGATCGCGGGATACCAGTGCGCGTGATCGGCAATCCAACGATCATTCCAGACGTGCAATTGCAACAAATCAATCGTGGGCAGATTCAAATTGCGCAGACTGATTTCGGTGGATTCCAAAATATGTTGCGGCGGATATGCTTCACTCCACACCGCGCTGTCACGCGCGGGCCACTCGCCATTTTTCGGCGGCACCTTCGTCGCCACAAACAGCGGACGCCCGCTGGGTGTGCGCCCACGGTGTTCGCGGACCGCGCGTCCAATCAGCATTTCACTCTGTCCATCGCCATACACGAGCGCCGTGTCATAAAAATTTATTTCCGCCTCGACGGCGGCATGCAGCGTTTGCATGGCCGTAGTTTCGGTGCTCCCGATCCACATCGATCCGCCAATGCCCCACGCCCCAAAGCCGATGGTGGAAACCTCGAACCCCGTGCGCCCCAACGTGCGAAATTGCATAGAACCTCCGTGTGTGTGAACATGCCATACGACCGCGCACGACGTAGAACATGCTCCGCCCCGTTCGACAACGTAGAAAAATCGTGTGATGGTCGCTTTCTGATTGTATTTTGCTTAGCGACAAGCATACAATCACCGACATGCGTTTGAAGAGTGCTGCACAAATCTTGGGACAACGCGGTGGACAGGCCCGGGCACGACGACTCTCGCCGGCCCGCCGGCGATCCATCGCACGCACCGGTGCACACGCTCGGGCCATGTCATTCGCCGCCGCCCACCGCATCGCGGCCAATTTTCGGTATGTCGCGCTCATGCGGGAATTTTTGGAATCAAAACCGCAGGCACGTTCGGTGCGTTCCTGCCCAAATTCGCTCCCAACCATTTTATGCCGCCACCGCCGCCCGAACTCGCGCAAATAAGTCGTTTGTTGGCGCGTCTGGAAGCAATCGGCCTGACCCCGATCATGGTGGGCGGCATGGCGCTCGTGGTGCTCGGTTCGCGGCGAGTCACGCAAGATCTGGACTTTCTCATTTCGCTTCCCGCTGCATCGATCAACGATTTGGCGCAGGTCTGCTACGATGCCGGGTTTGAACTCGCCTCACGTCTGGACGAATTCGGGCACATCGTTCGCACCATTGACAACCCCCGCATGGCCGCCATGCGCATTCGCCTCGATCAACCCGAGAGTCTTTTTTTTCTGCACCCGGCCACACAATTACGCATCGATTTTCTGCTCGATTTTCCACTGCCAGCCGCCGACTTGCTGCGCAACACCCGCGAACTCACGATTCGCGGGCACACATTTCACATCGCCTCGACCAATGATTTGCTGCGGCTGAAAAAAATCGCCTACCGCGATCGCAAATTCGGCGCGGATTTGCAGGACATTGAATTTCTGCAGCGTTTGAAACGGAAAGAAAAAAAATCATGACCGTCAAATAATTTCTTCATCGCCCGAGCAACGCATGAATCAACCGACGGCGGCTGGCCCAGGCAAACAGAGGGCGGTTGCCGTAACCAAAATAGCCCAACGTCTCTCTCCAGATTTCACGATCCGCCAACGCCGCCGTGAGCGGAAGACGCGTCACGCCACACAGCATATTCGCTGCGTAACTGACAGAGTTGAGGCGCCGGTGGTTGCCATCAAAACGCGTCGCGATCGCTTCCACGAGTTGCGGGCGTTGATGGTGGGCAATATACAAAATCAATTCGGTGGCCGTATTGCGAATTGCATCGGGCAATGGACTGTCGGCGGCATGCGTATTGATGAAATGTTGTAGGTGTCCCATTTCCGTTGCGTTGCTGGTTTGCAGCGTCATTGGCGAATGACGCACGACATCCGCAATCATGACGAGATCAGAAAATTGCAGGCTGCGAGCAACACCCAACGCAACAATGGCGTGCATGAGTTCATGCGCGCGAATGTCCCAAAGGCAATTTGGTTTGGCGGTAATCAGCGGCGGCACGGTGGCAAAACAGCCGGCGGGCACCGTGATGTCGTCCGTGGCCACCACGCGGATCATTTTCCACAAAGACGCGGCATCAAAGTTCGCCTGGTCGAATCCTAAAAATCGCAGCACCTTGGGATGCCGCGCGAGTTGCAGCTCCACGGCCGCCGCCGCGCGGTGCCAGGCAGAATCGGATGTCATTGCAATCGCCAGCGGTTGCGACTGTTGTCGCACCGTCGCGTATCCGGAACCGAATAACACCGCCGATGGCAGATTGCGTTGGTTGCGCCGTTTTTGCAAATTTCGCAGACCAAACACACCAAGTGCGAGAGTGGCCAGACAATTCGCGCCGTACTCCAAGGTTGGTTCAAGACTGGCGAGAATGCCGGTGACCCAAATCAACCCGCTAGCACACGTGACCCAGTCCTCTTCCAACAGCAACGCACGCTCTTGCGTGTCGACCCGGGATTGAAATCCACGCATCATGGCAAACAAGGCGGTGCCCATAATCAGACCCACGGGAGTATGCCAGCGATCCATGGCAGGAGATTTTGCACCGCGCCCTACGGGCACTGGACGATAGCGATCAACACCGCGGCGTGGGGCGAGAGTTGGTAATTGCACACCACGTCCTAGTGCCAGGCACGATGGCGGTCGTCTATTGGGGCGCTTCACGTTCATAGATTCTGTATCGGCGCGGCATGGGAAAAAGTTGCGTCGTATATGTTTGAGAAACGTCCCCAATCGTTATTCGACTACACACCACGTGCAATTTTCCTTCGTGGGGAAAAGCTATCCATTGTAAGGTGCCAGGCATGATCGTGTGGATTTTTTGGATCGTCGCGTCGGTGTGTGTGTGGCCTGCGGTTTCGTCGGGAGTGGCCTTATTGTTGGGTGCGCTGGTGGCGCTTTCCTTGGGCAATCCGCAACTGGCGCAGTCGCGGCGTCTCTCGAAAATTTTGCTGCAGGTGGCGATTGTCGGACTCGGTGCGGGCATGAACCTGCAGACCGTGCTGCGCGCTGGTTTTCACGGCATGGGCTACACCGCGGCCGGGATTGCCTTCGCACTCGGTGTCGGCTGGTGGCTCGGGCGCTGTTTTCGCACGGATCGCGACACCGGATTCTTGTTGTCGATCGGCACCGCCATTTGCGGCGGCAGCGCGATTGCGGCAGCGGCGGCAGTGTTACGCCCCAAACCGGAAGCGATTTCGCTCGCGCTCGCCGCCGTCTTCACGCTCAACGCCATTGCGCTGTGGATTTTTCCAGCGATCGGTCACGCCCTGCGATTTTCCGAGGCGCAGTTCGGATTATGGAGCGCGCTCGCGATTCACGACACCAGTTCAGTCGTGGGCGCCGCGATGCAATACGGACCGCAGGCCTTGCAAATCGCCACCACCGTCAAACTCGCGCGTGCGTTGTGGATCCTGCCGCTCACGCTCGGCATCGCACTGTGGCAGAGTCGGCGCACTCATCAGAAGAGTGCGGCGACATCATCCCATGCGCCAATTCCCTGGTTCATCGCTGGCTTCATTGCCTGTGCCGCGCTCGTCACCGCGTGGCCCGGCCTACAACCCGCGGCCACCGTTGTCGTTGCCATTGCCAAACGACTGTTGGTCCTCGCCCTCTTTTTCATCGGCTCCACCATCACCCGCGAAGCATTGCAGCACGTCGGTTGGCGGATCATGGCCCACGCCGTCACCCTCTGGCTCCTCGTCGCCAGCACCAGCGCATGGTGCATTGCAACCCGTTGGATCGGGTAATTTTTGCTCTTCATTAAAGTGCCTGGCACCGCGCGTAAATGTGCCTGGCACCGTACAATCATGCCTGGCACCGCGTATCGTTCGTAAAACCAAAATCGCCACTTAATGATTCCAACGACTTAATCTATCATGCAACGTCCCCAATCGTTATTCGACTATCCAAAACAATTTTCTTGCTAACTTCTCTCGCTTCCCCTAGAGTGCCCAAAGCGTCGTAGGCTGGAGTTCGAAGGACAGGAGCAGTACAGTTGGCAAGTGTCAACATCACCGGGGCATGTCGCCTCACCCTTCCGCACCATCGCACTACCGCAAGAAAGCAGAGGACACCTATGTCCGATCAAAAACAACGTGGGACCGTGAAATGGTTCAACGACAGCAAGGGGTATGGTTTCATTACTCCGGAAGATGGTGGCAAAGATCTTTTTGTGCACCACGCCAGCATTGTCGCCGAAGGCTTCCGTAGCCTGTCGGAAGGCGACTTGGTGGAATTCAACGTTGGTCAGGGCCCGAAGGGTCCGAACGCGACCGATGTTGTCAAAGTGAATGCCTAATACTCGTTCATATGATGACCAACCGCCCCGATACTCAATGTGTCGGGGCGGTTTTTTTATTGCGCACACAACGCGCGTTTTTCTGCGGCACGCATTTTTTTGATGACGAGTTCGCGCTTGAGCGCGGCGCTGTGGGACGCACACGTTTCGGTGTAGCGCACCCGCACCGGTCGGCGCGAACGGGTGTAACGGCTGGCGCTGCCGGCGTTGTGCATTGCAAGGCGACGCTTGAGTTCGGTGGTAATTCCCGTGTAGAGGCTGCCGTCGCAACATTCCACGATGTAGAGCACCCACGCGGTCATGCACGTTCATAGCATGCGCGCGGGCGCAGAACAACGGATCACCATGTTACGCATTTCGAAATTATGTAAATCGTACGCGGGGCAGAACCTGTTCGACGACGCCACACTGCAGGTCAATTCCGGCGAACGCGTGGGATTGGTCGGTCGTAATGGGCACGGAAAATCCACGCTCTTTCGTTTAATTTTGCGCGAAGAAATGCCGGACGAGGGCGAGATTAGTGTGCCGCGCGAGTATCGCATCGGCCATCTGGCGCAGCATATGCGTTGCACCGAAAGCACCGTGCTCGCGGAAGCCGCGGCGGGACTGCGTCCGGAGGCCGAATACGAAATTTATCGCGCCGAGGAAATTTTATTCGGATTGGGATTTGGCGAGGCCGACATGCACCGCGCGCCGTCCGAATTTTCGGGCGGATTTCAATTGCGCATGCAACTCGCAAAAGTTTTGGTTGGCGAACCGGATTTGTTGTTGCTCGATGAACCGACCAACTATCTCGATATTGTGTCTGTGCGCTGGCTCGTACGCTTTTTGCGGGCTTGGCCGCGCGAACTCATGATCATCACGCACGATCGCGAAGTGATGGACAGTATCACCACGCACACCGCGATTATTCATCGCCACGAAATGCGCAAAATTCCCGGCGACACCGCGCGCCTCTACGCGCAAATTGCGAACGAAGAAGAGCTGCATGAAAAGACGCGCATCAATGAAGCGAAGGAACGCAAACATATTGAACTTTTCGTGAATCGATTTCGCGCGCAGGCCACGAAGGCCGCGTCGGTGCAATCGCGCATTAAAAAATTAGAAAAGATGGGGGAGAAAGAACAACTCGCACCCATCGAATCACTTGATTTTCGTTTTCATCATGCGCCAACACATGCGAAGAATTTATTGGAGGCGCGCGGATTGCAATTTGGATTCGACGCGGCGGCACCACTGTTTTCGAATCTGTCGTTCACACTGCAATCGACCGATCGTATCGGCATTATCGGAAAAAATGGACGCGGCAAATCAACCCTCTTGCGATTGTTGGCCGGCGAACTCACACCCGACGCGGGGGATCTGGCGCTGCATCCCAGCACGCAACTCGGCTATTTTGGTCAGACGAATATTGATCGATTGAACAACGCCCTCACGGTGGAAGAAGAAATCGCCTCGGCGAATCTGGAATTGGGTCGCACCGCCGTGCGCACGTTGTGCGGCATCATGATGTTTGGTGGCGATCGCGCCGAAAAAAAAGTCGGCGTGTTGTCGGGCGGCGAGCGCAGTCGCGTGCTGTTGGGAAAAATTCTCTCGGCCCCGGCGAATGTATTGCTGCTCGACGAACCCACCAATCATCTCGACATGTCGTCGATCGAGGCGTTGCAAGACAGTCTGCGCGAATTTGCGGGCGCGGTCATGATTGTCACCCACAGCGAACAACTACTGCGCGCGTTGGCGACGAAACTCATCGTGTTTCAAAACGACGGTGTACGGCATTATTTGCACGGTTACGAAGAGTTTCTCGATACGGTTGGTTGGGACGATGAACAACCCACCCGCAGTGACGCGCCCACGCCACACGTCACACAAAAAGTTGTCACCCCACCACCCGTCGCCGCCGCGGCGCCAACCATCACCGCCGCCGACCGCAAAGTCGCGCGTCAACAACGCGCCGAACTCACACGTCAGCGCACGGAAAAACTCACACCACTGAAGAAATCGATGCAACAACTCGAGCATGACATCGTACGACTCGAATCCGAACTGGAAACAGCGAATGCCGCGCTCGTGACGGCCTCGCAGGAAAAAAATGTCGGCACGTTCGTCGAACTCTCCAAAACCGTCAAGGCCCTGCAACGCAGCATCGACGAGCATTTCAGCCGCTTAGAAATCGTGGCCAATGAACACGATGCGATGGAAAAATTGTTGGCGGTTGATGAAGGCTAATCCACAAATTCCGGCGCGGATTTTTGAAAGTAATCGCGCATCTGGTAGCGCCGCGCGATGGCGATGTAGAGGAGCGACACGGCTCCAGTCAGCGCCGCAAAGAAAAAGAAAAAATTCGCGCCGGTGAAGACGTTGATTTCGGCGACGACGGCGGTGAAGGAATTTCCGATAAAAATGGTGAGCAACCAAAAACTCATGATCGTACTCTTCATGAAGTGCGGCGCCTGCGTATAGGCGAATTCCAAACCGGTGATCGAAATCATAATCTCGGAGGCCGTCAACAGCACATTCGAAATAATCTGCCACGCCACGCTGGGATGCGCGCCGCCGTCGATCGCGAGTTGGATCAGTCCCGCCGCGACAAACGACACGCCCGACAGCACCATGCCAGCACCCATACGCCGCAGAGGCGTCACCGTGATACCGCACCGTTCGACGAGGGGATAGATAACACACGAAAAAATCGGAATGAACATCATCACCAGAATGGGATTGAGCGCCGCGACTTGCGCGGGTTCGATCGTCACACCGAACACAGTCAGATTCATGTGGCTCGCCTGCAACACCCAACTCGAACCGTGTTGATCAAAGATCGTCCAGAATGCCGAAACGGGTATCAACACCCAGAACACGCGGGCCGCGGCTTTGGCGCCGTCGACTTCTTCGGCGGAAAATTTGGCGCGCGCAATATCGAACAGCGATTGTCCCGGCGTGCGTTGACTGAAATTGCGCAGCGCATACATCAACATCGACAAAAAACTCGCGGTCTGCGTTTGGCGCGCGGGCGGGACGCGGACATATTGTTTGCGGCCCAACCAAAAAATACCTGCGGCGAGCGCCATGAGAATCCCGGGAATCCCGAACGCCCAGTGCGGGCCGTAATGCGACAACACGAGCGGAATCGACAGTGTGGAAAAAAATGAACCCCAATTCACCGAGAAATAAAACAGGTCGTAGACGCCCTGCACGAGCCCTTTATTGCCTTCGTGAAATTGATCGCCCACAAACGACGCAATGCACGGCTTGATGCCGCCAGAGCCGAGCGCAATCAGCGCGAGTCCAAAAAATAATCCCGACTGACTTTCCCACACCGCGAGCGAGGCGTGACCGGCGCAATACAAGAGTGAGAGATACAAAATCGCGTTGTAGCGGCCGAACCACCGATCGGAGAGATACGCGCCGAGCAGCGGCAAAATATAACACGCGCTCACAAACGTATGAAACGACGCGGTGGCATTGGGTGCGGAGACCAACAAATATTGCGTCATGAACACCACGAGAATGCTGCGCATGCCGTAAAAACTGAATCGCTCGGCGGTTTCGTTCCCGATGATGTATTTGATTTGCGGCGGATACCTCAACTTGGGCGGCCGTGGCGCGGATTGGGTTTGCATGCGGAGGATGTAGTCACATCGCGGACGCAGGGCAAGATAGAAAAATAGCGAGCAGCGTGCGATCTATCTTGTCATTTTTCGATAACTGATGCGATGGACTTGATCGGCGGCGCTGCCGAGGCGTTCGTGGCGGTCGACTTCGTATTCGGAAAAATTGCCGTCGAACCAGACCACGCGACTGTCGCCTTCGAAGGCGAGCAGGTGCGTGGCGATGCGGTCCAGAAACCAGCGGTCGTGACTAATCACCACCGCGCACCCCGCAAAATTTTCGAGCGCAACTTCCAGCGCGCGCAATGTGTGCACATCCAGATCGTTGGTCGGTTCATCGAGCAACAAAACATTGCCCGGGTCTTTGAGCGTCATCGCCAAATGCACGCGATTGCGCTCACCGCCCGACAACGCATTAATCGCCTTTTGTTGATCGCTCCCCGAAAAATTAAACCGTGCGACGTACGCGCGGGAATTCACCTCGCGATTGCCCAGCGCAATGGTTTCGGAACCGCCGGAAATACATTCCCACACACTGCGCGCATCGGTGGGGGCGAAACGATTCTGGTCAACGTACCCAAGTTTCACCGTGTCGCCGATCGTAAAATTTCCCTGATCGGGTTTTTCGAGTCCCATGATCATGCGAAAGAGCGTGCTCTTCCCCGCTCCGTTCGGGCCGATGACGCCGACGATGCCACCTTGCGGCAATGAGAAATTCAAATTTTCGAACAGGAGTTTGTCGCCGAATGATTTGCTCACGTCGCACGCACTGATGACACTTTGACCCAACCGCGGACCGGGCGGAATAAAAATTTCCAGATCGGCTTCTTGCTGGTCGACGCGTTGCGAGAGCATGCGTTCGTAATTCGCAATGCGCGCCTTGCTCTTCGCGCGGCGTGCCGTGGGCGATTGCTGAATCCATTCCAATTCGCGTTGCAACGATTTGCGTCGCTGATCCGCCGATTTTTCCTCGCGCGCGAGGCGCTCCTCTTTTTGGGCGAGCCAGGAAGAATAATTGCCCTTCCACGGAATGCCGTGCCCGCGATCGAGTTCCAAAATCCAACCGGCGACGTTGTCGAGAAAATAGCGATCGTGCGTGACGGCAATGACGGTGCCTTTATATTGTTGTAAATGGCGCTCTAACCAAAAGACGGATTCGGCGTCGAGATGATTAGTGGGTTCGTCGAGCAATAAAATATCGGGCGTGCGGAGCAACAATCGACACAACGCCACGCGGCGTTTTTCACCGCCGGAAAGCGTCGCGATTGTAGCAAAGCTCGGTGGGCAGCGCAACGCGTCCATGGCGAGTTCGAGGCGATCGTCGAGTCCCCACGCGTCGTGCGCTTCCAATTTTTCCTGCACCACGGCTTGGCGCTCGATGAGTTTGTTCATGGCGTCGTCCGACATGGGTTCGGCGAATTGCAGATTGATGGCCTCGAACTCGCGGAGCAGGTCGACGATTTCCTGCACGCCTTCCGACACCGCTTCCTTCACGGTTTTTTCCGGATCGAGTTGCGGTTCCTGTTCCAAAAATCCGATGCTAAATTCCTTCGAGAAATGCACGTCGCCCTGATATTCCGTATCGACGCCCGCAATAATGCGCAGCAAACTACTCTTGCCCGCACCGTTCAATCCGAGCACACCGATTTTCGCGCCGTAAAAAAACGAGAGTGAAATATCTTTCAACACCTGTTTTTTCGGCGGATGCACGCGCGACACCTGATGCATCGAAAAAATAATCTGGTTCGGTTCGTTGGCCATAGTGGCGCTGGCCTAGCGGGTTGCACGCGGCAGGTCAAATACTGTGTGCGGTTCGAGTGCGGCGAGTAATTTTTTATCCAGGGACCAGATGTGCACGCGGTGGCGTTTTGCGAAGGCAATGAGGAAGGCGTCAATCAGGCCAATACCCCGGGAAGAATATTGCTCCCGGGCGGACAATGTCCCCGCATCGATCCATAAATCGGTTTCATCGCGCTTGGGAATGTTACGCCAGTAATCCAAAATCAACGTGCGTTCGCGCGGCGTTTTCGCACCTTGCAACAACTCACCAAACACACATTCGACGGCGACGATGCGCTGCTGCTCTAACTCGGCTTGCATGACCGGCGCGATGGGAGCATGCGCGCGAAAAAATTCGATCCAGATGGAGGTATCGGCAAGAATCATCGGCGGCGATTCACGCGACGGACCTGTTCGGCAGAAAAGTCTTGCGCAAACTGGAGCGGTTTTTTACGGATTTTTTTATTCAATCGCCCGATCTTTTGCAGCGCCAACCATTCGCGCAACGCGCGCACCAGCGATTCGGTCAGTGTACTCCCCGCCGCATAACGGGATATTTCACCAATCAATTGATCTGGAATCAGTGCCGTCACTTTCATACGATGACTATACGATGATTGCCAACCGAACTCCAGAAAAAATTACGGGAACCTCGAATAATACCCCATCTGCTTCGTTGCCCTTCAATTCGCGATCCTCACGTATACCCACATACGCTCCGGTCGCTCATTGGCGGGCGCCTCGCATCTGGGGCGTTCCTCAAGGTTCCAAAAAATTGTGCACCATTCGAGCGACCCTTACGGCGGTTGCAGCTGTGACGGAATGCCGTTTTTGGCGAGCAACGGGAGGAATTTATCGTAGGGAATCGTGACTTGTTGCGGACCGGCGGAAAAGGGACCGAGTTGGTAGGCGTTGAAATAAATCGTGACATCGTATTGACCGAGCGTGAAGCGGCGATAGTGCGATTCAATGGGCGTGGTACCGGCGACGAGATTGGTGAGTACGTGCGCACTGGGCTGCAACGCCCGTCGACACAGGCTGGCCGCGGACCCCAGATACGCCGAGCCGGGGCGAAACAGATCGGCAAGCCGCAACATGCGATTGCGGCGCGCATCGTAATTCATCGTGACTAACCAGAACTCTGGATACGTGGCGCCCAACAATTGCGGCGTGACCTCGAAAATCACACTCACAAAATCGTTCGTCGCAAAGGGGATTTTATAATGTACGGTGAGCCGACTGCATGCGCCCTTGTCGCACGGCAACGCGTATTGCTGCACGTCGCTCACAAAATGCGCGATGAAGCGACCGATGTCGCCCTCGATCTGATGATTGAAACCTGCGGCGGCCGCACCGCTGGTCATGTGTGGAAATTGCGCATCGATTTGATACAGACCCGCCTTCGATTCGTTGCGTGACTGCGTCGAAAAATTTCCGGACGCGGCGCGTGCACACGGCGAGACGAGCCACGCAGCCACCCCAGCAGACAGCAATAAAATACGAGACCAGTTCATCAAGAAAAGTCTACGCGAGGACGCGATGCATTCACAGCAGGAATTCATATTTGGGTCGCTCGAATAATGTAAAGTTATTGGAACCTTGAAGAATGCCACAGATGCGAGGCGCCCGCGAAGGAGCGACCGGAGTGGGCAAGCTGGCAAACTTCAGCCAGTGGCTGAAGGCAAACAGCGCGGCAGCCTTATTTCGTGAGGATCGCGAGTGAGTGGGCAACGAAGCAGATGGGGTATTATTC
>OBEQ011504085.1_pt1 | contig 13097 bp, 14 predicted proteins | sample 1670901 | NCBI WGS metagenome assembly OBEQ01 (sample SAMEA104232315, study PRJEB22302) | groundwater metagenome | biome: forest; feature: aquifer; material: groundwater | place: USA | collected 2011-08-07 | depth 5.4 m
CACTTCCCCCTCCGCGCTGCCGCGCTCCGGGGACTTCCTCGGCGACCACGCCTGTCGGCGTGGTGCCCGCCTCGGTGCCTCGGCAGCGTGGATCGTGCCGCCTCGGTCGGCGCGCGAGCGGACAACGCGCCCATCTTCATCTTCAATGCGCTCGACGACGTGCGGGTGCACTTTCCATCCGCCGTTGGCGACGATGGACATCATCCCCGCCAGCTGCACGGGCGTCGTCGCGACTTCCTGGCCGATCGGAATAATGAAGGGTGAGAGTTTCGACCACTTCGCCGGCGGCTGAATGATCCCATTGACTTCGCCGCGCAGCTCGATGCCCGTCCGCTGTCCGAACCCGAACCCTCGAATATAGCGGTAGAGCGTCTCGGGAGGCAAGCGTTGCGCGGCTTTCGAGGTCCCGATGTTCGACGAGTTCTGAATGACTTCGCGGAACGTCAGCCATCCATGCGGCTTGTGGTCGTGCAAAATGTGGTGGCCGATCGTGTGCCAGCTACCCTCTTCGCAATAGAAGCGTTCCTCGGGTTTGACGAGGCCTTCCTGCAGCAGCGCCGAGGCGGTGACGACTTTGAAGACGCTGCCCGGCTCCGCGACGTCGGTGATTGCGCGCAACCGCCGCGATTCGATCGGACGATTGCCCGGCCGGTTTGCGTCGAAGTCGGGTTGGTTCGCGATCGCGAGGATCGCCCCCGTCGACGGCTCCATCACGACGAGCGAGCCGCCTTTCGCGTGGAATTCCTCGATGCCCCACGCCAGCGCGTCCTCGGCCGCGGCTTGCACGACGCTGTCGATCGTCAGCACCACGTTGTAGCCGACTTGCGGCTGCGCGGAGACCGTCCATGGCCCTAAGAGCATCTCGCCGCGCGCATCGCGCATCGTCGAGAGCCATCCGGTCCGCCCGTGCAGCATGCCGTTGTACGCGAGCTCCACCCCCTCGAGACCGTGCTGGTCGACGTCGACGAAGCCGAGCAAGTGCGCGGCCAGCCGCCCTTGCGGATAGACGCGCTTCGGTTCTTCGAGGAGGCCGACACCATCGCGCCGGAATTGGTCCATCGCATCCTCGAGCTCCGGATCGATGTGTCGCGCCAGCCACACGAACCCTTTGTCCTTCGCCAGTCGTTTGCTCAGCGACTTGGGATCGCGGCCGAGGATCTTGCCCATGCGCGCCGCGAGCAGGTTCTTCGCCGGGATCTTGCGCGCGTTGGCGAACACCGACGGCACGCGCGTGCTCATCGCCAACACGCGGCCTCCATGGTCGAGGATCGTGCCGCGCTCAGCCACGAGCGGCCGCGACATCCAATGTTGCGCCTGCCCCAGCCGCGAGAGCCGGCCGTTGCCGAGCACTTGCAGCCACGCGCAGCGCAGCCACAAGAGTGCCAGCAGCGCGCCAAACCCCATGAAGACCGCGGCGAGCCGATCATTTGTCGTCCGTCCCATCAATGGAAATCCGCGGGATCCTTAATCGCCGGCGATGGTGAATCCGTCGTGGCTTGCGCCAACTGCGCGGTGGCGGGCTGTGCCAAGTGCGACCACGCGACCAATTCCACGCGCTGCTTTCGGATGGTCTCGGCCAGCTTGATCGGCGACTCCAGCGCCATCACTTTCGTCTGCAGCCACAGCGTGTCGTTCTCGAGCTGATGCACCTCGGTGTACGTGCGCCCGAGGCGATACGCGGAGACGGTCAACACGGTTTGTTGCGCGACCTTCGCGATCCCGACCCCCGTCAGCAACGCGATGAGCAGCAGCGCTCGCTTCATGGCGCGATCCATTCGATGGCGCGCAGCTTCGCCGAGCGTGCGCGCGGGTTGCGGGAGATTTCCTCGTCGGAGGCGATGAGCGGTTTCTTGACGAGCAAGCGCGCGCTGCCGGCTTTCGCCGCTTGCTGGAACGCGCGCTTGACGAGGCGGTCTTCGAGGGAATGAAACGCGATCATTACGGCCCGGGCACCGACGGACAGCAGGCTCGGCAACGACGCCAGCAGCTGCTCGATCGATTCCAGCTCGCGGTTGACCGCGATGCGCAGCGCTTGGAACGTGCGCGTGGCCGCATGCACCCGCCCGTGGCGGGCCGACTGCGGCATGGCCGAGACGACCAGCTGGACGAGCTCCTGTGTCGTGCGGATCGGCTGCTCGTTCCGGCGCTCGACGATGCGGCGCGCGATGCGGCGCGACCATCGCTCTTCGCCGAGCCGCCAGATGATGTCGGCGAGCTCCGCCTCCGACAGCCGTGCGATGAGGTCCGCGGCCGTCGTCGACTGTTGCCGGTCCATCCGCATATCGAGCGCGCTGTCGTGCTGAAAGCTGAAGCCGCGCGAGGGGTCGTCGAGCTGCACGCTGGACACGCCGAAATCCGCCAGCACGCCGTCGACGCGCTGGACGCCCAGCTCCGCCAATCGGTCGGGCAGCTCGGCGAAATCGGTGTGCACGAAGTCGATGTCGGGGGCGAATTCGGTGAGCCGTTGGCGCGCACGCTCGAGCGCGTCGGCGTCGCGGTCGATGGCAATGATGCGGCCGTTGGGCAGCAGGCGTGGAAGCAGCGCGGCGCTGTGGCCGCCGGCACCGACGGTGCAGTCGACGATCACGCGGCCCGGCTGGGGGTTGAGAAACTCGAGCACCTCGCGCAAGAGCACGGGCTCGTGCGTCCGCGCGTGGGTTGGCAGCTCGTCGAACATCAGTCCACCCGTCCCGTGCGCCGAGGTCGCGCGTACTGGTCGGTCCACCGCCGAGAGCATCGCAAGTCCGCTACTCCAGCAGCACGCGCTCTGCCAGCTCCTCGAAGCTTTCCTTCGAGGTGCTGTAGAACTCTTGCCACTTGGCCTTCGACCAAATTTCCACGCGGTTGGAGACGCCCACAATGACGACGTCCGTCTTGATCTGCGCGAACTCGCGAAGATGGCGAGGAATCAGCATGCGCCCCAAGCCGTCGATTTCCGTTTCCGTCGCCCCGGAGAAAAACAAGCGGTTGAAGCGGCGGCCCTCGGCCTTGGTGAACGGGACTTCTTTGAATCGGCTCTCGACAGTGCGCCACTCGGATTCAGGAAAGAGAAAAAGACAGTTGTCGAGCCCGCGAGTGAGGAACAGCGCCTGCGTGTTGTTGGCCTGGAGGGATTGGCGAAACTTCGCCGGAATGATGACCCGGCCCTTGCGGTCGATCGTGTGCTCATACTCGCCGTAAAACATCGCACTCGCAAGGCAGACGGTTTCGATGAGAGAGGGCGTCGGTGGTTGGCTGCGGATGGGATCGTGGCTTCATCTTACACGCGCGCCTCCACTGCCCTGTCCAAGTGCGGATCCACCATCGCGCAACGAGCCCCACCACTTTCTACCACTTTCTTCCACCCGACCTCCAAACTATACCCATGCGCCCCCACTTGTGTCAAGGGGAAAGGGTCCATTTTCGAGGAAATTTTGCGTAATGATCGATTGTTGAAGATCACGCGCAACGATTGGCGCGGCGCGCAACATGTCCGAGAAAAAATTCTCGTCGCTGAGGAGTGATGCGCGGAATTTCGAGACGATCATGCCGCGTGCGCGGCGGTGGAACGGAAATGACGGAGCTAGCGGGTGAGCAGAGCGCGGGCGCGCGAAACGTCGCGCGCGATTTGACGAGTCAATGCACCAGCACCGCTGAACGCGCGCTCGGCGCGCAGCCGACGGAGCAGATCGACGCGCAGCTCGCGACCGTAGAGGCTGCCGTGAAATCCGATGAGGTGGGCTTCGCAGACGACGCGCGTGCCGCCGAATGTCGGGCGGCGGCCGATATTGACGACAGCCGGCCAGCGTCGAGCACGAGTGTGCGCCCATCCCGCGTAGACGCCGTTCGCGGGCAACAGTTGATCGCGGATCGAGAGGTTCGCCGTCGGAAAACCCAACCGGGTCGCGCGACCGTCGCCGCGCACCACGGTGCCCGCGAGCTGAACCGGCCGGCCCAACAGCCGGTTCGCGGACACGACGTCGCCGGCGAGCAGACACGCGCGGATGCGCGAGCTGGAAATCGGCCGCCCGCCGCGCAACGCCGGCGGAACGTCGACGACGGCGATGCCGTGCGCCGACGCCAGCCGCCGCAATGCGGCCACGTCGCCGCGACGGTCGCGCCCGAAGCAAAAGTTTCGACCCACCACGACGCATCGCGCGCGCAATCGCTCGATCAGCACGCGCTCGATGAACAGCGTCGGGGACAAGCGGGAGAACGATCGGGTGAAATGCGCGACGCACACGCCGTCGACGCCGAGCTTGCGGATGAGCGCGACGCGCGCGGCCAGCGAGATGAGTGGAGGAGACGCGTGCGCGGGATGCAACACGCGTTGCGGATCCGGCTCGAATGTCAGCGCGGCGCTGGTGAGCCCTCGGCGGGACGCTTCGCGGATCGCGGCCGCGATCAGTCGCTGATGGCCGAGATGCACGCCATCGAACACGCCGATGGCCACCACAGCTCCCCGCGTGCGGCCGGGGTCGCGACCGGATTGGACCTCAACGCGCATGGCGTGGACGGCGACTCAATTGCGATTGTCGGGCGCGAATGCCTGACACGCGGCCGCTTCCAATTCGCGCACCGGCTCGATCCACGCGGACACTTCCCGACCTGTGGCGGTGCGGATCGCGTCGAGCGATCGCGCCCGCTCGATCGTCCACGCGCCCACCGCGATGCGGTTGAGCGCGCTGACGTGTCCGACGGTGTTCAGCCGGTGGGCGAGCGTTTCGGCGAGCGCGCGGATGTACGTGCCCGACGAGCACGTCACCCGGCAGCTGAGCTCGGACGTCGCCGGATCCCACGCGAGCAAGCGGCTCGTGAAAATCTCCACCCTGCGCAGCCGCACATCCGGCTGCCGCCCGTGGCGAGTCCACCAATAGAGCGGGCGCCCATGCACTTTCACCGCGCTGAACGCCGGCGGCACTTGCTCGAGCGGGCCGACGAACGACCCGACGGCGACGTCGACGGCCTCGCGGGTCAGCGTCGGCACCGCCGCTCGCCGAATCACGCGGCCCTCCGCGTCGCCGGTATCGGTTTGCTCGCCGAGACGGATCGTCGCCTCATACGTTTTCCGCAGCCGCTGCACGAGCGCTTGACGCTTCGTCGCGCGCCCGACCAGCACAATGAGCAATCCCTCGGCCATCGGGTCGAGCGTGCCGCCATGTCCGATCCGACGAATGCCGAGTTTTTCGCGGACGCGCAGCACGACTTCGTGCGATGTGGGCCCTCTAGGCTTCCTGATCACGAGCAGGCCCATCGGCTCGCGCGCCGGTGCTCTTGAGGCCGGCCCAGATCCGCCGCGCGCCACGATCGGTCTCGTCCACGACATCGAATGCGGCGTCACGACTCCGGCGGAGGGGACTTGAGTTGATCCAGCTTGGCGGCCATCGCGATGGAGAGCTCGACGGTGTCGTCGTAGCGGAACACGAACTGCGGAATGACTTTCAGGCGCAGGCGCTTCTTGAGGAGACTGCGGATGTAGCCGCCCGACCGGTCGAGCGCGTCTTGGGTCCGCTCGCGGGCGACCGCGTCGCCCAAGCAGCTGAACCAGACCTTCGCGTTGCTGAGGTCTTTGGAGATCTCGACCTTCGTGATCGTCACGAAGCCGATGCCCGGGTCTTTGACCTCGAATTGGACGATCGAGGCGATTTCTTCGCGCAGCTGTTGGTTCAAGCGATCAATGCGGACACCGTGCATGGAGACCTCACAGGTTGGCCGTTCGCGCCGACACACGCGAACGGTTGCGGCAGCGGAATCGTGCGCTACCAAATTTCTTGCTCGACTCGGATGAGCTCAATCAGCGGGTTGGCACGCATCCAGTCGGCAACCTCGCGCAAACAGCCTTCGACATACGCGCGATCGCCGCCCACCGTGACAATTCCCAGCGACGCTCGCTGCCATTTTTCGTTCGGGTCAAGCTCGGCGATCGACACGTTGAAGCGGCCTCGTCCCCGGTCCTTCAGGCTCTTGAGCACCGACCGCTTGTCCTTCAACGACAGCGCCTGGGGGATGTGCACCTCGACGCGCAGCGTGCCTACGATCATCGTACCATAGTCGAGACCGAAGCCGGAATTCTCGTTACGGCGCGGCATTCAACCAGTTCCCCAGCCGGCGCAGGCACGCGAGCGGGTCGCGCTCCTCGACGATCCGGTCGAGCTCCTTGCGCAGCCGGCCGCGGTTGAGTTGCTCGAGCACGCCGTCGGCGAGGGCCGCGCGCATCAAGCGGTCCGTCTCGGGCTCGAGCCGGAAGTCGAATCGCTCGGCGAATCGCGCCGCGCGCAGAATGCGGCTGGGGTCGTCGATGAAGCTGTGCGAATGCAGGATGCGGAGCTGCCGCGCCGCCAGGTCGCGCAGGCCGCCGAAGAGATCGACCATCACGCCGAACCGGTCGGGGTCGATCGATGCGGCCATCGCGTTGACCGTGAAATCGCGCCGGAACAGATCGTCGCGCAACGAGCCGGGCTCGGTCTTCGGATACGCGGCCGGCGCGCTGTACGACTCGCGGCGGCATGACGCGACGTCGATGCGGATGATCTCGGGCAGCGACACGCGCTCCACGCGCCGACGGCGAGGGCGCTCCGCCTTCTTCTCGGCGGGCTCGGGCTGCACCATGAGCGTGGCGGTGCCGAATTGCCGGTGCGCGATCATCGTCATGCCCAGCGCGCGCGCCGCGAATTCCGCGAAGCCGATGCCGTCGCCCTCGACGGTCACGTCGAGGTCCGTCGTGGTCGGCACCTCGAGCAGCCAGTCGCGCACGCATCCGCCGACCGCGAACGCGGCGACCTTGCGCTCTTGCGACAATCGTCCGAGCCGTTCAAGCCACGCGCCGACCGATGGCGGAATCACCACTCGTTCCGGCGACGCGGACGCCGCAAGGGGCCCGTCACTCATCGACTCTCAACTCCGGTGGGGTCATTGGCAACCTTTCGTCTCCTATGCATTCGATGCATCTCACGCCCGTGGGTGAAACTGTTCGTGCACGGCCTTGAGCCGCCCGCGATCCACATGCGTGTAGCGCTGCGTGGTCGCGATGTTCGCGTGGCCGAGCAGCTCTTGGACCGTGCGCAGGTCAGCGCCTCGGCTGAGCAAATGCGTCGCGAACGAATGGCGGAACGTGTGCGGCCCGATCCGTTTGCCGATCTGCCCCTTCAACGCATAGCGGCGCAGCAGCTGCCAAATCCGCTGGCGCGTCATGCCCTCACCCCAGCGATTCACGAACACCGCCGACGAGTTCGGCCGCCGGCGCACGAGGCGCGGCCGCAGATCGTCGAAGTACCGCCGCAACGCGCGCGAGGCGAAGCGGCCCAGCGGCACGATGCGTTCCTTGTCGCCCTTGCCGATGCAGCGGATGAATCCGGCGTCGAAGTTGATCTGCGACAATTCGAGGTTCGCCGCCTCCGAGACGCGCAGCCCGCAGCCGTAGAGCAATTCGAACAACGCGAGGTCGCGCGCGGCCAGCTTGTCGCCATCGACGGCGCCGAGGATCTGCTGCACTTCCGTCTCGCTCAGTGTTGTCGGCAGCCGCTTCCAGAGCCGCGGCGTCTCGATGAACGCCGTCGGGTTTCGCGGGATTGCACCCTGTGCCGTGAGAAATCGGAACAAGCCTTTCACGGCGGCGAGCTTGCGCGCGATCGTCGACGCTTCGCGCCGCGGCTGCCCTTGCGGTTCGTCGCCCGCGCGCAGCCAGTGGAGAAACTCGCGGATGATCGCCGCCCGGACGTCGCCGGCCTCGCGCACCCCATGCGACTCGCAGTACTGCGCGAAGAGCTGGAGATCCAGCGCGTAACTCTGCACCGTCGTGACGCTGAGGCCGCGCTCCAGCCGCATGGCCATGAGAAACGCGTCGATCTCCGCGCGCATCGTTTACTGTTGGCTCGGTTGCGCCGCCGGTTGGGCGACCGACGGTGCGGGTTCAGTCGTCGACGGCGCCGGTTGCGCGCTGGTCGCTGCCGGCGCGTTCAGCTGGTCTTCGACCTTCCGCCAGAACATCGCGCGATGGATCATGCGCGTTTCGAAATCGATCGTCCGGCGCATCGTGTCGAGCTGCGACGGATTGTACCGCTCGCTCTGAATGTCATGATCGATCCGCTCGCGCTCGCGCAGCAGTGTGTCCGCGTATTGCAGCGCTTGTGTGCGGGCGTCCACGGGCGCTTGCGCCGGCGCGGTGTCGGGGCTCGACGGTGCGGCAGCGGTCGCGCCCGGCTGCGGCTCGAATCCAACACCGGCATCGAGCAGCTTCTTCAGCTCATATAAGGAAGCGAGCGACTCCGACGAATCGCGCTTGAGGCGCTTCGAGTTCGGCGTCGGCACCGCGAGCTCCTCGAGCAGCTCGGCGTTCCAATAATTGAAGACCATGTAGTGCTTGCGGTAGCGATCGATCGGCGTGATCATCTTCATGTAATCTTGGAATTCGACAACGGGGGTCGGGCGGCCCTCCGGCTTCTTCGACTTGCGGATGAATTTCTTCTGCATCCCTTCGCAGCCCGATGCCGCCAACAAGAGCCCCGAAGCACCGACGACGATGGCGCACCGCGCCGCGATCCTTATCAACGCGTTCCGTAATCCAGGACGACGAGTCGCAAGCATTGTCTGCATCGCGCGATCACACCTGCCCCTTCTCCAACAGTTGCTTGAATTCAGCTTCATTCAGAATGCGCACGCCGAGCGTTTTCGCGCGCTGATGCTTCGAGCCGGGATGCTGCCCGGCCACCACGTAGGTTGTCTGCTTGCTCACGCTGAAACTCGCCTGGCCGCCGAGGCGCCGGATGCGCTGCTCGGCCTCGCTGCGCGTGAAGCCTTCGAGCTCGCCCGTCAGGACGATCGACACGCCTTCGAGCGGCTTCGGGCCGCGCGAGACGCGTTCGGTGAGGTCGACGCCCACGTCGCGCAGCTTCTCGATCAACCGCTTGGTGCCCGGCTGCCGCCAGAATTGCAGCAGCGTGCCGGCGACAGCGGGGCCAACGTCGGGGATTTCCTGCAATTCGTCTTCCGTCGCGCGGATCAATCGGTCCATCGATTCGAATCGCTCGGCCAGGACGCGCGCGGCCTTTTGCCCGACGTGGCGGATGCCCAGGCCATAGAGCACGCGACTCAAGCCCCGCCCGCGGCTGGCATCGATGGCTGCCAAGAGTTTTTCCGCGCGCCGCTCGGCGAACAGATCGAGTTCCAGGAGTTGCGCGGCCTTTAAGCGATAGACGTCGGCGACGTCATGCACGAATTGCTTCGCCGTGAGTTGCTCGGCGACGATTTCACCGAGGCCTTCGATGTCCATCGCATCGCGCCCCGCGAAGTGCATCAGCCGCCGCACGAGCTGCGCCGGGCACGACGGGTTGACGCAGCGGTACGCGACTTCCTCGTCCTTCTCCTTCGCGACGGGGCCGCCGCACTGCGGGCACTTCGTCGGGATCGCGATGCGCCGCTCGCCGCCGGTCCGCCGGCTTTCGATCGTCTTGATCACCTGCGGGATCACGTCGCCCGCGCGCTGGATCATGACCCAGTCGCCGATCTTGACACCAAGCCGCTCGATTTCGTCATAGTTGTGCAAGCTCGCACTCGAGATCGTGACACCGCCGCACGAGACCGGCTTGAGCTTCGCGACGGGCGTGATGGTGCCGGTGCGGCCGACGGACGGCAGCACGTCGAGGATCTGCGTCGTCGCTTGGTGCGCCGGGAATTTGTACGCGAGCGCCCATCGCGGCGACTTCGCGGTGAAGCCGAGCCGCCGCTGGTGCTCGAGGTCGTCGACTTTGACGACGATGCCGTCGGCTTCGTAGGCCAGCCGCTCGCGCTGCGCGGCCGAGCGGCGATAGTGCGCGAGCACCGCGTCGATGGACGCGCCGTGGAGCACATCGTCGATGATCGGCAGGCCCATCGCGCGGCAGCGCTCGAGAAATTCCCAATGCGTCCGCACGGTCATGCCCTCGATCACGCCATATGAGTGCACGAAGAACCGCAGCGGCCGGGCCGCGGTCACCGATGAATCTTTCTGTCGCAAGCTGCCGGCGGCGGCGTTGCGCGGGTTGGCGAACAACTCGCTGCCCTGCTTCGCGGCTTGCTCGTTGTACGCTTTAAACGCGTCGATGGTCATGTAGATTTCGCCGCGCACCTCGAGCAGCCGCGGTGCTTTGTCGCGCAGGCGCAGCGGAATCGCGCGGATCGTTTTCACGTTGGCTGTGACGTCCTCGCCCGTTTCGCCGTCGCCGCGCGTCGCACCGCGCACCAGCGCGCCCCGCTCGTAGGTCAGCGCGATGCCCACACCATCGATCTTCAGCTCGGTCGTGTACGCCGGTGCGGCGCCGTCGAGGCCCTTCACGACGCGCTGGTGCCAGGCGAGCACTTCCTCGTCGGAGAACGCGTTGTCGAGTGAGAGCATCGGCACGCGATGGCGAACCGGCTCGAAGACGCCTTCCGCGAGGCCGCCGACGCGCTGCGTGGGCGAATCCGGCGTGACCAGCTGCGGATGCTGCGCCTCGAGTTTCGCCAGCTCGCGCATGAGTTGGTCGTACTCGGCGTCGGAGATTTCGGGCTGGCTGAGGACGTAATAGAGGTAGTCGTGATGCCGCAGCTGCTCGCGCAGCGCTTCGGCGCGCTGCCGGGCTTGGCGAAGGGGCAGAGGTGTTGAGGTCATCGGCGAATCCGTGGCGGACACGGCTAGCGTTGTGGACAATGGCTCATCGGCCCACGGCCAGCCGATCGGCGAGAAAGCCCGGCAACCCCGCTGCGCGGATCTTCCGCTGCGCGGTCGCGATGTCATAGCTGACTCGCCGCAGGGCGAACGTCGAAGCCGCGTCGTCGAGGATCGCGTAGCTCGCGCGCGGGTCGCCGTCGCGTGGCTGCCCGATGCTGCCGGGGTTTATCACGTAGTGGACGCGGTTGTCCGCGCCCGCGAGTTGTACGCTCGCCAACTCCTCCGGCGAGGTCAGCATGCGTCCGAGCTGCTCGCGCCCGAGGTCGTACTCGAAGAGCATCGGCAAGTGCGTGTGGCCGGTGAGACAAAACCGCGTGCGGCAGCTCTTGGCCATGTCGACGGCTTGCGCGAGATCGATCAGATACTCGAATCGATCGGGGTGGCTGAGGGTCGCGTGCACCAACGTGCACGGGCCGTCGGTCGCCATCAGCGGCAGGCGCCGCAACGCGTCGAGCTCGGCGAAGCCCAGCCGGTCGCGCGTCCACACCACCGCGCGGCGGGCCGCGTCATTGAACCATCCAACGGGCAGCTTGCCGACCACGGCCCAGTCGTGGTTGCCCGCGACCGTCGTGCCCGGCAGCGCAAGCAGCCGCGCGAGGCACGCTTCCGGGTCCGCGCCGTAGCCGACCACGTCGCCAAGACACGCGTACCGCTCGATGTGATTGCCCGCGGCGTCGTCGAGCACGGACGACAACGCTTCGAGGTTGCCATGGATGTCGGACAGCACGGCGTAGCGCATTGGACTGCTCTCAACGGGTCCGCCGACCGGCACGTACGCGGGTCAGATGGCAAGCCGTCGCACCAATCCCGCAGGCCTCAGGCGCGCGCCGCTAGTTCGAGCGGATGTACGAGATCTCGAATTCCGAATACTCACCGGTCGGCTGGCTCCACGTCACGTCGACCTCTTTGATGAAGTTACACATCGGGCCGATGCGCACCGCGTGCAAGAATTGCACGAGGACTTCGCGATCGGCCTCAGCGATGAGCTCGACCCGGCCATCGCGCAGGTTGCGGACGCAGCCGACCACGCCGAAGCGTTTGGCGGTTTCTTCCGCCGTCAGCCGGAAGCCCACGCCCTGCACGCGTCCCGAGTAGAACACATGCGCGCGATGCTTCATCCGGGTGACCACGCGCAGCGGATCGCGGCAAGCGCGACGAACGGATGGCATCGGTCCCACGAGCCTTTCGTCGTTGGCATTCTCACGCCGATTCACCGTGATTCATCGATACGCAAACGCCGAGGCGAGATCATCCCGCCAAAAAATTCGGGGTGGCCAACATATTCGGCCACCCCATGCATTACAAGTACGCCCGCTTTGGACCCGAACAGAAATAAATGGTCGGGGCGGCGCGATTCGAACGCGCGACCTCTTGGTCCCGAACCAAGCGCTCTACCAAGCTGAGCCACGCCCCGATATGAAAACTATGACCGGCCATGCACCATGAAACGCGCGGTTACTGACTGATTGAAATTCCAGCACGTACTACTCGAATCGCACAGTTTCCAACGCCTCGTCGATCGCATCATGAAGTTGCGGCAGGTGCCCGGATCGATCGACGAACGCCAGCTCGATCGCGATGCTTTCTTTCGAGTTCAACGCCTTCGTGAAACAATATGTCAACGCCGGCGAGACCTCTGGCGACGAAGCCAAACGCCGGTCATCATCCATCATGAACCTGGCAGCGGGAATGCCGTTAACCGCGACACTTTCCTCTTTCGCGACGTTCGTCCATCGCTCGCCCGCGAACGATGCAATCATCAGCCTCATTTCAACATATGTCAACGGGCTGTCGGCCGCGCCGCCGTAGACCTCGCCAAAGACAAACATGGCCGGCGGCTCGTTGCGCCCCGTCGCGGACCACGACGCCAAAATATCGGGGGCCGGCTTCGCGGGCTGAATGCGCTTCCACCCGCGCGGAGCGGTCACCGAAAAGCCGGTGAGTGCATGCCGGTAGGTGTGCTCCGACGCATCCTCAGCCGAGAGCTTCGGCGCCTCGACGAGCATCGCGCCGGCAACCGCGCACGCGTACAGCGCGACTCGACTCATCGCGAACGCGGACCACGAGCTCGATCGATCTGCTGCGCGACGAGCTTGCTGATGTAATCGACTTCAATATTGACGGTCGAGCCGGTCGAGAGATCCGCGAGCGTCGTCCGGCGCAGCGTCTCGGGGATCAGAAACACCGAGAACATCGTGCGCGTCGGCGATTGGCCGACCGTCAGGCTTACACCGTCGACGGTGATCGGGCCCTTGGCCACAATGTGGCGCCCCAGCTCGCGGTCGACGCGGATATCGAGCGCCAGTTCGTCGGACGCTTGCCGGCGGCGTACCACCGTCCCGACGCCGTCGACATGGCCGAGCACGAGGGGGCCGTTGAGCCGGTCGGCGAACGAGAGGCTGCGCGCGAGGTTCACGCGACCGCCCACCGCCAG
>OBEQ010538528.1_pt1 | contig 13096 bp, 12 predicted proteins | sample 1670901 | NCBI WGS metagenome assembly OBEQ01 (sample SAMEA104232315, study PRJEB22302) | groundwater metagenome | biome: forest; feature: aquifer; material: groundwater | place: USA | collected 2011-08-07 | depth 5.4 m
CGAATTCCATTAGGGTCTGAGTGAAGTAAGAAGTATCACTCAAGAAAACCGGATATATGATTGCAACTTATCCTATTTAAAAAAACAGAATTTGTTGTTGCAAACGTGGATGGGTCCATATATGGATTAGGCACGTTTTCTGTGCCGTAATCCACCATTGTTTATTATTTTGGTGGATTACGACATGCAGAAAACGCATGTCTAATCCACCCTACGAAATTTATTGTCGTGTACAGAGATCCGAAAGTAGCAGCGCTTTTTTGTTGATTTCTATGTGATTTCTATAATAGTGGCTTAAGAAACGTATGATATTCTGCGCATAAATTTAAAACTAAAAATAGGTGATATATGCCAAACGAAACGCACAAAAAGGAAGATAAAAAAAGCAAGCTTCCTTGGAATAAAGACAAGATACAATCTCAAAGCTCATGCAAAAATACAAGTTATCGAAGCATACATCATTTAATTAGTGGGCAATCACTTGCAGCTATTAATATTCAGTTACAGCAAGTACAGCAGCAGACATCTGGTGTGAACAATAATGCTAATAATAACCCCTCTCAAAAGGAAATAACGCCGATGTGGATAAGAAAGAAAAATCAAAAAAGAAGAAAAGAAGATCCACAACAAAAACATCAAGTGTTAGTTCATTTCCCGCTATCAGATGAAACAATAGATACAGGATCCATGCCATCATCTATTGGAACCGTTTTATCATTATCAGCGGGCGATTCAGCGTCTAATCCTATTGAAATTAAAATAGACAAGCAACCTGTCGTTGATGACAAACCTCTCGATATGCAGCAGTTGCAAGAGAGATTTTTTCATTTTAAAGGCGTGTGCCCCCTGGACCCCCAGGAAATGATCAAACCAACTATTAATATTGCCGAACAATTATTTAAAAAAAACTAGCCATCTGATTTTTGAATGATTAAACTTACGAACTTTACAAAAGATTAAATCGACAAGATAAAGTTGAGTAAGGATTCAGTGTGACGGATGAAATAGATAAAAAACGGCGCTGTTTTTTGCGCCTCGCGACTACCACTGTAGGTGGACTTGGGTTGGCTGCGGCCACCGTGCCTTTTATTTCGTATTGGCTGCCAAGCGCGGATACTGAGGCAGCATCTGCACCCATCAAAATTGATATCAGTGGTTTGAAACCGCGCGAGCAATTGACCGTGCCATGGCGCGGCATGCCGATTTGGGTGATTTACCGCGATCAACCAATGTTAGATACACTTGCTAAATTAGATCCCACCTTGCGCGACCCACTTTCTGAACAAGACCAACAACCACTTTATTGCAAAAATATGCAGCGTTCTATCAAACCACAATTTTATGTCGCGATTGGGATTTGTACGCATTTAGGTTGCGTGCCCACGTATCGTCCGGATATAAAAAGTGTAGCGCTAGATTGGTTAGGTGGTTTTTATTGCCCTTGTCATGGTTCTAAATATGACTTAGCCGGTCGCGTCTATAAAGATGTGCCAGCACCATTAAATTTGAAAGTGCCACGACATATGTATGTCAGCGAGACAGAAATATTAATTGGTGAAGATCAAGATGGAGTGCAAGGCGCGATTGCGATTAGTTGACGGCACACGTTTTTTACGTCGTCATCGCGGGCTCGCGTAAGCGAGCGTGGCGATCCAGGTTGAAAGATTAAAAAGTAAAATTGAAGGAGTAAGTAAAAAGTGATTGAACGCGAGGCAGAGAAAAAAAATCGTTTTATGGAGTGGATAGATAAACGTTATCCATGGACGCCTTTTTGGAAAAAACATTTAAGCGAATATTACGCGCCGCGCAATTTTAATTTTTGGTATTACTTTGGCTCGTTTTCATTATTAGTATTTGTCATGCAAATAGTGACGGGTATTTGGTTGGTGATGGAATACACGCCAACGGCAGGTGAATCATTTTCTTCTGTGCAACACATCATGCGTGAAGTGCGTTATGGCTGGTTGCTGCGATTTATGCATACCACCGGCGCATCCGCTTTTTTTATTGTGGTGTATTTGCACATGTACCGCGCGCTTATTTACGGTTCCTACCAAAAACCGCGTGAATTAGTGTGGTTGATAGGCATGGTGATTTATTTCATGTTATTAATCGAAGCATTTACCGGATATGTGTTGCCATGGGGGCAAATGTCTTTTTGGGGCGCAGCGGTGATCACCTCATTTGCCAGTGCCATCCCTTATATGGGTGAAATATTATTAATTTGGTTGCGCGGCGATTTCAACGTGTCTGGTGTGTCATTACATCGATTTTTTTCATTGCACGTGATTGCCATTCCATTATGTTTAGCTGGATTGATTTTCATGCATTTAGTCGCATTACATCATGTGGGATCAAATAATCCAGATGGTGTCGATATTAAATTAAAGAAAGATAAAAACGGGGTGCCATTAGATGGTATTCCATTCCATCCTTATTACACCATGAAAGATTTAGTCGGCGTAGTCGTCTTTTTATTTATATTTAGTTTGGTCGTGTTTTTTACGCCAACCATGGGCGGGTATTTTTTAGAACCAGATAATTTCTTACCGGCGGATCCCATGGTGACACCACCAGAAATTGCACCGGTTTGGTATATGACACCGTTTTATGCGATGTTGCGTGCCATTCCGAATAAATTATTTGGATTGATGACGATGGCAGCAGCAATTGCAATCATGTTTGTCTTGCCGTGGTTAGATCGCAGCCGAGTGAAATCGGTTCGTTATAAAGGAAACTGGTCTAAAATTGCGATCGTATTATTCGTGATTAGTTTTATGGGCTTGGGTTACTTAGGCAGCGAATCAGTTTCAACATTGCGTACTATCATGGCGCGAATATTCACTGTTATTTATTTCGCCTTCTTTTTATTAATGCCATTTTATACCACTTTTGAAAAAACCAAATGTCCACCAGAACGGGTCACGGAATGATAAGAATGTTGCGCTTTATATTACTTTTATTATTAATTTGTTTTTTTAGCGGTGTTTCTGCGGTTGCGTTTGCAGAAGAAGCAGGTCAATTCGAACATTTAGTATTGGCGACTGCGCCGATTAATACTTCTGATATGGCTTCGATAAAACGCGGTGCGAAATTTTTTGCGACGAATTGCATGAGTTGTCACACTTTAATGTACATGCGTTATGATCCTGTCGCGCAAGAAGCCGGTATTACCTATGAAAAAATGCCATTGAATGTGAAGACGTGGCCATTAGGTGTCAAACCACCGGATTTATCGTTAGAAGCAAGCATTCGTGGGGTGAATTGGATTTACACTTATTTACATAGTTTTTATCAAGATCCCGCGCGACCGACAGGTGTTAATAATTTGTTGTTCCCCAGTACGGCGATGCCAAATATTGTGGCGCCATATCAAGGTGATCAAGTGTTAGCACCGGTGATACACGATGCGGGCGGGATGTATGGCAATACTGAATGGTATGACTTAGTGGTGTTGACGCGTCAAGGTACGATGACGCCGGAACAATTTGATGGAACGATTGCAGATGTAGTGAACTTTTTAGCGTATGCCGCAGAACCATATCGCATTGAACAACATCGTATTGGTTGGTGGGTATTAGGATTTTTGGCGGTGTTATTTGTGTTGATGTATTTGTTGAAGCGCGAATATTGGAAAGAAGTGAAAAAGCACAAAGAGGGTGAACGTTGGAATTAAGTGGTAGATGCGGACGAAGATAGTAGGGTGGATTAGACGCGCGCAGCGTGCGGCGCTCATCACTCATCTCATCTCACTTCAGCGAGATATTTTTTCTTGTTTTCTTGAAGATACCTACGCCGATAATATTTATTTATATGAACGACGCATCCATTTACAAAAAGCAAAATGCATGCGGGCATTATTGCAATTGACGCGGTTACAAACACCAACAGAAAAAAATTCATTTTCACCCTTATTTGACCTCATGTTGGATTATGCGCAATTACGCTGGCGCGTGAGCGATCACACAATTTTTACAATATGTCACGATGAATTAGCTGCAATCAATCAAGCCATTATTACGGTGTTGCAACAAAAACAACAGCAGATGACGCCGCCGCGCTCACTGACCTTGCAAACTCAACCATCGCTGCAACAACCAATGATTGACACCGAAGCGCTTGCAGTCGCGATTGATCGTTTCGAAGAAAATTATCAACAGGTATTACAAGTGACTGCCCGCGAGCCTCTCGCATTTTTACTTTTTATTTATAGTTTAAAAGCGTTTAGTAAACAAATAGTTGACACATAATCTTCTTCTTTACATAAACGCAAAATAAGATATTGTCGGCATTTTGTAGAGTTAATATATTTATTAACCTTTTTAAGGTACAGTATAATGAAATGGAAAATTGCTTATTATAATGTTTCGGTTGAACAGAGTATTCGAAATCTTGATAAAAGTGTTAAAGCAAAATATTTTGCAATTACTGATATGATGCTTGAACATGGGCCAAATTTAGGTATGCCGTATATGAAGGCAATAGGAGATGGACTATTTGAAATACGTGCTAAAGGGCCAAGGAGGAATAGTGCGAGGATTTTTTTGTACTATTTCATTAAATACCATTGTAATACTACGTATTTTTATGAAAAAAAGTCAGAAAATACCAAAGAAAGAATTAGAAGTTACTAGAAAACGAATGAAAGAGGTAAAAAAAAATGCCATATAAACCTGTCTATACACATGATAAATTACGAAAGGATAGCTTATCTGATCCTGAGTCTCGTGCAATTTATGAAGCTTGTAAATTACAAATACAGTTATCGTTATCATTAAAAAAAGCGCGTAAAAAAAGAAATATGACACAAGATCAGGTAGCTGTACTCATGCATACATATAAGCCAGTCATATCGCGTCTTGAATCCGGAAGTACGGATATTCAACATTTTCCATCGTTACTTACTATTGCAAAATTTGCGACGGCTATTGGCTATCAATTGAAATTTGGACTGATTCCAATAAAGGATATGCGCAAATTTAACAAGTTAAAAAGACAACGTACTAAAAAATAACTTATTATGTTTCTTTTTCACATTCTATCATGACTAATCCTAATCAATTTTTCACCCGCAAACATTTTCTCACTATTTTTCTCAGTGGCGTGATTGCTGCTGGCGTCTATTTTATTTTATCGACTATTTTTTTATTTCCACAAGATAACTTTTATTATTGGATTATCTTAGCTGCTTGCAGCGTCACCTTATCCAAACGCAGCGCACCGTTGCGTCAACATGTCATCTTTTTTTTCTTGATATTACTGCTCGCGCTGATTATTCCAGCAGACACATTTGCGATCTTACAACTGCGTGTGGTGATGGTGTTTATCGGTGGAATAATCGGCTTATGCTGTGTTCGTTTTATTTTTCCATTTCGTTTAGAACAAGAATTTCGTCATGGCATTATTCCTATTTTGCAAGTGTTAACGAGTTACGCTGAAAGTTTGGTAAGTTATTTTCAACAATTAGAAAATAATTCACCCGAACAAATCGAAAAAAATCGTGCACATTTATTATCACAACAAGCGGCTGTTGAAATTGCATTGCTGCGCAATGGCGGTCTTTATCCAGAATGGGTTTACGAGGTGGGATTTAATCCCGGATTGCGTTCAGGCTTGCGATTTTTTTTAATTCGTTTGGAACAAATGATTGAAACATTTTTTTCTATGCAATATTGGTTGAGTAATTCCATTGATCACAAACTGATATTAGAAATGCGCGCAAGTATGATGACGACTTTAGAAAATAATCAATTATTATTAAATCAATTAATTCAATTTTTTTTACAAGCAGTAAGTGCAAAAGAGGCAGAAAAAACAATCCCTGATTTTACCAGCGACATGACTGAATTAGAAAACACATTACGCCGCATCGTCCCCGCCAGCTTGGAATTATTAGATATTGCTGATGAATATGTCGCACTCACCGCACTGGTGCATGCTATGAAAGACATGCGAAAATTTTTATTGCAATTGATGGGGACGTTACCGTAGCCCGTGCATATCGTGGAGATCCGCAGCTAGCGCTCAGGAGGACAACCTGGACAAATCATCAGCTTATTTTATTATTATTTTTATAATTTTATTATTATTTTTATATTTGTAATTTTACTTCTGCATTCACTATTTGCTCTAAATAAGTAAAAAATAGTGGATATCTTTTTAAAATACAATCACTGTTTTCAATTACCATTTGCGGAATTTTTAATCCTAAAATAGATAATGCCATTGCAATTTTATAATCTGTAGACGTACTGACAATTCCTTTTAAGGAAGAAGGCGAAGTACAAGGATATATTTTCAACCAATGCTGACCTGATTCAACTTGCACACCGATTTGTATCAAGCTATTTTTGAGGGCGGTGAAACGCGCTAATTCTTTTTGCGTGGGCGCAGTGGCGTGCATGATACGCGTCGGTGTCGTCGCAAACGGTGCAATAATACAAAGCGCAAGAAAAATATCAGAAAAATCGCGCAAGCTTACTTCTAATCCTTGTAACGGTTGTTCACTTTTTACGGTCAAACCAGTATGCGTTTCTAATATTTTGCATCCCATTTTTTCTAACATAGAAAGAAATTTACTATTTGCTTGTTTCGATTGATTGCGTTTTGTCGGTTGAATGGTGAGATGACCGCCATTGATGGCGCAGGCAGCAAAAAAATAAATCGCAAAATTAAAATCGGGTTCGATTATATAATCTTTAGGTTGATAACGTTGCGGAATGGGAACAAGCCATTGACCTTGATGGATACGATGAACTAATACACCAAAATCTGCCATGACACTACACGTCATATCCACATGAGATTGATAATGGGAAAATTCCGTTGAGGTTGCCGTAAAAGTAAACGGTGAGCGCGCGTAAGGTGCAATTAACAATAAGGTAGAAATGAGTTGATGTTGAAAAGCGGAATGTAAAATAATTTCACTGCCTTCTAATCCATCGGCACCCATTAATGTAAAAGGTAATTGGCGTTGTTCACTAGGAATTAATTGTACGTTGTGACGATATAAAATATCTAATAATGGCAATGTTTTTGCATATAATGCAGAAGGACCATCAAAATAATACACGCCGGTTGAGGTTGCACACGCAGCAATTAAAAAATGCGTCATTATGCCAACATGCTGACACCACAGCGTGGCTTGGGTTTTGGGTACTTTGCCATTACCACCAGCAATAATGCAGGATTGTGTTTTTTCATCTAATTGCGTCACGATACCTAATTGATGTAACGCCCGCACAAAAATACGCGTGCTCTGATTGATATACAATCCAGAAATTTCTGATACGCCGTTTGCAAGCGCAGCAATCAATAATGCGCGTTGAGTAATATTTTTTGAACCGGGTATGTTGATTTTAGCTTGCACTGGGCCGGATAGCGCGCGTATTATTTTTTGCATGAAAAATTCCTTGTTATCTTTCCAACGATTACACCAAGCGGGACAATTGCGTGATGCAGAAAAAGGATATCTTGAGTTGCTTCGCAATAATCCACAAGACGTGACTATATTACATTTGCTTGGTTTGTTATATGCAGAAGAAGCGAAATTTGATCGAGCCCAATCTTATTTGGAACAAGCTCTGCAATTGCAACCGCATGAGTGGGTGATCTCATTGCATCTTGCTAATGTATTAAAAGCACAAGGTCAGTGGGATGATGCGTTGCAATTGTTACAACAACTTGTTTACACACATCCTGATGTCGCGGCGGTTTATAACAATTTAGGGACAATTTATTTTGCGCAACAACAATGGCAAGCGGCGTTACAGGCGTATCAACAGGCGTTGCAAATACAAGCGGATTATATTGATGCCTATTACAACACGGGGCTGACATTAAATAAATTGCAGCGTTATACAGAAGCCGTGCATGCATATAAAGCATTGTTGATGCTCGCACCCAACCACGTGGGTGCGCATTTTCAATTAGCTTGTTTGTTCATGCAAAAAAATAATTTGTCAGAAGCGCTCACGCATTTTTTATGGATTGCTGAAAGATATCCGCATCATTTTGCAACCCAGATGAATTTGGCGGCACTTTTTTTAAAAAGTGGCAAATCACATGAAGCAAAAAAATATTATTTACAGGCATTGACATTAACGCCAACTGATACGCAATTATATTTTAATTTGGGTGTGATCAGTGCGCAGTTGGGTTGTGTGGAAGAAGCGATCGATTATTATTTGCAAGCATTAAAAATTAATCCGGATTTGGCAGATGTACATAATAATTTAAGTGTGGCTTATTTAGCGATAAAAAATAATCAAGCAGCATTGCAGCATTTTTGCGAAGTGTTGCGCTTACAACCGCAGAATGCAGCGGTGCAACATACGATTGATATTTTAATGCAAAAGAAAAATATTTCGCAGTCACCGCCTGAATATATTCGTTCGTTATTTGATTCGTATGCAAATCATTATGAGCAACACTTGTTAAATGACTTGCATTATCAAGTGCCAAAGACAATGTATGAAATAATAGTGGAAAATTTTCCGCAGAAAAAATTTGATGTATTAGATTTAGGTTGTGGCACGGGATTGTGTGGTGAACTATTTAAACCTATTACCAACACATTAGTCGGCGTGGATTTATCGGAAAAAATGTTAGCGGTTGCCGCGCAAAAACATATTTATACCGAATTAATCCAAGCAGAGATATCGGCTATTCATTCATCACAGCAATATGATTTAGTTATTGCAGCAGATACATTAGTGTATGTCGGTGATTGGAGTGACATCATGCTGACAGTCGCGCGAGCGTTGCAATCCGCTGGCATATTTATATTCAATGCTGAAATCAGTGAGCAAGAAAATTATGTGATGACTTCATCTGGGCGGTTTGCACATCACAAAAAATATATTGAGAAGGTAGCGGCTGAAAATGGTTTTACGATTTTGCAATATCGCAAGATGATATTGCGCACGCATAATCAAACTGCTGTGGAAGGGCATTTATATTTGTTGCGAAGTGAGATACGCTAACTTTTTAAGTGAAGGTCATCTTATGCTTATGCGACCACTTATATTTTTCGGGACAGTGATTTTTTTCTCACTCTTATTAGTTGCTTGCGCGACCAAGCGTAATCCCAACGCCGATGGCGATTTAACTCGCGAAACCTGGCGTTCACTGGTCGTGACCGGTGCAAAAGGCTGGGACAAAGGCGCAGATCACTGGTTTTTTACGGCTGAACCGAATGGCACTGAAGTGGCAAATCGTACTGCTCCCATTTCTGATTCCATCAGTACCATGACGGTACGTGCCGGCAGTTTTACTACTATCAAAGCCAATGGCGCCTTCCAAGTACAAATTTTTGGAACAGATGAAGGCGATCCCAATAGTATTTATGTGAACGGACCCAATACAGGCATTCAAGCCATTGCGATTGAGCAACAAGGTAATACGTTATATGTGAGACAAACGCAGGAAATTCCAGTCAATATCATGCGACGTATGATTGTGCGTATTGGGGTGCATCAATTAAATCAGTTAGTACAAATGGGATCAGGCACGGTCGAAGTCATACGTATACAAAGTCAGTCGTTATCAATCAAATCCATTGGTAGTGGCAATGTGTATGTTGTCGGTCGTATCAATTTAAAACGTGTGACGCAAAATGGCAGTGGTTCAATTAACGTTTTCAATGTGAATACGCCTAATTTAATTATCGAAACGACAGGATCGGGCGCCGTCAATATTGCAGGTCGCGTGGGTATTCGCTCCATTGTTCATCATGGGCAAAGTGATATTAATATCGTCGGTGCTGACAGCGATTTATTAGATATTTATGCGGATGGTTCAGGAAAAATCGGGATTGATGGCAAAGTCAATGTGCGCAGTGTGGATGCGCGCGATACGACGTGTGTCTATGTATTACAAGCACGTAGTGATTGTATTGAGGTAAATGTAGCGGGACATGCCAGTGTGGGAATTGCGGGTATGACAAATGATTTATATGTGACAACGCAAGATGCTACTTTTTTTGGCGGCCAATATTTGTGTGCACAAAATGCGTATGTGACAGCGACAGGTCATTCGCATATCAATGTGACGGCAAGTAATAGAATATTTGCGTCAGCCTCACAACAAAGCAGTATTTATTTCTTTGGACCGTCTGCGTTATTAGATAAATATAGTAGTGGTGATGGCGCGATTCTTCCGATTGGGGGACGCAATTGGTGTAATTATGATAGTGAATTCCGCGCTTATTCTTATACCTATGCTCGCAAAGGCGAAACCATTTTGCATAGTTATGCGGGTGACCGAGGCGCTAAACAATCAGGCACGCATTATCGTCATCGACATGCAGTGCCTGCATCGCAGTATATTAAGTGACACGCTGCAAGCGTCAGGATCTTCATGATATGCGCAGGCTTATCACAAAGATCCCTCATTGCATTTGACATGACAGACAACATCAAACATATCGATAAAACACAGAATCCATCGCGCTGTTTAATTGCACGCCCAACATACGGAATAAAGCGGGTTCGTTAGTAAATTCTTTATATTCTTTACCATCAAATTCTTTTTCCGACACATCCATTAACGTCCCTAAATTATCAACTAATCCTAATTTAAGCGCGGTTTGTCCAGACCAAAAGTCACCCGTAAATAATGTACTAGGTTCAGCTTTTAATTTACCTTTACGTCCTTCTAAGACGGCTTTGGTAAAATTTGCTTGCACTTCATTCATCACTTCTTGGATTTTTTTCACATCACTTGGATTTTGCGGTAAGAAAGGATCTAAACGATCTTTGTCATTGCCAATCGCATACACGCGGCGTTCCACACCAATTTTTTTCATTAAATCGACAAAACCAAAACTCTTCATGACGACGCCAATAGAACCAGTAATGGTATTGGGATTGACATAAATTTTATCAGCCGCGACAGCAACATAATAAGCGCCGGATGTCAGCATATCTTCACCGACTACAACCACTTTTTTCTTATATTTTTTCTTAAATGAAAGAATCGCATCATGAATAATGGCTGCTTGCACCGGTGTGCCGCCAGGTGAATTCACATTAATGACAATGCCAGCCACATTTTTATCAGAGAAAGCATCATATAAAACCGGAATGATATCTTCAGCAGAAAAATCTCTATCGGGAGCAATCATGCCATTCAAGCGGACGAGTGCAATATATTTTCCACCCATCACGCCAGTTGTTGCGGAAGTTAATGCCGGTTTATTATTGAACGTGTCAAAAACATTCCAGGCGATATAGACAATAAATGCAAACCACAAAAAGAAACGGATGTTGCGCCAGCGGCGATCTGCGCGTTTTTCTTTCAATAAATCGTTAACAAGAACGGAAGTGACTTCGGTCGAATGATTTTCCTGCATATTTTTGATTCCCATGGTTTTAATCGTTATAAAGTGTCGCTATAATTCGCCAATTAATAAATTTGGCTGAGACTTCTAAATATATATTTATGCTGCGCACAAGCAAAGCTTGTGCTTGCACCAAGAGGGGAGAATCGCGATTCTCCCCTCTTGGAACACCCCATCGCGAAAGGTACAGCGGTAACCGCTGTAAATATTATATTAACTGTAACATTCACGGAAGGAGATAGCGTGCGAAAAGTACAATCTACCTTGTTTGCTTTATTAGCTGCAAGCGGCACCGCGTGTGCCGATACCACCTTGAATTTAACTCAAGGTGTTTCTCCTATTAGTCATGATGTGTATGAATTACACATGATTGTTTTTTGGATTTGCGTTGTCATTGGCATTGTTGTATTTGGTGCAATGTTTTATGCAATGATTTTTCATCGCAAATCACGCGGCGCAAAAGCAGCGGAATTTCATTCGCATCATTGGTTGGAAATTAGTTGGACAATTGTGCCAGTATTAATTTTAATTGCGATGGCAGTGCCAGCGACCAAAGTGTTATTCAATATGAATAACAATGAAAAAGAAGAAGTGACTATTAAAATTACGGGTTATCAATGGAAATGGCATTACGAATATGTGGAAGATGAGGTCAAGTTTTTCAGTAATTTATCGCGTGAGTCATTAGGAACAAAAGCACCCAAAACGGATAAATATTTGCGTGAAGTGGATAATCCGCTCGTGTTACCTATCCATAAAAAAGTTCGTTTCTTAATTACTTCTAACGATGTTAATCATGCCTGGTGGGTACCAGATTTTGCGGTAAAACGTGATGCCATTGCTGGTTTTATCAACGAAGCGTGGACCAGAATTGATAAACCCGGCACTTATTATGGTCAATGCGCAGAATTGTGCGGGATTGATCATGCGTACATGCCAATTGTAGTGATTGCAACTACTGAACAAGGTTATAAAGATTGGATTGCAAAACAAAAAGGTCAAGCGACACAAGGTGAGGGAGAAGCAAATCGCGCTTGGGCGATGGAAGAATTAATGACGAAAGGTCAGCAAATATATACGCGTGTGTGCGCGGCTTGTCATCAAGCAGATGGTGCAGGTTTACCACCAACTTTCCCCGCATTAAAAGGTAGCAAAATTGCGACGGGTCCAGTTGATGGTCATGTCGACATTGTCTTTAATGGGAAATCCGGTACACCAATGCAAGCATTCAAAGATCAATTGTCTGATGTGGAATTAGCAGCCGTGGTGACTTATGAACGTAATGCATTTGGAAATAGTACGGGAACATCAGTGCAACCGATTCAAGTGAAAGCATTGCGTGCTGGAAAAACCATGGCAGATGCATTAGCGACACAACCGGATGCAAATGCAGCGGCAGCGAGTGCAACAACATCTGCAACCGCAACAAGTACAACTGCGACAAATGCAACTGCAGAAAGTACAACTGCAGAAAGTACAACTGCAGAAAGTACAACTGCAAATGCAGCGGCGCCAGCTTCATCACCACCCGCAGTGTCTGCGGCAGCAGCGCCAGCAACAACCGCGGCAGCACCTACAACAGTGCCAACGCAAGCACCGGCGAATGCAATGCCAACATCATCGCCAACAGTGACAACACCACCGCCGCCGGCAACGTCAACAGCAACACCGAATGCACCAACACCGACACCAGCGACGGCGCCGGCAAGTACAGTGACACCATTGCCATCATCAGCAATAGCGGCTGCCCCGCAA
>OBEQ011339617.1_pt1 | contig 13096 bp, 12 predicted proteins | sample 1670901 | NCBI WGS metagenome assembly OBEQ01 (sample SAMEA104232315, study PRJEB22302) | groundwater metagenome | biome: forest; feature: aquifer; material: groundwater | place: USA | collected 2011-08-07 | depth 5.4 m
CGACGGCGTCGAGCCGCGCACCGTGCTGCGTGGGTTCATCGCCGACCTGTGCAGCATCGTCAACTACGCTGATGCGCCGGTGCGCACCGACGGCTACGGCAGCAACGGCAGCGACGAACGGCTCATGGCGATGGAGTACTACGTTCGCGTGGGCTACCCGTGGTGGCGCACGGGCTGATGCTCGTGCAGGCGGCTCGCGCCGCCTGCACCGGCGCGGCCGGTGCAACGCCGGCCGCGTCGTTGAGCTTCCGCCGAGGCAAAAAGTCGATTGGTGATAACTTAGGTTATCTGCAATCGAAGGCGCCGGCCGCGCTGTAGAACTCCCGGCACGCTGAACAACTCCAGCCCAAAACAACAGAAGCACGCAAGAGCAACGCGGCTTCGTATGCGGTGCAAGCCGAGGTCTCGCCTTGCACCGCACACGGCGAGCGTGCTTCTTGGCCGTGCCGCGTCAAGGGTTCGCTTCGCTGGCGCTACGCCGCTCCGCGCCCTTGACCCGATGCGGCACCCGTGCCCCGCGACGCAAAAGAAGCGGCTAAAGAGTCGGCCCTGCGAAATTCATCCGACGTTGGCGGGGATCATTGGCGATCGCGACGTGATGGCGGAGGGCCGCTTGGCATAAGGCCTTGGATACCTTCGTGCCCGAGCATGCGTGCGACACAGGCTGAAGCCGACGCACAGAGTTGCAAGGTTCAGTGCAAAGAAGAGGCCCTCCAGACCCAGACGGACGATCGCCCGCAGCAGCCAGCGGATGTTGAAGCCCGCGGCGCACAGCACCGCGTGCAACGCGTCACCTTCTTGTCCCTTGAGCCAGCAGCGGTCCATCCCGTTGTCGTGCTTGGTGTGTCCGATGGCCGGCTCGATGGCCTGGCGGCGCTTGAGCCATTTGCGCTGCGTGGCCGTCAGCGTCTTGTACTTGCCGCGGTGAATCAGCTCAACCGGTGCTTCGGATGCTTCCTTGCCTCGGAAGCCCAGATCGACGATGGCCGTGGTGGGCTTCACACCGAGGTCCTGCAGCAGCGCCGTGGTCTGCTCGATCTGCTCGGTCAACGTGTGGCCGTCGTACGGGTTGCCGGGGAAGCTTCTGGCGCCCACCATCAGCCCTTGCTTGTGCGTGACCGCCAAGCTGACCTTGACGCCGAACTCGTAGGGCTTGCGCGCCTTGCCCTTGCCGATGCATTCGGCCTCGGGTGCGTGCAGTGCATACAGCTTGCCGCTGTCCTTCGGGCGTTGGCTGTGAATGCGCTCGGCACGTTCGAGCCACACGTTCAATCGCCGCTGTGCATCGGCGCCGAGGTCGGTCATCTTGCGTCGTACCTCGCGCAGCAGGCATCCCAGGATCGTGCGCTGGCGGCGCAGCACGCGCTTGAGGCGCTTGAACTGCTTGGCGTGGGCATAACCACCGGCGCGCCGGCGCAATGTCTTGCCCTCGCGCTCGTGGGTCATCTTCAGCGCGATGCCTTCCCGCTTGGCAAGCCGTGCGATCTTCTCGCGCGCGACTTCCAGCAGCCGGCTGTCCGTCGGGTGCGCTATTGCCTTCTCCTGCACCGTCGTGTCGACGATGACGCGTTCGAACTCGACCTTCTTGATCGCCTTCATGTCGACAGCGGCCTCGATGGTGGTCTTGAGCAACTGCTCCACCCCGGCTTCGCCGAGCACGCGGCGGAAGCGCCCGATCTGCGTGGCATCGCACGGCAGCCGCGGCTCGTAGTACGCCATGCCGCTGAAGAACTGCCACACGACGTTCTCGCTCCAGCGCTCGACCACAGACTCGTCGCTCTCGTTGAACGCGTGCTTGAGGTACAGCAGCGAGACCATCAACCGGATCGGCAGTCTCGGACGACCTGCGTTGCTCACGCCAGCGCTGGCCAGCTGCGCAGTGGTGCCGAACAGATCGGCATCGTCAACCACGCGGCCCGCGCGATCACGCCGGGCAAACGCCGGAGCCAGCGACGCTTCAATCTCGGCCCAGGGCATCCGTGTGGCCAGCACCACGAGCGGGTGACGCATGTCGATCATGCCGTCCAAGCGTGCACGGAAAAAATCGTCGGTGGCCATCGGATCCGCTTCTCCAAACTCCCAGGAATCGAAACCAATTGGATTCGATTCTGCGAGTTCAGGCCATCGGCAATCACCCCGAAAAGCTAGCAATCATGCGGGTCGCAGAGGTTTTGCAGGGCCGACTAAAGAAGGTTGCCCCCGCGCGCGTGCGCGGCCAGAATGCGCCTCTACGCAAAAAACACTCGACCGCAGGGAGCGCGTCTTCTTCATCCGCCCGAAAGCCCTTGAGGCGTCTAGCAAAAACGCCCTCTGCTACGACGAACACGCGTCGGGGCGATTGAATTACTACATCCACACCGATCATCTGAACACGCCGCGTGTGGTCGTGGACAAGAACAACAACTTGAGGTGGCGCTGGATGAGCGAGCCGTTCGGCACCACGGCGCCGGAGAACAACCCGAGCAGTCTTGGCGTGTTCACGCAGAATCTGCGCTTCCCCGGCCAGTACTTCGATCAGGAGAGCGGCCTTTTCTACAACATGGCGCGCTACTATGGGCCGGGCGAGGGCCGCTTCATCCAAAGCGATCCGATCGGGCTCGCAGGCGGCATCAATACGTTTGCCTATGTCGGGGGGAATCCATTGAGCTACACCGATCCGCGTGGGCTGGACAACCCGGGCATGGGGCCGTACGGCCCTTACTGGACGACGGGTGTGCAGTTGTGTTCGCGGCCGGCTGAGATTGCCGCCGGGTTGATTGATCACTACTGGGTCAACACTGCTACCAAGACCGCTGGCATGGGCGGAAATCCCAACATCGCGCCCGGCCAAGAGTACGAAGGTTGGGGAATGAAGGTGCAGTTGAACGATCACTCGAACGACACGCCGACTCAGTGCACGGAGCAGAAGAATGTTGACGCTGATTGCGTCAACAGAAAGCTGACGATCGGCATGCCTCTTGGCCGGTTCACGCCGCCGGTCAATCAATGTCAGTCCTATGCATACTCCGTCATCAATAGCTGCCGAACTGGACCGCAAGGCCAGCCATGACTGCTAACCAAGTGAATACGGCGCGTGGGCGATGGGGCATTGGTCGCCTTCTCGGTGCGCTGTGCGTCGTTGCCGTTGCGACGTTCCTCGCGATGGGGCAGGCGCTCACCTTCTCATGGCTCTCTGCCTTGCCGGAGCAGGCAGAGAGGCTTGACTCGCTCGCCTGGAGGTTCTGGACCTATGCGGCGTTGTCACTGGTCCTCGTGATCGTGGACCTCAGACTCGTGTGGATGATTCTGCGAAGGCTGCTTCGCCGGGGTGAACAGGGCGCGTGACGGCGCTGACCTCATGCACGAACGCGCGTACCGTTCGTGCAGCTTCAGCAGGCACGGCTTGCAGCAGGCAGTGGGGCGCATCGAGTTCAACAATGCGAGTGCTCGGCGCGATCTGCGAAACCAGGACGGAAGCCGACGGCGGCACCACGCGATCACGCGACGCGCGCAAGTACAGCGTTGGCACTGTGACCGCGGAAAGCTTGCCTGACATATCGACTGCGAGCACCGCTGCGAGTCTCGCGCGAAGCGCAGACGCGGCCACCTGAGCCAGCGACTTCGCAAGCGCCGCACGCAGCGCGGCCGTGCAGAAGCGGCCGAGAAGAAGGCGACTCAGCATGCCAACCGGCGCCAGGCCAACGGGCACAAAGCCGACCAACGAGCGCAGGACATTGAAGAGCGGGCGCGGGTTGCGGACGAAGGTACAGCACAAGACCAGCCCCTTGAGCTGCTGCGAGGCGGACGCCGCGAGAGCCACTGCGATCGGACCGGAGAACGACTCGCCAACAAGCACAAACGGACCTTCGGTCGGCACAGCCGCGCGAGCGAAGGCCTCAAGCTCGGCATAGCCCAAAGGTTCGTCCGTCGGATAGCGAACGACCTTCACCGTGAACTCGCCGCCGAGCGCGGCAATGAAGGGCTCGAAGAGTTCGCCCGTGCCGTCCATCCCTGGGAGCAGAACTAGCGTGACCATAGACGGGCTGACATCTTGGACAAAGAAGAAGGCCGGCGCCCCTCATCGGGATTTGCCGGCCTGGGTTCTACAGGGACCCCGGCTCGTGGCGCGCCCACGAGCGTGCACGTTCCAGGGTTGACGTGCTGAGCGGTGGCGCCGAGTCGGGCTTCATGTGTTGACCCGGCGCCACCGCGAGAGGATTGCAGCAGGTTCCGATCAGCCGCGCAAGTCACGATGCCCTACGGTGTTCCTGTAAAAGGCAGACCGGGTGCGGACCACGCTTGTGGTCTCCCGCCCCCGCAGAAAGCTTCCGCAATGCCACGTCGACCACTTGCGTGGCGGGGTAAGAGTTGAGAAACTCTGCGCGTCGGCAACGACCAATGCGCTGCCCTAAAAAGCAGCACTGCTGGCATAGCCAGCTTGAACAAGGCCCTTGTGGCTTACCTGTCGCGCCAGTCGCGATTTATTAAGAGAAGTCCCCACCGTGGGCGGTCGAGCCGATCAAAATTGAACGGCTTGGTGGCGAACAGAACAGGTGCGTCCGCAGTAAACGCATCGGCCTGAAGACCACGAGACCGCCCGCATCCAGGCGGACGCGCGCAGCCCTCGTGCTGTGCTGAATTCCGGACCGGCCTTCGCGGCCGCTCCACCCGTTGCGCCCGCGTGCGCGACGAATTACCAAGCCCTGCGGCCGAGTGCTCATCCGAGCATCCACGTCCGCACGCGTCTGGACCGCCTGCGCCCGCTTTGCGCGGCACAAGGCGTGAACTGCGCCCCGCTCGACCCCGAGCACGGCGCTGACGCCGCCGTCCGTGGTCCGCGAGCTTGCCTCGCGCGACCGCGCGACGCGCGTGCGTTCGACCCTCCCAACGAGACCACGGCAGGCCCGCCATACGCGGCCGACGAGCGCCGCCATCAAGCGCGCTCAAGCCCCTGCACGCGCGTTGCGCGGGCAGGCCATCGACCCCGATACGCGAAGGAAACCCATGCCCAACAACGACCCCTTGCCCCGCGCTGCGGCAGCGCTGCCGCATGCGCGAGCGTGCCCGCTCGACAACACAGGGCGCGACCTCGAAAAGCCCCAGTGGAACGACACACCCGACGCAATCGCTGATTGCGCGGCCTGCCAGCCGCAAAGCCAGTACCGGCGCGGCCTGGCGCTGACCACGAGGCCGTGCGAGGCCGACCACGCACAGACCACAAGCACCGTAACCCATTGACTGCAAAGGACAACTTCCCATGAACGAAAAATTCCTCAAAGCTCGCGTGCCCACCACGCTCTACCAGGCCTTGCTGGCGCGCGCCGGTGCCGAAGGCAAGCGCTTGGGCACGCATGTGCGCGAGGTGCTGGAGCGCGATGCGCAAGCCGTGCCGACTGCCGAAGCGCTCACGCGCATCGAGGCGGTGATCGCGGCCTCGATGCCAGGCACCGCCCCTGCGCAGCCGAGCGCGCTCGACCACGACACGCAGCGCCTGCTCGCCGAAATGCGCCTCTTGCTGCGCGAACTGGCCATGCAGGCCAACGCACAAATCCTCGCCCGTGTGGCCGCCCAGCTCGGCGCGCAGACCTCACAACCGAACCACTGAAGGGAGCCTTCCATGTCTTATTACGACCCCTGGCTGCACGCCGTCAACCTGTTCATCAACCGCCTGTTCCTGTTCGTCGTGCTCACGCTGCTGCTCGGCCTGTGCGCCTGGGCGGGGCTGCTGCACTGGCTGTTCGGCGCCGACTGGATGACCGTCGCGCGCAGTCTGTTGGTGGCGACCGACAACGCCATCGAACTGCGCTGGCGCGTGATGTTCTGGCAATCGATCGCATCGGGCGGGCTGCTCACCGCGTGGCTGTTCACCTGGCTGCGCAGCCGTGCCCGGCTGCGCCGAGGCGACCGCCACCACCGTGGCACGCGCGTGGTGGTCGCTGACCACGACGACGAGTGAAGGAGGCCGGCCATGTTCAAGCTCTTCAAGCAACTGGCCGGTGCCTCGGGCACTTCGCACGAGGCACCACCACTGACCATCGGCGGCGTGCCCCTGGCGCGAACCCAGGAGCCGCTGCACTTGTTGTTGGCCGGCAGTACAGGCACCGGCAAGACCACGGCCGTGGCCGAGCTGCTCGACGGCATTGCGCAGCGTGGCGACCGCGCCGTGATCGTGGACGCCAATGGCGGCTACCTCGCGCAGTTCCATGAGCCTGGCGACGTGATCCTGAACGTCTTCGACCGGCGCAGTCCTGGCTGGTCGCCGTTCAGCGAGGTGCGCAAGCCGTATGACTTCGACAAGGTGGCGCGCTCGATCGTGCCCGATGCGCACGGACCCGATGCGGCCTGGCACTTCTACGCACAGGTGCTCATCAGCGAAGTGATGCGCGCGCTGCTGCGCGAAGGCCAAGGCACGACTGCTGCACTGCTGGAGGCGTTGACCGTGTGGGCGGCCGAGCGGCTGCACAAGCTCGTGGCCGGCAGCGCGGCGGCGGGCTTGTTCGACAAAGATGCTGCTCGCGCGCTGGCCTCGACCCGGTTCGTGCTGGCCAGTCACTTGAAGCCCTTCGATGCCTTGCAGCCGGGCAGCTTCAGCGTGCGCAACTGGGTCGAGTCGGACGATGACAAGAGCCGGCATCTGTTCGTGACCTGGCGCGAGGACATGACCAGCGCGCTCGCGCCGTTGATCGCGGCGTGGGTGGACATCGCCTGCACCGCCACGCTCAGCCTGGCGCCGGACCCTGATCGGCGCCTGTGGCTGATCCTCGACGAGCTGCCCTCGATCGGCAAAGTTGGCACGCTGGAGGCCGCGCTCACCAAAGGCCGCAAGCATGGCTTGTGTTGCGTGGCCGGCGTGCAGTCCACCGCGCAGCTCGAACGCATCTACAGCCGCGAGTCGGCGGTGGTGCTGCGCTCGTGCTTCCGCAACTTCGCCGCGTTCGCGGTGGCCAAGGCCGACCCCGACACGTCGGAGACCTTCAGCCGCGCGCTCGGCGAGCAGGAGGTCGATCGTGCCGTGCAGAGCAAGACGCGCGGCGCCAGCGGCGCGAGCCAGAGCGTGTCGGTGCAGCGCGTGCGAGAGCGGATCGTGCTGCCCAGCGAACTCAACGAACTGCCCGACCTCACGGCGTACCTGTGCCTGGCCGGCGCCGAGCCGGCGCGGCTGATCACGCTCACCCATCAGACACGCCCGGTGGTCGCGCCCGCGATCGTCGAATGAACTTCACTCGCAAAGGGAAAAACTCATGCTCTCGATTGCCAACGTCTCCAACAGTGCCGGTGCCGGCGCGTACTACGAACAAGCCGACGACTACTACACGGCCGACCGCGGCCCGAGTGCATGGAGCGGCAAGGCCGCTGCCACGCTCGGCCTCGAAGGTGCGGTGCAGCCCGAGGACTTCCGCCGCATGCTCGACGGCAGCCTGCCTAACGGCGAGCAACTCCACAACGCGGCGGCCGGCCGACGTGGCGGCACCGACCTCACGTTCAGTGCGCCGAAGTCGGTCTCGATCCAGGCCTTGGCCGGCGGCGATGTGCGCTTGCTTGTCGCGCACGAAACCGCCGTCGCCCGCGCGCTGGACCACGCCGAGACGCTGGCCGCCTGCCGCGTCACGACAGACTTCGTGACCACGCGCCAGACGACGGGCACGCTCGCCGTCGCGCAGTTCCGCCACGATCTGAGCCGCGCGGCCGATCCGCAACTGCACACGCACAGCGTGGTGCTCAACGTCACGCAGCGTGCCGATGGCCAGTGGCGCGCGCTCGACAACGAGCCGCTCTATAGAAACAAGATGCTGCTCGGTGCCCTGTACCGCAGCGAGCTGGCCAAGGAAGTGCAGGCGCTCGGCTACGAGGTCCGCATCACGCATGGCGACGGCCGCTTCGAGCTGGCGCACGTCACCTCGGAACAGTTGAAGGCCTTCAGCCAGCGCTCGAACGCGATCGAAGAGGCCTTGCAGCGCCAAGGCCTCACGCGCGAAGACGCGAGCGCCAAGCAGTTGCAGACCGTGGCGCTGCAAACGAGGCAGAGCAAGGAGACGCTCGACCGCGGCGCGCTGCATGCCGAGTGGCGCGAGCGTGCACGCGATGCTGGCCTGAACCTCGATGCCCGGCCGACCACGGGCGTGGCCGCCGATCCTCAGCGCCAGACCACACAGGCCGAACGTGCCGTGAGCTTCGCCGCCGCGCACCTGATGGAGCGCGAAGCCGTGGTGCCGAGGATGGACCTCGAACGCGCGGCGCTCGAGCGCGGCGTCGGCAGGACCGACCTCGCGGCCATCCGCGCCGCGATCGAGCAGGCGGTGCAGCGCGGCGAGCTGATCCGCCAGGCCGTGCAGACCCCGGCCGGTTCTGTGGAGCGCTTCACCACGCCGGCCGCCCAGCAGCGCGAGCGCGACATCCTCGCCCTCGAAGCCGCAGGCCGTGGCCAGGTGGCGTCGCTGATGACGCGCGAGGCAGTGCAGGCTGCACTGGTCGGCAAGACGCTCAACGATGACCAGCGTGGCGTGGTGCAGCAGGTGATGACCGGCACCGACCGCGTGGTCGGCGTGCAAGGACGCGCCGGCACCGGCAAGACCACCACGCTGCGCGCGGTGCACGACCTGGCCAGCGCTGAAGGGCTCAAGCTCGTCGGCGTGGCGCCCTCACGCGGCGCGGCGGGTGAACTCGGCGCCACCGGCATCGCGAGCCAGACCATCGCCGCGCTGGCCACGCGTGGCTATGCCGGGCTCGACGGCCGCACGCTGCTCGTCGTGGACGAGGCCGGCATGGTCGGCGCTCGCGACATGCACGCGCTGCTCAGTGCTGCCGACAAGGCCGGCGCGCGTGTGCTGCTGGTGGGCGACACGCAGCAACTCAAAGCCGTCTCGGCCGGCAAGCCCTTCGCTCAGTTGCAAGCCGGCGGCATGACCACCGCCGAGCTGCGTGAGATCCAACGCCAGCAAGACCCGCAGCTCAAGGCCGCCGTCGAGTTGGCGGCCGGTGGCGAGGTGCATGCCTCACTCAAGCGCATCGAGCACCATGTCGTGCAGATCGAGCGCCACCAGGACCGGCACCAGAAGATCGCCGCCGAGTACGCCGCACTCAAGCCCGAGGAGCGCGACCGCACCCTGATCGTCGCCGGCACCCACCTGGCACGCGAAGCCATCAACGACCAGGTGCGCGAAGCCATCGGCCTGGCCGGCCGTGGCCACGAAGTGACCACGCTCAGCGGCAAAGACCTCACCGAGGCGCAGCGCCTGCGCACCGTGAGCTACCAGGCCGGCGACATGGTGCGCGCCGATCGCGACTACAAGCAGCTCGGCCTGGAGCGCGGCGACTTCGCCCGCGTGGTCGATGGCCGCGCCGGTGTCGTCACGCTCGAACGAGCCGATGGCCAGCGCGTCGAGTGGCGCCCGGTCAACCAGCCGCGCCTGGTGGCCTTCACCGAGCAGCAGCGCGAGCTGGCCGCCGGTGACGTGGTGCGCTTCACGCACAACGACCACCGCGCCGGCATCGTCAACGGCGAGCGCGCGACGGTGGCCAGCATCGACACCGAGCAGGGGCGCATCGTGCTCGACAAGCCCGATGGCACGCGCCTGGCGCAGCGGCTCGATGGTCCGCTGTACCTCGACCATGGCTATGCGCAGACCGTGTACAGCGCGCAAGGCCAGACCTGCGAGCGCATCCTCATCGACGCGCCGGCATCGAGTGCGGTCAACAACGAAAGCAGCTATTACGTGGCGATCAGCCGCGCCACGCACGAGGCCAAGCTCTACACCGACGATGCGCAGCGGCTGCCCGAGGCCTTGAGCCGCGAGGACGGCAAGACGGCGGCGCTGGAGGTGGACGGCGGCAAGGCTGAACCTGCGAAAGGCGAGGACCGCCAGGCCATGGCCCTCGGTTGATGGCGCTGGGTTGAGTCTGTCTCTGAAAGAAGAAAAGCCCCCAGCCACCCCTTAGCTGCTAAAGGGTGTTGGGGGCTCGTCCGTGCGCCGTGGCTACTTGGTCTTCTTCTCTTCCGTCGTCACGAAGCCGATCGGCCGCTTGGGCGGATCGGGTGGTGTCATCAGTTCGCGCAGCGCGTCGAAAACCTGCTTGAGCTGGTTGCGCGTGTTGCGGCTGAAAGTGTCGTGCTGCATCGCCAGCGCCTCTGTCTTCTCTTCCAGTTCGGCCAGCCGCTTACCCAGCTCGCCATGCGTGGCGGCCAGGGCGCGCACACGAACGAAGGTGCGCATGATCTCGATGTTCACGGCGATGGCGCGCGGGCTGCCCAGCACCGAGGACAGCATCGCCACCCCTGCTCGGTGAAGGCATAGGGCGCGGTGCGCCGGCCACCATGACCGGTGGGATTGGCGGCACTTGAGATCACAGACTGTGATCTCAAGACGGCGAACTCCTCGGCCGAGAGCTGAAACATGAAGTCCTCGGGGAAGCGCGTGAGGTTGCGCTTGACCGCCTGCACCAACACGCGGGTCTCGACGCCGTAGACTGCGCCAGGTCGGCATCGAGCATCACGCGCTGCTCGCGCAGGGCGAGGATGCGGCTCTGAATGACAGGCTGCAGCGCCGTCATTGCGCCGGCGCCTGAGCCAGCACCGTCTCGATCATGCGCGCGACGAACTGCTGCTGCGACTTGGGCAGCCGTGCCACCGCCTCGATCTGCTGCTGCCACTGCGGCACTGGGCCACGCTTGCGGCCGGTGGTCTTGACCTCGGAGCCGAACAAGGCGTCGAGCGACACCGACAAGGTGCTGGCCACCACCGGCAGCGCCGACACCGGCAGGCGCCGACGCCCCACCTCATAGGACTGCAGCGTCTGCTGCGACACGCCGAGCGCCTCAGCCAATTGCACCTGGGTGATGTTGTTGGCGCGGCGCAACGAGGCGATGCGCTCGCCCAGGGTCACAAAGAACGCCCGTTCTTCGCTGCTGATGGTCATGGAGGCTGCCGGTTCGTACAGATGAACAGCCATGAAGGTAACCCTCGCTTCTACAAAACGGTGTTCAGTGTACTTCGATACGAAGTACACTGAAACGAAGTTATTTATTTGGCCGCCTGTTCGCCGCAAAGCCCTTGCGCCGCAGTCGGAAAAGGACCACCCCACATGGCACGCATCCCCGAGACCGAGATCGAGCGGCTAAAGAACGAGGTGTCGGTCGAGCGTCTGGTCGAGGCCTCGGGCATCGAGCTGAAGAAGTCGGGCAAGGACTGGCTCGGCCGCTGCCCGTTCCACGAGGACGACACCGCCAGCCTGGTGGTGACGCCGACGAAGAACCTGTGGCACTGCTTCGGCTGCTGCATCGGCGGCGGACCGCTCGACTGGGTGATGAAGCGGCGCGGGGTGAGCTTCCGGCACGCGGTGGAATTGTTGCGTGAAGGGGTCATCCCTTTAGCCGCTGACGGTGCGGTCTTGAACAACCCCCGATTGCGCGTCCTGCCGGCACCGGTGGCCTTCGATGCCGACGACCAAGTGCTGCTGAACCAGACCATCGGCTACTACCACGAGCGGCTGCTGGCCACGACCGAGGCCGGCGAGTACCTGCGCTCGCGCGGGCTGGACCATCCCGAGCTGGTCGCGCACTTCAAGCTCGGCCTGGCCGACCGCACCCTCGGCCTGCGGCTGCCGGAGAAGACCCGCAAGGCCGGCGCCGACATACGCGCGCAGTTGCAGAAGATCGGCCTGTACCGCGAGAGCGGGCACGAGCACTTCAACGGCTCGCTGATCGTGCCGGTGTTCGACGAGGCCGGCGGCGTGGTCGAGGTCTACGGCCGCAAGCTGCTGGACAACCTGCGCGCCGGCACCCCGAAGCACCTGTACCTGCCGGCGCGCGAAGGCCGAGGGCGCGGCGTGTTCAACCTGGCCGCGTTGCAAGCCTCGCGCGAGATCATCCTGTGCGAAGCCCTGATCGACGCGCTGAGCTTCTGGTGCGCCGGCTACCGCAACGTGACGGCCGCCTACGGCATCGAGGGCTTCACCGAAGAGCACGTCGAGGCCTTCAAGCACCACGGCACCGAGCGCGTGCTCATCGCCTACGACCGCGACGACGCCGGCGAACGCGGCGCCGCGAAGGTCACCGAGCGCTTGATCGCCGAGGGCGTCGAATGCTTCCGCATCCAGTTCCCCAAGGGCATGGACGCCAACGAGTACGCGCTGAAGGTGCAGCCGGCCAGCAAGAGCCTCGGCTTGCTGATCCGCAAGGCCGTGTGGCTCGGCAAGGGGGCGGCACCGGCGCAGCCGGTGGCCGAACCCGTGGCGGCTAAAGAGGCAACGACCGAGCCGGTGCGAGATGCGCCGGCTGTTCCTTCCTTAGCTGCTGTTCCTGTTGCCCAGCCCGTGGTCGAGACATTGCCGGCGAGCCCGATGCCGACGACCGCGCGCGAGCTGCCCATGACGGTCAAGGATGGCGAGCACGGCCGCGAGGTCACGCTCACGCTCGGTGAGGACAAGGATGCGCGCCGCTACCGCGTGCGCGGCCTGGCCAAGAACCTCGCGGTCGACGTGCTCAAGGTGAACCTGATGGTCAGCACGGGCGATGCCTTCCACGTCGACACGCTCGACTTGTACGGCGCCAAGCCGCGCGGCCACTACGTCGTGCAGGCCGCGCAGGAGACCGGCATCGACGAGCGCATCCTCAAGGCCGACCTCGGCCGCGTGCTGCTCGCGCTGGAGCAACTGCAAGACGAGACCATCGCCAAGACCTTGACGGCCGAGCCGCAGCCGCAGATGGACGAAGCTGAAGCGCAAGCGGCGATGGCCTTGCTCAAGGCGCCCGACCTCATCGAGCGCATCCTCGCCGACTACGCCGCGTGCGGCCTGGTCGGCGAAGAGACGATCAAGCTGGTGAGCTACCTCGCGGCGGTGAGCCGCAAGCTCGACGGGCCGGTGGGCGAATCGGAGCCTATACGGGGTTCGGGCGCCGGGGGTGTATGAGCTCCTGGGGCGGACGCGAGACGATGCCGCCGGCGAAGCGTACGACAAGGTCGCCAAGCTGCTCGGTCTCGGCTATCCGGGGGGACCGATCATCGACCAGCTCGCGCAGCAGGGGAACGAGCGCGCGGTCGCGTTTCCACGCACGCGCCTGACGCATGCCGATCGCAACGCTCCGCACCGTGCGGGGACACGCGACTTCAGCTTCAGCGGCC
>OBEQ011892924.1_pt1 | contig 13095 bp, 7 predicted proteins | sample 1670901 | NCBI WGS metagenome assembly OBEQ01 (sample SAMEA104232315, study PRJEB22302) | groundwater metagenome | biome: forest; feature: aquifer; material: groundwater | place: USA | collected 2011-08-07 | depth 5.4 m
CCCACACTTTGGCACCCTCGACCGGTTGACCCCCCCCCCCACCATTTCCGCCGGCAAAACCCCCAAAAAACCCCGCCATATCTATGTAGAAGACTCTCCCAAGTTAACCCTGGCCGCCAGCGTAGAAGGCGAGATACTCGATCTGCTTGAACGCCAACTGTTGTATCGAACCACGAGTAACACCGGCGATAAACTCTATATCCATGATTGGTTCGAAAACATCACAGCCGCCGTGCCTGTGCTCAGCGGCATAACCGTCAGTACCGAGCAAAGTTTTGTGACTGCCTTCGGCACCATCTTTATCGCTTATGAGAAAGACGGCACCGCACACCTCTATGATTGGCACAGCGGTTTATTAAACGATTTGGGCCGGCCCGACTCAAGCAGCTCGCTCAGCGTGTCAGGCGATTACGCCATTTGGAATAATAGCCGCGAATTGTGGCGCTTACAGCTCTCCTCAGGTCACACTGAACTCATCAGTGATGCCGCAGGCAACTGGCAAAATGGGGTAGGGGATAACGGCGTTGTCGCCTATTGGTCTACCGACTATGCCATAAAAACCTACGCCAGTGGCACGACCACAACCTTGGCCCAAGATAGCTACTGGAACACCTACGTCATCACCGACGGCAATGCCTTCGTTTACCGCAAACACGATGCCTGTTGCTCCAACCAAACCTATTCCATCTCCTACCACAATGGCACCGAAGAAATCGCGTTGACCGCCTTTCGAAAACAAGAGCCCAGCCCAGGCCGTGATTATCAAATCAATAATGGCTGGGTTGCCTACACCGATATCGGGAATTTAGGGCAACTCCATGTGTGGTCCTACAGCGCGAGCGGCGAACGCAAACAACGCACGTTATTTGGCACCACGAGCACGCTCGAAAAACTCGGCGATGACGGCAGCATGATGATCATCAACAGCGGCAAACGCTACTACAGCAGCCCAACAAGCGTGCTGTCAGAAATGGGCACCTCCCTGGGCAAAAGTTTTTACCGCAATGGCAATTGGTATGTGGTACTGGGGCAGTCATTGTTTGAAATGGAATTGGATTGAAACGTTGCACAGTATAACATCGACATGAAAATGTTAGCCTAAAAGAAAACAATCGAAAAACTGAGGCAGAACTTAAAACACATGACAGCACAAATGAGCGACCGACTACACTGCGAATATCCTGGGCTAACGCTGGATGGCCTCTTCCTTTACGGCGTAATAGTTGGCAAAGATCCGCTCGCCAATAGCGGCTGGGGAGATGATATGTACCCATATAAAGCCAAAGAAATGATCGACGATGTGATTACTTAGCTAAAGTTCGATTGCTATTTTTAAGGTCGTGTTGCGTTCGAGGGCGAAGTAGACGCCAAATAAGCAGTTGGTGAGTTGAGAGTGAGAAGGAAGATATTTGTAACTCACATTGTGATCAATTGAAAATGGAACTGCGATTGCTCGCAACCCGCCCAAAGTTCTGGCTTCCAGTCTACCCTCAATTTAGGAAATCGAGGCACAATTAGAAATTGGTCGGCGAGTGAGTACTAGATGCAGAATATTCATTGCAAAACTTTGAATAGATTGGATAGGTAATCTATAGATCGAGAGTACTATGCGCGAAGTGCCAAGCAATATTATGGGTGGGAAGAAATGGCTGTCTTGTATTCAAGATAATTGAAAAATATAGGATGAATCGCAGAAACTGCTGGATTGGTTAAATGCTGTGAGCAGGATCATCTGGTGGGGTGCTAGATGTTAAAGGATAGTGGAAAATAGTTCGCGTCTCCATAACTCATCAACAACTGAATGCTGACTCATGTGAAAAAACAAGAACAGCGGAATTTAGTACATGGAAGCATTAACAGATTTAAAAGCCATACTGCATTCGAAACGTGCAAACCTCTATTACCTGGAGCACTGCCGAGTGATGCAGAAAGATGGTCGTGTGCTCTATCTCACCGAAGCCAAAGAGGAAAACCAATATTTTAATATTCCCATTGCGAATACCACAGTAATTCTGCTCGGCACCGGCACCTCCATCACCCAGGCAGCAACACGCATGTTGGCGCAAGCCGGAGTGTTGATTGGCTTTTGCGGCGGTGGAGGCACACCGTTGCTGATGGCCAATGAAATTGAATGGCTAACACCACAGAGTGAATATCGGCCAACAGAGTATATACAAGGCTGGATGCAATTCTGGTTTGATGATGACAAGCGCCTGCAAGCGGCGAAGCAATTTCAGCAACAACGTATCGGCTTTTTAGAAAAAGTGTGGAGTAAGGACCGAGAACTCAAAGCAGAAGGATTTACTACGGACGACGCCGCTATTCAACAAGCTCTTGAGAACAGTCGCAACAAAATTACCGCCGCTAAAACCGTCGGACAGCTTTTGCAAGGCGAAGCAGAACTGACAAAACAGCTCTATAAAATTGCCGCCCGCCACACCGAATATGGCGACTTTGTGCGTGAACGCGAAGCTGTGGATTCAGCTAATGCTTTTCTCAATCACGGCAATTATCTGGCTTACGGATTGGCCGCCACCACACTATGGGTATTGGGCATACCTCATGGATTTGCGGTGATGCACGGCAAGACTCGCCGGGGAGCGTTGGTATTTGATATTGCCGACCTGATCAAAGATGCCCTGATACTCCCCTGGGCTTTTATTAGCGCCAAAGAAAAAGTCACTGAGCAAGAATTCAGGCAACAATGCTTACAAGCGTTTACCGACCATAAAGCGTTGGACTTTATGTTCGAGCAGGTAAAGACAGTAGCGCTTAAATCAGATTGGGAACCAGAGCCATGATGGTAACTTTTATTTCCCAATGCGAAAAAAAGGCGCTTAATCGCACCCGCCGTGTCTTGGATGCCTTTGCGGATAGAATCGGGGACAACACCTGGCAGACGGTTATTACGCAGGAAGGGTTATTGGCAGTTAAGAAATTATTGCGAAAAACTGCTAGCAAGAATACGGCGGTGAGTTGCCATTGGATACGTAGTCGGTCGCGGACTGAGTTGGTTTGGGTGGTGGGGAATAAGAATAAGTTTAATGAGCAGGGTGTGGTGCCAGTAAATGCGACAAAACGAAACTTCATGAGTTCGCAGATTGAAAATGATTGGGCATATCTTCCGTTGATTAAGGCTTTGGTTGCTGTCGCAGCATTACTTCATGATTGGGGTAAGGCTAGTCAGTTATTCCAGGATAAACTCAAGCCAACAAGCAAGCTCAAGTATAAAGGTGATCCGATCCGTCATGAATGGATTTCGTGTTTACTGTTAAATACTTTAGTTCAATCACAGCAAAAAGCCGAATTTGTACAGTCGGCTGACGACACTTGGTTAAGCGCATTAGTGGCAAGCAATATTGACGAGGAAAAACTTCGAAAAATTGCCGTTACCAGACAAGTAACCCCGCTTGCAAACCTACCGCCTATGGCTAAATTGGTCGCATGGTTAGTTGTATCGCATCATCGTTTACCGCTAAATGATGATAAAGAGTTTGCTTCTAAAGTTGCAGTTGAATCGGCTGAAAATATAGACGATGTTTTGCGAAGAATTACCCAGCAGTGGGGCTACGAAAATCGCTACGATGAAGAAGAATACCAACAGCGAGTTCAGCAATGTTTTGAATTTCCCAAAGGTTTATTAAGTACATCTAAACCCTGGTTGGCTCAGATAAAAAAATGGGCGACACGTCTATTGAGCTGTGAATCACAAGCTATACAAGTGCTAAACGATGGCAGCTACCGTTTGATTTTAAATCATGCCCGTTTGTGCTTAATGCTGGGTGACCATTACTACTCATCACAGGAAGCTGATCAACAATGGAAAAGCAATGTAGGCTTGTTTGCTAATACTGATTTCAAAACTAAAGCCTTAAAGCAAAAGCTGGATGAACATTTAGTGGGTGTAGCCAGCAATGGTTTAAAAACGGCACATCTATTGCCCGCTTTCGAGAACGAACTGCCCAGTGCGCAAGATATTACCGCGCTTAAAAAGCCAAGCCCCAAAGGCTATAAGTGGCAAGATAAAGCGGTAGAATTAATAAAATTATGGAAAAAAGATAACTCTCAAAAACAGGGCTTCTTTGCCGTCAATATGGCAAGCACTGGCTGTGGTAAAACCTTTGCCAATGCCAAAGTGATGCAAGCGCTATCGGACAATGGTAACAGCATCAGATTTGTTTTAGCGCTAGGGTTAAGAACGCTAACCTTGCAAACAGGTGATGAATACCGTGATCGAGTAGGTTTGGATAATAGCGAGCTAGCGATTTTAATTGGCTCGCGCGCTGTCATGGAGTTACATCAGCTCGATAAACTTGATCAAGAAGATGAAAGTTTTGAGAAAAGCGGTTCTCTATCGCAGGAAGCCCTGCTTGATGAAGCGGTGGATTTCGACTGCGCTATTCCAGAACAAGGTCTGGCAACGGTGTTAACGTGCGATCGTGATAAAAAATTCCTTTACGCCCCAGTACTCGCCTGCACCATAGACCATTTAATGGCGGCAACGGAAACTAAACGTGGAGGTCGTTATATATTACCAACATTACGGCTTATGTCGTCAGACTTAGTGATTGATGAAATAGACGACTTTTCAGGTAATGATTTAGTCGCAATTGGCCGCCTGATTCATTTAGCGGGTATGTTAGGCCGCAAAGTCATGATTTCGTCTGCAACTATTCCGCCCGACTTAGCGGAAGGTTACTTTAAAGCATACCGAGATGGGTGGCGGCTTTACTGCAAAACGCGCAACACCCCTGTGACGATAGGCTGCGCGTGGATTGATGAATTTACTACGCAGGTCACAACAAATGGCGAATTAGAGGTGACCAAGGCAATACTTGGCTATCGTGAACAACATCAGCGTTATATTCAGGTGCGGGTTGCTAAATTGATGGCGCAGCCGACTAAACGAAAAGCGGATATTGCATCCTGTGAGCAAATATTCACAGACTACCCCGATCATCATGTTGATGAAGAAGTCATAGAAAGTAAGCAGCACGCTTATTTTCATTTAGCGGCAGACAGTGCCCTCAATAAGCATAACAGTCATCATTGCATTGATAATCAAAGCCAGTTGCGTGTTTCATTTGGCGTGATTCGCATGGCCAATATAACGCCGTGTATTGCTTTAACAAAATACCTTCTCACGATGCCGTGCCCTGTTGACACACAAATACGAGTGATGGCCTATCACAGCCAGCAAGTTTTGTTATTACGTCACGTGCAAGAACAGCATTTAGATCAGATTTTAAAACGCAAAGAATTCGAAGGGGAACAACCCGAAGCATTTTCAAATTCGGTGATACGCAAGCATTTAGACTTTATCAGTCAATCTGAACCACAAATTAAGAACGTGCTCTTTATGCTAGTGGCTACTCCTGTGGAAGAAGTAGGCCGCGACCACGACTTTGACTGGGCAGTAGTAGAGCCTTCATCTTATCGATCAATTATTCAGTTGGCGGGTCGAGTACGGCGTCATCGCAGTAGTGAAACAGGACAACCCAATATCAGTTTGCTGCAATACAACTGGAAAGGCATTAGAGATAAACACCGAGAAAACTCAAAAGTGTTCAACAGGCCGGGGTTTGAAGAGAGTATATTGCTTGAAACCCATAACCTAAACGAATTGGTTGATGCTGATGCATTAGCAAAATGCGTTGATGCCATACCGAGAATTCAGAAACCGGATGCATTGTATCCCACAAAAAAATTAGCCGACCTAGAGCATTATGTTATTCGTTCATTGTTGGCGACAAAGCCCAAGAGTTCGTTTGACCCAGCAACCCTACAAGGTTATTTGACCTCAGCGTGGTTTTTGACGGCTTACCCTCAAAAACTAGTGCCATTCAGGCAAGGCCCGCCAAATCTAAAATTATTCTTAACGTTCGATGAAAATGAGCAAACGTGCTTTTTCTGTGAAAAGAATGAAAAGGGTTTTCCCGTTAATAGAGAAAGGCCGCTAAATATTAAGCGAACCAACTTAAACCAGGCAATGTTAGCGTGCTTATGGATGACAAGAGATTTCGATACGGAAATAGCGGTGTTAGCTGAACAGCAGGAATTTAGTTTGCGATCAGCATCGCTTCGTTATGGGGAGATTAGTTTGCCCCACAATGAGAAAGCGAAATATGAATACAATGACCAGTTTGGATTAGTGAAGATTTGAAGGATGCTCTATGATTGATGCTCTAAAAAAATATATTGATTCTAATGTAAATAAAAAATTGAAATCAGCTGAAGGTTCATTTTTTAAGGCAGGAATACCTTCTCGATTAGTAGAAGATAAAGAGGTTGTTGATTATTCAGAATGGATGTTGCGGTTAGTTTGTGTTGATACGAATCAATATATTGTTGAAGGGGAACAACAAATAGAATTTATTGAATTTTTGAATTTTGAATTGTTATACAAGCAAAGTATAAAAATGTTGGTTGATGCTAAACATTTTATCGTTAATGAGGCTTTATCAAAGCTAGGAGTTAATGATCAAGAGATAATGAAAATCCTGAGAATGATAGGCTTATTTGATGTTAACAAGTTAGATTATTACGAACTATTTATAGAAGAAATTAAAGGTGGAGGTGAAGGGAATGTTCTTACGCTCATACAAGAAAAAATTGATGCAATTGCTATAGATAGTAATCAGGGGTCAGTTATTAGTCATTCAGCAAAAATGACTAATCCCGCGTGTAAATATCCGCGATTGTTTGTGCGTGCGGCTGGCGGTAACGATGGATATATACGAACTGGCAATAACGAAACTGAATTTGATTTACATATAAATGCAACGAAGTTAAAAGTATTTAAATTTTTATCGTTGAAGATAGATAATAAAACTATTTTAGATGTCATTCGTGCAGATGATTGCAAGACTCTAGCAAATGTTTTTTCTGTTACTGTTGAGCGAGCATCAATATGGACTGATAACTTTAAGGCTTGTGTTTATGAGGGAGATGACCGCACGCATCCCGCCATTAAGCAAATCTACTTTCCTGTAGAAAACTCATACCACCAGCTTTCAGTGTTACAGCCGTCTGGATTGATTTTTCTCTTAAAGCAAAAGATTGACTTTATCAATGATCGGTCTTCAAGAGCCTTTTATGGGAAAAAGGCCAAGAAAGATAATCAATATGTTAGTGAGAGTTATTCGTCTGTTCTAAATTTAACTGTTACGAGGCATGGAGGTGATCACCCAAAAAACATAAGCGGCTTAAATAACAAGCATCAGTCATATTACTTATTATCAAGCGAGCCTCCCAAACTACAAACGCGTGATATTCAATTTCCTACGGTAGATTTTTTTAGACAAACCTTTAGCTTTTACCGGAGCAAAGACCTGTTTCATTCTTTACATGCCCTCTTCGTTAGTTACAAAAACGATTGGAATATACGTGCAGAGCGTGACAATTACTATCAGGCAATCATTGATCGAATTATTGAAAATATGTGGTTGGTGCGTAGCGTCGCCACAGAACAATTTAACGCTGAAACCAGCCAACTCAATAAAACTCAAAAAATATGGCTATGCGCTGGGAATGCAGATAAACGCGACGAAGAAGATAATTGGTTGGATGACTTAACCGAGGATATTGCCCGTTATATTTTTAATGGTTATGAAAAAACTATCGGTAAAAAAGCCTTTATGTTTTCTGATGAGGAGTTTACTCATATCCACAAACAAGTGCTGAAAAACAAGGAAGCTTTACGATGACTTATAAAAGAATATTGCTGCTTCCCCATCTACATATACACAACGCTAATGCGCTTTCTAGCCCCTTTACCATTGGTTTCCCTGCAATGACTGCATGGCTGGGTGCAACCCATGCCTTGCAGCGAAAATTACAGGAAAATGGTTTTCATATACTGTGTAAATCCACCGGCGTGGTAAGTCATCAATGTGATCTGCAAACCTACCGAGGAGAAAACGATTTTGTTTCATCTGTTGTGGGTACTGGTAACCCTTTAGATAAAACGGGAGAGCGCTCATCATTTATTGAAGAAGCACGTTGTCATTTGGACGTATCGTTACTGATCGAAATAGAAGGCATAACCCAAGCGCTAGATGATGCTTTGATAGAGGTCGTCACACACCTGCTCAACGCCAAAATGAAAATAGCGGGTGGTGATATTCAGGCGTTCAACGCACCCATCATCCGAGTGGTACAACAGGGTAGTGAGACAGATTTCCGTTCTCTGACACGGAAGCTGATGCCGGGCTATGTACTTATCGAACGCAGGGACTTAATGATTGAAGCTATGGAGCAAGGGCAAGATGCAATGGATGCGTTGATAGATTATTTGGCCATCCACCATAGCTGCGAAAAAAATGACGAGGGTGAAGTGGTTTGGAAAAGTCATCGCAAAACCCAAAAAGACAAACCTGCAGGTTGGATTGTGCCTATAGCTACAGGCTTTCACGGAATAAGTGATTTAGGAGAAGCCAAAAATCAGCGTGATCCAGACACGCCACATCGCTTTGCCGAAAGTCTTGTAACGCTCGGTGAATTTAAAATGCCGCATCGTTTTGCGTCTATCGATCAAATGTTGTGGAACTACCAAGTGGATGTGGAAAAAGACCTCTATCAGTGTGTACCTGTTTCATCGACGACTAATGAACTTGAAGATGAATTTATTTAACTGTTAATTTAAAAGGAAAAGTTTCATGGCTAAGAAAGAAAATATCGCATCAGTTCTCGCATTTGAAAAAAAACTCGTTCCCAGCGATGGCTATATGTATGGCACTAATTGGGATAATCGTGAAAAAATAGCGCCGCTGAAATTGAAGGAGAAGTCGGTTAGAGGAACTATATCTAATAGATTTAATAAAAAGGACAGCGATATTTTTCAAAAAGACCCAATGAAGTTAGACGCGAAGGTAGAAAGTCCCAATTTACAGCGAGTGGATGCCTGTGCATTAGAGCCACATCAAGACACTCTTAAGATCCATTTTACCGTGAAAGTCTTAGGAGGTATTACCCAACCTTCTGCTTGTAACAATGCATTATTCAAACAAAGTTATAGCGTCGCGGCGCAAAACTATATTGAGAAAGTTGGGTTTGGAGAGCTTGCACGACGTTATGCCTTAAATATTGCCAATGCACGTTTTCTTTGGCGTAATCGGGTGGGCGCTGAAAATATAGAGGTTCAGATTTCTGCTCAAAATAAAACAGTCAACAAGAGTTGGACGTTCGATGCTACCCAGCTAAGTATCAGAAACTTCGACTCCACTGATGCTAAGGTTGACGAACTGGCAGCTTGTATAGCTAACGTGCTTGCCAGTAAAGATGATTTTATCATGCTCGATATTACCTGTTTTGCTAAAGTGGGTACGGCGCAAGAAGTATATCCAAGTGAAGAATTGGTTCTCGATAAAGGCAAGGGCGAGAAAAGCAAAATTTTGTATTCGGTTAATGATATCGCTGCTATGCACTCGCAAAAATTAGGTAATGCCTTACGTACTATTGATACTTGGTATCCTGATTTTGCTGAGCCAGAACAAAGCGCCGGCCCCATTGCAATAGAGCCTTATGGCGCTGTAACTAATCTGGGTCGCGCTTACCGCACCCCTAAAGATAAACAGGATTTTTATAGCTTTTTTGATGATTGGGCGCGTGGCGAAAAGTTAGCACGCATTGAAGATGAGCATTATGTTATGGCTGTATTGGTTCGTGGTGGTGTCTTTGGCGAGAGCGAAAAATAGGGTGGCGTTATGAACTACTACCAAGATATTACTCTCTTACCTGATGCGGAGGCCAATATAGGCTTCCTTTGTAGCAAGGTTTATCAGCAACTTCATATAGCACTGGTAGAAAATAAAACGCCAGATAAAAGCTCAGCTATTGCCGTGTCATTTCCTGAGTATGGTGATAAGCAATTTCCTTTGGGTAATAAACTACGCGTGTTGGCAAATACAGAAGATCAACTCATTAAATTTGACACGCATAAGTGGTTAAATCGCTTAACCGATTACTGTCATATCAAATCGATTCAGCCAGTGCCTGATCGGGTTTCCAGGTATGCTTGCTTTAAACGCAAGCCTATAAAATCAATACACAATAAAGCTAAACGTAGGGCAGAGCATTTAGGAAAACCCTATGAAGAGGTTTTGGCCTATTTGCTTGAGGAAAATAGATCGGGGAAAAATACATTGCCTTTCGTAAATATGGAGAGTCAGTCAACATCATCCTCAACAGAAGGAAAGCATAGATTTTCCATTTTTATAGAAAGAGTCTTTGCCGATGGTTTAGTGGTTGGAAAATTTGATTGCTATGGCTTATCCAAATCCTCCACCGTCCCTTGGTTCGATTAGACGCTACATATAGCCAAACCCGTTGAATTCGACGGGTTTAGCTAAACTGTCGCTTCTGGATAGAATATGCCATAAAAATGATATTTATATAGATAAAACAACCCCATAAAATATCAATATAAAGTACAAAATATGGTTGTAAAATATCATAATTCTACCTAGACTGAGGGAGATTAACTCTTAGCTTTGGGATATTTTATGCTTCAACTATTTGAGCGAAAAGAACTTTCCTACCTGTTGGAATGGTCCCTCCGTTCAAACCATAAGCCCTTGGTAATCAGAGGCGCCAGGCAGGTAGGAAAATCCACCCTGGTTCGTCAATTTGCCGAGGCGAGCGGGTTGGCGTTACTAGAAATCAATTTCGAACGTAATCCGGAGTATCGGGAAGCATTTGCCAGTAAAGATCCCAATCTCATTCAGACTGCTATACAACTGCTTACCGGAACAAAAATACTCGCAGGTAAAACGCTGTTATTTTTAGATGAAATTCAAGCCGCGCCAGAAGCGTTAGCCGCGTTGCGATATTTTTATGAAGAGAAGCCGGAATTGCATGTGCTGGCGGCGGGTTCATTGTTGGAGTTTGCACTGGCCGATGCGCAGTTTTCTATGCCTGTGGGGCGTATCGAATATCTCCACCTTGGACCCATTCAGTTTGATGATTTTATGGCAGCGATGGGACATGTTGACTTGGTGGATTATTTGCGAAAACTTTCCCTGGAAGATATTCGTAATCAAAGCATGCTCGCAGTTATTCATGAAAAATGTATGAATCTACTCAAACAGTATTGGATCGTTGGTGGCCTGCCCGAAGCGGTTGTGCAGTATGTCGCGACAAATGATTTTAGTGAAGTCTCAAGAGTTCAGCAAAGCATCGTTGCAACTTACCGAGATGATTTTAATAAATATAGCCACGGAAAGTTAAAACGGCTGGTACAGATGGTGTTTGACCAGTTGCCGATAATGGTTGGACGCAAATTTAAGTACGCGCAAGTGAGCCATGATTACAGGGCGGCAGAGTTGGATTCGGCGTTGCAACAACTCTGTATGGCTCGAGTCGCAACTAAAGTATTTCATACCGCTGCGAATGGTGTTCCGCTCGCAGCCGAAGTCAATCCACGCTTTTTCAAAACCTTGTATTTGGATATTGGTTTAATGTGTGCAGCATTGCATCTCAACGTACTCGACCTTGGTAAGGAAGATTTGAGCCTGATAAATAATGGCGCACTGGCCGAACAATTTGTCGGCCAGCACCTGATGTATAGTGGCTCTTATTATGAATCACCGGAGTTGTATTATTGGGTACGTGAAGCTAAAAGCGCAGCAGCAGAACTCGATTATGTTTTATCTTGTGATCATCAAATTATCCCGGTTGAGATCAAGGCCGGTACCACAGGTACACTGAAATCACTGCATCAATTTTTAAAAGAAAAGCAACGCCGTTTTGCATTGCGATTAAATGCAGATGTGCCGAGTTTGTTAAGTGACAAAAAAAATCTAACAGATGGCTCAACAATAAATTATGAATTGCTTTCACTGCCACTGTACTTAATCGGCGACGCTCCACGCCTAATGCGCATGTGTTTCAATGAATTGTAGGTAAGAATTAATTGGTCAGTAGTTATCTGAAAGAGGTCAAACGACCTTTTTTATTTGCTCTTTAAAAATATAAATAAATTTCAATAGGTTACAGTAGCCCTAAAAATCATTGGTGTTTTTAACAAAATGATTCTAAGTGATTGTTGTAACTATTTTTTTGTGTCTTATACTTTTGTTCACTGCCGCACAGGCAGCTTAGAAATTAACCTTAGCATGACCTATGCAAGTCATGCCGTTCACTGCCGCACAGGCAGCTTAGAAAACCTAAGCGCAACGCTAGGCGTTGTCTATAAGGTTCACTGCCGCACAGGCAGCTTAGAAAATGTCAACATTCTTTTCATCATAGATTTTTTCGTTCACTGCCGCACAGGCAGCTTAGAAAAATATCGTTAAAGCTTGCCTACGCATTGGCAAGTTCACTGCCGCACAGGCAGCTTAGAAATCATCAACAGGGATATCCCGAGTATTGTCCTTGTTCACTGCCGCACAGGCAGCTTAGAAAAATTAAAAATATTTGTTTTCAATACTCTTTAGGTTCACTGCCGCACAGGCAGCTTAGAAAACTTGTGTGGCATCTTTTCCTCTCAGGTGACCGTTCACTGCCGCACAGGCAGCTTAGAAAATTAAAAACAGGTAGGCTATCAAAGCCTAGTCGTTCACTGCCGCACAGGCAGCTTAGAAATTAGATTTAGCTATTGTCAGATCTCTTTTGATGTTCACTGCCGCACAGGCAGCTTAGAAACAGTAGCCGTGGTTGTAAGGTTGGTATCCTAGAGTTCACTGCCGCACAGGCAGCTTAGAAAAACTCCAAGCCGCGCAACTAATGGAGTTGAGTGTGCGCGCTTGGCAGGACCGCGAGTACGGAATGGTCAAATCAAAACCAATTTTCATCGAAACTTTTCAGACAAAAATTGCTCAAATCAAACCCGCTTAGATGTGGGTTTTTGCTGTACACATTAAAACAACATGTCGATATTTAATCTTTTTATCGACATGTTTTCTTGACCGTTGTTTGATTCAATGTCTAAATCTTATCTACATCGCAAATCAATTTAGACCATTTTAGCAAAACTAAGTAATTGATTTCACTTTATTTTCTTATTTTATTGCTAATGTTTTTATTGCTAACTTGTCTAAATTTTTCTTGGTTAGTCATTTCTTATCGATTCATTTCTGAATGTAAAATGTTCTGACA
>OBEQ012295693.1_pt1 | contig 13094 bp, 13 predicted proteins | sample 1670901 | NCBI WGS metagenome assembly OBEQ01 (sample SAMEA104232315, study PRJEB22302) | groundwater metagenome | biome: forest; feature: aquifer; material: groundwater | place: USA | collected 2011-08-07 | depth 5.4 m
GGTCTTTGACAGCTACCGAGAGTTTGACCGTCACTCCGTCAAAGGTGACGACCTGGCTGGTCACGAAATGCTACAAGCTTCGTGGATCAGGGAGCAAGGTCAAATGCAAGACCCCCAGGTCAGCGCGGGACGCGGCACGAGAAAATGAGGTGGTTCGGCGTATAGGTAGGCGGCACGAGTCAGATTTATCAGCAGTTCCGCCTGGTAGAGAAAGCCCTTGGACTTGAGAGTTATTCCGTCGAGAATCGCGCGGTTGTATATGACAGTACCGTTCGTGTAATTAAGATTTGTGCCGAATGACATGTTGATGATAAAGCGATAAACAGACGATATGATTCGCCGCCAAATTGATCTCACTTCAACGTTGTGAATGAATGGCACGACGATGTCCACATCGGCAGTCAAGTGATAGTAGACAAGTGCGTCTTCTGGATCGATTTCACCGTCGCCCGGCAGCAGCACGACAAAATCATTTCTCGCTGCGTGCACGCCATCCCAAAACGAGGCCCCAATGCCGTGCGGTGTAGGATGCTCAATCACTCGTACGATAGGACGTTGCCGTGACAGTTCAAGCGCCACCGCTCCGGTGTTGTCAGAGCTGCCGTCGTTGATGATAATCAGTTCGCCTTTGATTCCATATTTTACGAACGCTTGCAATGTGCGGAGCGCGGTTGACTCAAGGTTGCCCTCTTCGTTGAGACACGGAATAACAACCGACAGGCTGGGTAAATTTGCGCGCACCGAATTTATCATTGGTTTCCTATCTAGGATTTTCGACAAATCGGGATCGCTAACCGCCGGTCCCGAGTCCCCATAGTTTCTTAATATAGACAAACAACCGCACAAAGAGCGACGCCCTGGCGGTAAGCACGTATCCACTATTTTCGGTGTACGTCAGATACCCGTTGAGGCAGAGGGTGCGAAGACGGTCAGTAGCGAATTCTGCTGAAGCGAACTGTGATGTTAAATCCTTGAACTGGGTGCTGCGGTTGGGGGTATTTGCCATGCCGATAAGTGTTGCTACGGACAGTGACGTGCTCAGTATATAGAAGGTAGGCATGTAGAGAACAAACAGACATGCCAGCAACAACACGCCACAGATGAGCGACAACGCCGGGTTGAATGCCAGGCTCTCTGGCAGCGTCTGGGGTACGGCCGAGAGCAGCGCGATGGTTGCAATATAGCCGGCGGTGGTAATGGTAATCAGCCAAACGATTAACTTTGACTGACGCCGTATCCGATACAGACGAAAAATTACGAGCAGACTCGCCAGAAAGAGTGAGAACCATAGTCCCGCGAGAATCAGCCCGGGCGACATACCGGTCGATCCTCAGATTCCTGCGCTATTCCAAGAAACTTCCGAGACCACGCCAATATTTTTGCGTAGCGGATGCCTTTCTCGGTGAGGGTGGCGCGCGAACCATCGACCCTAATCAGGGCCAGCCGAACAAGGTCGTCCAGCCTTTTCTGATACATCCATGTTATACCTTTTCCGTTGCTGTAGCCTTGGATGACGCTATTCGCGTCAATCCGTCCGGCCGAATTTTTCCCGGCATCAATCAGGATTCGAAGTGATAGCCCGCGATCGGCAAGATTGTAAAGCTGCAGCCAGCCACCAAAAAACGACGCAGAAAAGATAAAAGCGGCATACACCAGATCGACCACCGGGTAGCGCTCCACCAAGGCATCTGGCAGGAACCATAAATTCGGTGGGGTCGTAGCATGAATCGCCAACAGCAGAAGCAGGAAAATCAGAAACAAGCGCAGCATCCACAAGGCCCTGGAGGCTGGCATGGCAATACGGAAAAGAACTGTTATTGCCAAACCGTAGGCAAGGAAGAGGCATGTTGCAAGGATGATGGCCTTCATGCCGGTGTGTAACTAGAACGGCCCTGTGAACGCAACGTTCGGTATGTCATGCGGATTGGTGCGCCGTATGTCACGCAGGATCTGTCCGTGTACGTCAGCAGCTAGTTTGATGTCGGCGATACGGCATATTTCCTCGAAGATATTCACCGCGTCGGGGTAGTAACCGCTGGCCAGAAAGTGCGATGTAGGGGCGGGATGGTCCGGAAGCGCGATGCGCGCCGGCGGCTTACGCAGGTAATCGAAACCCCGTTCCACGATACGGGTGATCAATTCCGCAGTGATACCGCCGGTGGCGCACGCTGTATCGACCACAATCAGTAGTCCGCTTTTCTTCACGGAACCTAAGACCGTCTCAGCGTCGAGTGGGCTGGCGCTGCGTAAGTCAATCACCTCGATCGCAATCCCGTGCTTTGCGAGTGCATGTGCCACGTGCAGCGCTTCCATGACCATATAGGAGAAAGCTGCTACGGTAACCACATCTCCTGAATGCACGATTCGCGCCTTGTCGAGCGAAGTCCGATAACTGGCCAGCGGTACAGCATCGTTAATGTTATGTAGCCAGCGGTGCTCGATAAACAGCACCGGGTTGTTGTCTTCAATTGCAGCGATAAGCATCCCTTTGGCATCATAGGCCGTTGCTGGCGCAACCACCTTAAGGCCGGGGATATGCGCGAATAACGCCTGTAGACTTTGAGAGTGCTGTGGTCCTTGCCCCCACCCGCGGCCGACGATTAATCGCACTACCAGCGGCACGCTCTTCAGGCCGTTAAACATGTAATGCCACTTCGCCGCGTTGTTGACCAGCTGATCCATCGCGAGCAGTGCGAAGTCAATCCGCTGATGCACCATCACCGGTCGTATCCCACACAGCGCGGCGCCTATGCAGACACCGGTCATTCCGTTTTCCGACAGCGGCATGTCAAGCACGCGTTGCGGTCCGAACTGTTCTCGCAATCCGGCAGTGGTGCCAAAAATCGCTTTTGGATCGGGAACGCCTTCACCGATCACGACTACGCTAGGGTCAACCTCCATCGCCAGCCGCAGTCCTTCCTGAATGGCTTGTGCGTAGGTCAACTCCCGCACGGCTGTGTCACTGTGCATAGACTCCCCCAACTGCATCGGCATAGGTGGGGGTCGGGCTGGAGATGGCGAACTCGAACGCCGCTGCAATCTCATGGTCAATTTCAACTTCTAGTTGTTGAAGCTGGTCCGCAGACACCATCCCAGCTTCAACAACATTCTTCCGTGTCTTCGCTATGGGACAAGTCGCCATGCCGGTGGCAATTTCTTCGGCCGAGCGATAATTCAACTCATCGTCAAAATTCGGACCGCAATGTTCTCGCCAACGATACGTCAACAGCTCGATAAACTGCGGTCCTTGTTGGCTGCGCATTCGTTGCGTTGCTTGGTGGGCAATGTTGAAAACGGCGTCAATATCATTGCCGTCGCCGAACCACGAAGTCAAACCGTGCGCCTCGGCCATCTTATGTACTGGACGATCCGGTTGCCGCTCTCGCAATGGCGTATACACGGAAAAATTGTTGTTCTCACAAACAAACAGCACGGGTAATCGGTGCAGCGCGGCGAAGTTCATGGATTCGTGAACAATGCCTTCCTCAACACCACCATCGCCAAAAAAGGCCACGCTAATACGATCCTCGCCCTTCAGGCGCGCGGCCCAGGCTGCGCCCACGGCGAGTGGAACGGTTCCACCCACAATCGGGGTCGAACCTAGGAAATTTACATCGAGATCCACCAGATGCATGGAGCCGCCGCGCCCGCCACAACAGCCGGTGGATCGTCCATACAGCTCGGCGATCATTCGCTTCAGGTCGCCACCCTTGGCCAAATAGTGGCCGTGCGCACGGTGATTGCTGAAGACGATGTCATCCCTTGTCAATGTCGCGCAAACCCCAACACCGATTGCCTCCTGCCCGATACATAAATGCATCGGGCAACGCATCTGCTGTTCGGCGTATTTCTCAGCCAACGCCTCTTCGACACGGCGTATTCGCAACATGGCGCGATATGCCGACCAAAGATTTAGTTCGGGAAGGGAAGCCATTGACGTCACTTCAGTAGCGTCGTCACATATTTGTTGAGATTAATTGAACTCACCGGTTCCCGATTGCAGACGATTTGCACGTCCAGCGCCGCTGCCGCACTCCCGATGAATGCTGCTACCTCCGAGGGAAGCCCGGTGCCCAGACAAAGACCTGCCAACGACAGAAACGCGTCACCGGCGCCAATTCTGTCAATAACCTTGGTCGACAGTGCCGGAACGGTATGTAGCACGTCACGTGTACGGTCAAGCATCGCTACACCCCTCGTGCCACGTGTCACAGCAAAGAATCTGGCGCCGATCTGATCGCATACTTTCTTTGCCACTGTCTCGATCGGGTCGTGTCGGTTATACGCTGCGAGCCTGACCTCCGGTTCGTTCAACGAAGCAAAATCCACTCGCGGGTAGCGGTGAATAACATGAAAGCCACGGTTGCCACTATTAATCTGTGTATTGACTGCCAGGTAAGGCGCGCACCTGCATAATATCTCAATCATTCGAGACGAAATAAAACCGTTTCCGAAATCCGGAACGACGACAACATCAAAACCGCTGACATGCTTTTCAAGCCACCGGCAGACATCCTGTTCCGTTGACCCTAGCGCCGGGTCTTCTTTATAAAAATAGACTTCAAACAGCTTTGCCAGATCACCGTCAACAAATCGCCGTTTCGTGACCGTGGGTGCACCTTTGATGCAGAAAAATTCCGGGGTAACATTGGGCAGTAGCTTGCTACGTATGAAGGCTTCGTGACTATCAATTTCCCCGAGCCCTGTCACCAGCGTTACCTGTTCGCAAAACCCGGCGATGTGATTCGCTACCGCCATGGCGCCACCGGCAAACTTCTCTTCCGATTCGTAGCGCACAGCTAAAATATTTCCTTTGCCGGCTTGCCCCAGGGGGGCGGTATAGTGGTATTCATCTACGATGGCATCGCCCACTACCAGTACGCGTGCTTTAGAGAGAGACTGGAGCATCTTGCGCACGTCCCCGTCGGACCAGTTTGTACGAAACGACTTGAGATATTCCTTTGTCTCAGGCGGGAACACGCCAAAATGCTCATTCAGGAGGTTACTGGAGCTGAAAGTGAGCTCGTCCGTGTAAAAGATCCTGCCGCGATGCGCCTCAACCGCTTCCTTCTCGCGCGCAATATTGCCCGTGATGTCATCGTTATGGGTCCGGTAGTCGCTGCCTTTTGCGTAGATGCTCGGCTGAATCTTATGCAGCGCCTCCACAGCGGTAGCATCCTGAACCAGTGCCACGTAGTCAACGCACGCCAGTGCCGCCAGGTTTTCCGCCCGTAATTGCTCGTTGAACACGGGTCTGCCGGGACCCTTGTTGATGTAGGCATCACCGGTGATGGTAACCAACAATGCGTCACCTTCCTCGCGTGCACGCTGCAGGTGGCGGATATGACCCACGTGCATTAGATCGAACGCCCCGTGGCATTGAACCACCCGATCGCCTTTCTGTTTCAGCTTTCGGGAAATTGCCGCCAACTCATCGAGGGAGACGATCTTGCTGCCGGACATGTTTATCTGGATTCCTGATTGCGACCGAACCGGTCGGCGAGATTGTGCAGAATGAATTGATGCCCGATTTCGACCAGACCATAATCTCGTGAGTCGAGCCAGATGTTCATCTCCCCAAGGTTTCGCAACGGATTCTGTGGGTCAAACCCGCTTAGTGTGATGACAGTCCCACCCGCCTGTTTCACCGTGGTGGCGGCGTTTCGAATGTTGGCGGAATTACCGGAGCTGCTGATGGCAATTAACACATCATGCGCGCGCGCGAGATACCCCAATATCTTGGCGTAACCGTTCTCGTATCCGTAATCATTAGACATGCAAGTGAGCAGCGACGCATCATGAACCGTGTGCGCGCGCAGTTTGGCGACGTGCACGAAGTCCACGGTTGCGTGACTCGCGATTCCCGCGCTTCCGCCATTGCCGACCAGGAAGACAGAGTTGTCATGTGCGCGCGCCGCAATCAACACTTCCATTGCGCGTTGCATGCCGGATTCGATGTCCACGGGTGTTCCGTTGGCCATGGTGAATTCACAGCGCGAAAGAAGCGTCCGGAACTCAAGCGTGCGGGCGTCGAGAGAAATTCCATTGTTAGCCATCGATCGGCTCCTGTGTGCCTAGATACTGAAACCACGCGGCCGTCGCCCGTTTGATCGATGCCGGGTCCCACACCGGTGCGTCACGCCAGTCTTCCAGCTGCTCCAGCATGCGGCGCACACCGTCTTCAAAACTAATCTTGGGTTGCCACTGAAGAAGGCGTTTGATTTTAGCGGTATCCGCAAACGTGCAGTCCGGTTCACCGGGGCGCTTTGGAATATAGACGACTTCGCCCCCGATCAACTCAACGAGCCGGTTTACGCTGTAGTGGCCGCCGCTGCCGACGTTCAGCGATTCTCCGCTCAGCGAAGATTCTGCAGCGCGAATAAATGCCTCGGCAACATCATCAACGTACGTGAAGTCGCGAGTTTGTTTTCCGTCGCCCACCACCGTAAACGGTTTTCCCTTGAGTTTCTGAGCGAGGAAGACCCCGAACACCGCGCCATAGGCGCCGGTGGTGCGCGAGCGCGGACCGTAAACGTTGAACAATCGCAGTGAAATTGCCGGCAGTTTGTACGTCCGCGCCCAGTGCAATACGAGTTCTTCTCCCATGTGCTTGGTCAGCGCATACGGATAATGCGGGCGTATCGGCGCCGTTTCCGGGGTGGGATAGATGTCCGGTATACCGTAGCTCGAGGACGACGCCGCATAGACAAAGCGCTTGACGCCCGCGGCGCGCGCACATTCGAGCACATTAAAAGTGCCGCTGACGTTCGTGTCGTAGTACTGCTCCGGATGCTCGATCGACGGGACAATATCGGCTAACGCGGCCAAGTGAAATACCCAGTCGATGTTATCGAACGCAGGGCGTATCGCGGCTATCTTGCAAATGTCGGCCTTAACAAACTTGAGCCGCGCATGGCTCTCAAGCGACTTCAGATTTTTCATCTGCCCGCAAGCAAGACTATCGACGATGACCACCTCGTGGCTGCGTGCGAGCAACATTTCGCAAAGGTGGCTGCCGATAAAGCCGGCGCCACCGGTTACCAATGCCCTCATGATAGGTATCGATCCTTTGATGGGCTTCATAAAAGTAACTCAAATGAAGTTCACATGCGGTATCGGGTTCTCGTGGAACTGAGCCAAATAGCGATTGACCTCGTCCATCCGGCAGTTCTTTCTGCATTCCTTGATATCGAGACCGTGTCGAACAAACCGGAAGCTTTCCCGTCGTTTGTCGCTCTGCCACACTTCTTTGAAGGATAGCTGCTCAATATTTCCATAATCAAATCGTTTGTCGAGCAAATAGGCACTGCAGCCGTAAACAGCTCCGTCAGCCATTATGTAGGCCCACGTAAAGGGTGTGGCGTAACAGCGTTTGTACCGTTGGCTTTCGTCTTCCGCATACTTCTTCATCGCATGGGTACGGAACACCACGCTGAAATCGGCGTTGCTGAGAGACTCCAGCTTTTCCGCCATGGAAAGGTGGCTCGCGTAATCAATCCCCTCGTACACATGCGTGTCACTGTACATGTGTTGCGAATAGGGCTTGACCACGAGGTAGTCCAGTCCCAGCTCATCTCGGCAGAGTATCGCCAACTGCTCGATCTCGCCGGCATTCTCCGGCAGCAGCAGAGTCTGGGCTCCGATCGTGCAGGCGATGTTGTTTTCGCGTTTGTGACGGACGGCGCGCCGAAGATTGTCCAATACTTTATCGAAATCATTCTCCTTCGTCTGATGGATCTTGGCATAGGTAGCTGCGCTGCCCGCGTTTATCGACACCTTGATCCAGGACACGTGTGGTAGCGCTTGCTCGATAAACTTCTGATTCATAACCGTAGCATTGGTCGTGAACGATACGTCAATGCCTGCCGCCTTGGTGGCCTGCACGATCTCACTGATGCGCTTATGCAGCAGTGGCTCACCTTCGCCGGCAAACATGATGCTCTTGATACCAAGCTGTCCCATTTCGCGCACCCGCTCGATAAGATTGTCGGCATCCAACATGCGCGCCTTGTATCCGATATAGTCCACGGCGCAAAAGGTGCACCGGTGATTGCAGGCTCCCACCGGCGAGATTTCAATATATATTGGATATACTTCCTTGGCCTTTTCCCAGTCACCCCCTACTTCCAGTATCTGCACGACACGATGCGGGTGATACATTAACTTATGACTGTCTATTTTGTACTTATCAGACATTTGATCAAATCCACAAGGTATTATGACATCTATCTACTATAGTTTATTTTAGTCGATGAGTTGACTCTTTGCGGCCAAAGAGCAGAATTGACTTACATATAACCTGAAACCTTGTACTCATTCGGTGAAAGAAGAGCAGCCCGCCAGCCCGGAGTCACGCCGGTACAATCTGCAGGATATCTACGCCGCCGAGAGCAATCTGCGGCGTTACGTCCGGCTTACCGTAGGAGAGGGGGCAGGGCTGGGGACGTTGTTCTGGCACGAGCTGTTGCTCGGAGTTTGTACCGGCTTGCCGGGACTAATCGGGCTAGGTATTCGGAACTTATTGTACTCGCTGGTTTTCAGGGAGTTTGATCGCAAGTCGTATCTGGGTCGCCACGTCACATTGCGTTGTCCGCGCCAGATTATGCTGGCGTCCGGTGTAATGATTGACGATTTTGTACAACTCATCGCGACTTCGCGACGGTCTGATGCGATTCGTCTCGGCCAGGGAACGTTTGTGCGCAGTTACGCCATGGTCAATGCCGGTCCGCCGGATGGATTCGTTCACATCGGTCACGGTTGCAGCATCGGCCAGGCTTCTATCCTGTACGGCAACGGGGGTCTGACTATCGGAAATAAGGTAATGATTGCCGGTCAATGTTTTATCGTGGCGTCGAGTCATAACTTCGACGACCCACAACGACCGATTCGGGATCAGGGATTCACGGCAAGTGGAATCACTATCGGTGATAACGTGTGGATCGGCGCCGGTGCAAAGATTCTGGACGGAGTTACCATTGGCGAAGGTGCAATCATCGGTGCGAATGCGGTTGTCAATAGGTCGGTGGCTGCAGGGGCGCGTGTAGGGGGGGTGCCGGCACGAGAGATCGGTCCAGGACGGACAGACGCATCGTGATGCGAGGTGTGCGGATAGTATTTGCCGCCTTGGCGCTCGCGTTCATGGTTGCGGTTGTGCTTGGTGAATGGGACAAGATCCAGATCACGAATTGGGAATTCCGTACAAATCTGCTGTGGTTGTCCCTCGTCGGCGCAGTCATCCTATTCTTCCTCGATGCTTACGGCTGGCATTTGATACTGAAGGCGCTCGGCCACGATCTGCCAGCGAGCCGCACGGTGCAGACCTGGCTGGTGTCGTCGTTGGCGCGATACATCCCGGGCGGCGTATGGTCCTATGCGAGCCGCGTTGCGCTTGCCAAGGTCGAGGGTGTGAGTATGGTAACGGCAAGCCTAAGTCTGTATCTCGAAACCTTGCTCCTAATGGCCTCGTCGCTTGCAGTCGGATCTATTGCTTTATTGTGGAATGTCGGGCTGTTGGTTGATCCGTTGCTCGCGGCAGGAATTTGCATATTGCTGGGGTTGACGCTTCACCCGCGCGTGGTGGCGCTACTCAGGAGGTTACCGGGACGCGCCGGCAAGGCGATGATGGAAATCAAATTGCCAACGATGCGGCGTACGATTGGGCTGTACGTCTATTATCTGGTCTTCTGGATTTTGTTCGGCACCGTCTTTGTATGTTTTGTATACGCGACACATCCAGTCGCATACGAACACTGGCTTCCGGTCGGGGCGAGCATCGCGCTCGGCTTTTTTGTCGGCTTTGTGGTGGTTTTCGCTCCCGGCGGAATCGGCGTTCGTGAGTCGGCGCTATACCTACTATTGCTTCCGTTCCTGCCGGCGGCGGCAAGTCTTATGGTCGCGATCACCAGCCGCCTATGGATCATGGCGGCGGAAGTAATTACTCTCTTGGTGGTTCTGTTTTACGGGCGTTTGGCAAAGCGGACGCCTTAGGAATAGGGCAGGTTCTCATTGTCCAGCGCCATCTACGATCGCCGTGCCGAGGCGACAATGGGGATTACTTTTTCCTTTCGGCCTAGCACCTTGCCTCCTTTCTCCACGATTACCGCGTCATTCCTGTTGACGTACGATGGTCGGACACCGGATTTCAAGCAGTCATGGCAGATAAGCTTGGAATCATCGAGATGCTTGCCTTTGCTGGCGCTAAATTGATGAATCAGCTTGCGCGACTCCTGGAAGTTGGCGTTGTTCCAGATTTCGTGAAACGGCCTGTCGTTGAGGTCACCGAAATCGTCCGCCTTGAAGAACTCATAACAGCATGACGCCACACCTCCGTCGGCACGCACGTTCAGATGCGACCACGGGCGATCGCAGTTCATCAGACGTTCGGGATTATAAAGCTTGGTCTGCCGATACTCTTTCGACTGTGGGAGCCAGTCTTCGTCCTCGACGTACGCTGGGAGTGGTGTGAACTTGTTGATGCCTAGGCTGTAAGCAAGTCTTTCAGTGGCCTTGACCTCATGCTCGTTGTGCCGGAAAACAATGAACTGCCATTCGATGAATGGCCGATCCAGTCCACGCGCTTTCTTTTTATCCAGAAGATCCTTGATATTGGCGAACACACGTTCGTAATTGCCGCCGACGCGGTACTTCTTGTACGTCTCCTCGCTGCCACCGTCCACCGCCACCGTAATATAGTCGATCCCGGAGTTGAGCAGATGGTCGTTGTACTCGGGGGTCATCAGCGTCGCGTTGGTTGACAGCATCACGTACACGTTCTTGCGTTTGGCGTGCTCGATAATCGGGATCAGATCCTTGTTTAACAGTGGCTCACCCCAGGTATAGAGCTGCAAGAGATAGATCGAGTCCGCCACCGCATCGATAATCTGCGCGGCATGCTCGTGGCCCATGTGTTTTGCCTCGCGCCCTCCGGAGATTCCCTTGCCGGTGAGGCAAAACGGGCATTTCAGATTGCAGACGTTTGTTACCTCCAGCACAAAGATATAAGGTTTGCTGGACGTGACCGTATTGCCACGCCATATGTCCCAGTGCACGTGCACGAGATTGAAGAATCTCTTGGACGAGTTGTTGAAGATAAACGCCTGAACATGCGCGTACGACAACCGGCTGGCGAAGAATGTGCGCGAAACCCAGTTAACAAAATGAAACAAGGTCTGGCGAAAGAGGAGACTCATGACCGGTCAGGCCGCCGTTTAAGGATAAAAATGTAACTGGGGAGTAACCAATAGATAGCGCGCCATATCCATACTGGAATATTTTCTAACAATCCCCCGCGGGGGAAAAGATCACGCGCACAAAAATAGTCAGGGTTTTCGATCACTCTTAACGTGTAGTCTAGTGTAAAAAACCGAGAAATCAATCGTCGGATGCCCCAGAGTGTGCGCAATCTCTCGTAATAATGCGGGCCTTTGCCTGCGAGGCGCATGTACAGGTGTGCGAGCGGCTTGGGAAGCCACGATAGGAACGGCAGATGATAGTGTGGCTCCATGACCGTCAGCCGAGAGGCGGCTCCGAGGTAACAGATCCCCGTGTCTTTCAGGACGCGGTGAATCTCGGTGAAGAGCTGCGCAGCATCCGGCACATGTTCGTAGACATGGTTGCAGATAATCAAGTCGGCAGACCGATCGGGTAGGGGTAACTGCAGTGAGTCGCCCAGCAGGTAATGAATTGTGGTTGTGGGAGCATCGCTTTTCGCAAGACGAAGCGCATGCGGGTCAATGTCGATGCCAATGACTATGTCGAAATGTGCCGCGAGCGCGGAAGTAAAGAAGCCACGCGAACAGCCGATGTCTACAGCAAGTGGTTTGGGTGTCGCCCCTATGGAGCCGCAGTCACTCAGGATCGACAACATCTTCTCGACCTTGGCACGCTTGTAGGCAGCGTCGAGGAGGATCGGCGACTGAACCGACAAGTCGTTCTGGTATTCGAGCCGCTTCATGATGTGTATTGCCGATGATACCAGCGATGGAAAACGAACAGACTCCAGAGTTTGAACCCGTGATCGACCCGTCCCGTGCTGTGCTCGCGCCATAGATCGAGTACTGCGTCGCGCCTGATCCACTTTGTGGCTGTGGCGTCGAGCACGGTCTGCTTGAAGCTGTCCGCGAGCGATGTCTTGAACCAGTGGCCCAGAGGTACGGCGAATCCATGCTTGCCTCGTTTCTGTAGTGACGGAGGCAGCAGGTCGGCAAACGCCTGCCGCAGGATATGCTTCTGCGTGGCGCCCTTGAGCTTGAGGGCGAGCGGCAGGCGGCAAGCGAACTCCACGACGCGGTGATCGAGGAAAGGGTTCCGCACCTCGAGGGCGTGTGCCATGCTCATGCGATCCACCTTCACCAGTATATCGTCCGGCAGGTAAACAAGGATATCCGCAAGGATCATGCGCGACACTTCATCGAGACCCTCCAGGTTGAATGCACTCACCTGATCGTTGGATCGTATGGTAATTTCGTCTGTCAGCAAAGCCCGGCGTTCGTCAGACGAGAAGGTCTGTGCCAACAAGTCATTCGGTGCCACCGCTATTCGTTCCGCAAGCTGGACGAATAGACGCAACTTCTTAGCCAGATTGTTTGCATAGTAACCGTCGTGTTCCGGCAGCCTCCTCAGCACAAGTGCGCTGATCACCTCGCGAAGCCGGCGCGGCAGCCGTAGATAGTGACTGACGAAGCGTCGCGCGTAGTAGCGGCGGTAACCGGCAAACAGCTCATCCGCGCCGTCTCCAGACAATGCCACGGTAACCGCTTGGCGTGTGTAACGGCAGAGGTGCCATGTGGGTATGGCAGAGGGGTCGGCGAATGGCTCGCCGAAATGCAGGAGCGTCGCGTCGAGGACTGCCAACTGGTCAAGCGGCAGCGTCAGGCTATGATGGCGAGTTGCAAAATGTTGCGCGGCAGTTCTGGCGTGAGCACTCTCGTCGTACGAGGCATCGTCAAAGCCGACGTGGAAGCTATCCACACCGAATCCGAGCCGGGTCATCAGACCGACAATGATGGAAGAATCGAGTCCGCCGGAGAGAAAGGCACCGAGCGGGACGTCGCTTCGCAAGCGAAGCTTTACGGCGTCTTCGAGCAGCCATCGCA
>OBEQ010139064.1_pt1 | contig 13093 bp, 14 predicted proteins | sample 1670901 | NCBI WGS metagenome assembly OBEQ01 (sample SAMEA104232315, study PRJEB22302) | groundwater metagenome | biome: forest; feature: aquifer; material: groundwater | place: USA | collected 2011-08-07 | depth 5.4 m
AAATCACTTAGCGACCCCCGCCTGAAGGCGGGGGCATCATGCCGCCCCCTTCAGGGGGCGGTCCGAAACACATTTCCGAATAGCTTCTAGGCAGGGGTTGGCGTCGAGGCCCCTCGGAGCCTCTTGCGTAGCTTGGTCAACGTCGTGAGGACGTGGATCAAGGGCGTGATGGGGCGCGTGACGAGATGGGCCTGGGCCAGAGCCGCCTTGAAGCCCTCAGCCGTGCCGTCGAACTCCGGCAACTCCATGTAGGTGCGGCCCAGCTCCCAAGGGGTGTGGGAGTCGCTCACGGCAGAGCCGAGGACGCCCCACTCTTCGGCGAGGGCGACGGCCCGGCGGTTGGCCTCCTGGAGGGTGTTGCGGGCGTTGAACACCTCCACAATGTCCACATAGGGGCGCACCTCCTCCCGTCCCTGAGCGGTCATGACGGAGCGGCGGAACCGGTCGAAGGGGTGAGGGAGCGCCACCAGCCCCCCCTGCCGGTGGACCCGCTGGGCCGTCTCCTCCGGCGACAGGCCCCGAGGGACCTCCTCGCGGAGAAAGAGCCCCACCAACTCCCCAGCGGAGGTCTTGATCTCCTCCCCCACGATGACGGTGAAGGGGGCCAGGCGTCGCACCTCCAGAGCGCCCCGCAGGGTGTTGTGGTCCGTCACGGCGATGCACGTCAGCCCCGTGGCCACGCACCGCTGGACCATCCGCGCGGGAGGCATGAGGGAGTCCGGCGAGAAGGAGGTGTGCATGTGGAGGTCAGCCTTCACTATCCTCCTCATCCTCCTCCCGCTCCTCCTTCAGCAGGCCCATCTGCTCGCCGTAGCTGGTCTGCAGGTAGCTGATCCGCAGCTCCGCCTGGCTGAGGAGCTCGTTGCAGCGGCGGGCCAGGCGGACCCCCTCCTCGTACAGGCGAGTGGCGTCCTGGAGGGTCAGGCTCCCCGCCTCCAGGGAGCGCGCGGTTTCCTCCAGGCGGCTGTGGGCCTCCTCAAAGGAGAGCTTTTCGATGGGGGTCTCCTTGGAGCTGTTACGTGGCATCGCCCCTCTTTCTTGCGGGATGCTGAATCCGCCTGAGGCGGACGACCATCCCCCTGTCCCCCTTCCTTCCAGGAAGGGGGAAGAAACTGTATCTGGGGGATACCCCCAGACCCCTGCCCCTTCGGCTTCGCTCAGGGCAGGCTCCGGGGCTTCGCCCCTCTGCACTCCCCATTTACTGCACCCTGCTAGAGGCCCCTCTCCCTTGCGGAGCCAGCCCCCGACAGTACTTCCGAAGGCGGGCTTCGCTTGTCTGAGGTGGGTTTCAAGAAGGCCGAAGAGGGTGTTGGCGCCCCAGTCACCTCGGCGTGGAAGGAGCCGTCCTGAATCGTCACCTCCAGGGGGCTGCCCTTGACGACCTGAGAAGTCTCTGACACCACCTCGCCGGTGTCCCCTCGTTGCACCACGGCGTAGCCGCGGGCCAACACCTGGGCTGGATTCAGGGCCTCCATGCGTCGCTCCAGGCCGGAGACCCGCTCCCACCGCAGGGCGAGGGCAGACCGGAGAGAGGTCTTGGCGTTTCGGAGGAGATCATCAATCCGCAGCCGGTGAGTGCGGGTGTCGGGCGCCCCGCGGTCCAGGCGCTGGAGGGCGTCCTCCACCTGGGAGCGTCGCTTCTCGATGAGGCGCGCCGCCAGGTCCTCCAGGGTTCTTTGCCATGACAGGACCTCCGTCTGAAGCTGCCGCCTGTCGGGAACCACCAGCTCGGCGGCGGCCGATGGGGTAGGGGCCCGAAGGTCCGCCACCAGGTCGGCGATGGTGACGTCGGTCTCGTGGCCTACGCCGGAGACCACGGGGATACGGCTGGCGTAGATGGCCCGCGCCACTGCCTCTTCGTTGAAGGGCCACAGCTCCTCCAGGGAGCCGCCGCCCCGGGCCACGATAACCACGTCCACGTCACTCTCCCGATTCACAACCTGGAGGGCCTCCACGATGCGCTCGGCTGCCTGGTCCCCCTGGACCGGCGTGGGCGCAAGCGCGAGTTCCACCAGGGGGTAGCGCCGGCGGATGACGTTCTGGATGTCGTGCCAGACAGCGCCCGTGGGGGAGGTCACGACGGCGATCTTGCGGGGAAAGGGAGGGAGGGAACGCTTGCGGGAGGGCTCAAAGAGCCCCTCCTCTTCCAGCCTCGCCTTGAGCTGCTCCAGCTTGAGGGCCAGCTCGCCCACCCCTGCCGGCTGGACCAGGTCCACGTAGAATTGCAGGTCTCCTCTGGTTTGGTAGAAGGAGATGGCCCCGTGGGCCAGGACGGCTGCCCCCTTCTCCAAAAACTCCCGGCCTCGGTGGGAGCGGAACATGATGCACCGAAGCTGGCCGGCGTTGTCCTTGAGGGTGAAGTACATGTGCCCGGCCCCGGAGGCCGAAAGGTTGGACACCTCCCCGCTGATCCACACGTCCCGCAGGAAGTCGTCGCTCTCCAGGGATGCCTGAAGGTAGGCGGTGATCTGGGAGACGGCGTAAACCGGCATTAGCTCACCCTGGTGAGGTACTCCCCGGTGCGGGTGTCCACCCGCACCACGTCGCCGACGGCCACGAACAGCGGGACCTGCACCACCAGGCCCGTCTCCAGGGTGGCGGGCTTGTTGCCGCCCTGGGCCGTGTCGCCGCGGAAGGCGGGGGGCGCCTCCGCCACCTTCAGGTCCACGGTGATGGGCAGCTCCACGGTCAGGGCCTCCTCTTTGTAGAAAAGAAGGGAGACCTCCGTCTGCTCCTTCAGGTAGTTCAGCACGTCGCCCAGCTTCTCCCGGGAGATGGGGAACTGCTCGAAGCTCTCCGAGTCCATGAAGTAGAAGAGGTCGCCGTCGCTGTAGATGTACTGGGCCGAGCGGTGGTCCACCTCGGCTATGGGCAGGTGCAGGTGGTAGGCCGAGAAGGTCCGCTCCACCAGGCGGCCCGTCCTCAGATGGCGAAGCTTCAGATGCAGCACGGGCGCTCGTTGCTGCATCTTCTGCTGCGTGTACTCCACCACCTGGTAGGGCTCACCGTCCAACTCGACGGTGATACCCCTCTTCAGATCACCAACACCTATCATGATGCCTCCGTTTAGGAGCGATTCAGGCGCTCTCTGCCTCGCTTACGCCCCGCTCAATACTCTTCGAGGCTGTGGTACGGAACCTCTGAGTCAATTGCCCGCGCCATGTCCTGTGCAGGATGGTTCATCCAGTAGTCGTTGTGGGGTGGACCGAGTCAGTCGGACAGTGGAGAGGCCGAACTAAGGGAGGGCCCCACTGTGCCCCTGTAGGTTACCACGTATGCTTCCTGGAAGCATCTCCCATCTGCCCCATCTTGCGGGACGTCCCCTGGCTGCGCTTGGGCGTGGTCGGGGGCGAGAGGTTCACGCTGCCCGGCCTGCACGACCCACCTGTCGAGGAGAACCTGGCACGGGCGTGGAGGGGGGTTGGAGGAGGGTGGTGGAGTGAACAGATGATGAGCGGGAACGCTCTGGCCAAACGGTTATGGCCGCAGTGATCTATTCATCCCGATTGCATCCTAACTCAGGGTGACAGGAGGGAATCGCTCATGGTGAGCCCGTCGAACCCCAAAGCGACCAGGACGGGCCCTACCGCACCTCCCCACAAATTGTAGGGGCGAGGCATGCCTCGCCCCTACGTCAGGACCCCGCCACCCTTGTGGCTCCCGCTCCCTTGACGGAAGGGGGTTAAGGTGAGGGTGCCGTTACAAAGGCCATCACCGCCCCCATGTACTGCTGCAGGCCACGGAAGAACAGGTCGTTGTGGCCCGCCTGGGGGATCACCACCAGCTCCTTCCGCTGCGATGACACCGCCGCCTGTAGCTCTAGCGCCCGCTCCACGGGGATCAGAGCGTCCAACTCGCCGTGAATGGTCAGTAACGGCATGGTGATAGAGGCCACCTTCTGTCGGTGGCGCTGCTGAAGCTCGTCCCAGGGGGCGGAGTCATCGTCCGGGCGCATCCAGCGGTACCAGCCGCCAGTTCCTCCGGCGCCGCTCTCCAGGATCAGCCCCTTCAGGTGCTCAGGGTAACGGGCCGCCAGCTCCAGGGCCGAGGTGGCCCCCATGGACCGCCCCATCACGAAGAACCGGCGGGCAAACCCCAGCTTGGGAAGCCACTCGCGGAAAAAGAGGAAAATCGCGTGGGCGTCGGCTATCATGGTGGAGAAGTTGGGGCTCCCCGTACTGGCCCCGTAGCCCCGGTAGCCGGCCACGAAGAGGTTGATGTCGAAGGCGTTGTACATCGAGGCCATCTCGTCGTAGTCGCTGGCCACCTCGCCATTGCCGTGGAAGTAAAGAATCGTAGGAACCTCGCGCCGGTGAGGGTAGAAGCGGCACCCCACCGCCACCCAATCGTTCACCGGGACCAGGTGCTCGCTGGCCCCCAGCGGCAGGGGGCGCGACGCCTTGCGAGGGTAGAACATGGCCTCCACGATATCGGGCCGGTCCAGCAGCGTGTAGTCGGGCTCGGGCATGAAAGCCTCCCTCTCATGGATGTGGCGTGTGTTGTATCCTAGCAGGTAAAGGCGACTGTGGCAAAAGAACGGATACTCGCCATGACCAACTTGAAAGCGCCCCTGATCATGGGGCTTGACCTCACCGCCTCGATCCGGCGGCGCAGCGCCTACGCCCTCCTGCGCCCCCCATGCGAGGTGGTCGGCCTGGGCGCCCTGGCCACGGACGAGGATATTCTCGGCCTGGTGAAGGAGCAGAGCGTCACCCTGGCAGGCATTGATAGCCCCCTGGCGCTGCCCCTGGGGCTCTGCTGCCTGGAGGAGAGCTGTGGCTGCGAGCCAGCTTCGCCCTTCAAGGGGCGTTCGGCGGAGAGGGCGATGGCGCGCCTCGGCATTGGCAGCTACTTCACCACCAAGCGCTCCATCATCAAGGCCATGGTTTATCGGGGCATAGGGCTCAAGGCCCGCCTGGAGGCCCTGGGGGTCCAGGCGCTGGAGGTGTACCCCTACGCCTCCAAGGTGCGCCTCTTTGGCAAGCCCATCCCGAAGAAGACCACCCCAGAGGGGCTGGCGTTCTTGAAGGACAGGCTCTTGCGCCTCATGCCGTCGCTGGCGCCTCACCTGGACGGGCTGGACCATGACTTGTGCGACGCTCTGATGGCCGCGTATACAGCCATCCTTTACGTGCAAGGAGAAACCGAGGCCCTGGGGTCGCCTGAGGAGGTGCCGGTGATCGTCCCCCATGCCCTGGCAGCAGGGCTTTGCCGTTAAAGTCCCGAGAGGAGGAGTTCAGAGGGGGCAAAGTCCCCTGGCAACAGGAGACGAGCGGCAGGATCGTGGCGCTAGGGATTGTGCATAACTTCACAAATGGCTCTGTCCTTCCACTCGTGGTCCAGGCAGCCGATGAGGCAAACGATGTGGGAGATACGAGTTGCACCAGGTTGTGGGGGCGGTCTACTGGTAGCCAGCCTGACGTTCCACCCGGATGGGCTCCTTGGAGCCCTGCTCTCGGGCGAACCAGAGGAAGAAGAGCACTCCTGCGGGAATCAGGAAGCCGAGGCCGCCGCCCACCTTCATCAGCAGGCCTCCCATCTGCTGGTCCACAAGAGGAGTGATACCCCACACCCTGGGCGCCAGGGCGTAGACCTCGTACATGGGATGGGTGGAAAATGTCAGGACTGCCCCCAGGAAGCCCATGGGGAGGGACTCCAGAAAGAGGTAGAGGATCTGGAGGGGGTAGGAGAGCCGGGGCAGCTCCGGCAGCGGGCTCATCACCGGCCACCAGGCGAGCACCGCGGTGCCCACAAAGGCCGCATGCTGAAGGAAGTGCACCCAGTGGTTCTGCAGCGCCAGGTCGTAATACTCCGGAAAGTGCCACATCACCATCACCAGGTTCATCGCCAGAAAGGCCACCACGGGGTGGGTCAGGAGACGAGCCACCCACCGCACCGGGGCAGGGCGCAAGAGGGGTCGCAGCAACCAGGAGGGCGTTCCCGCCAGCATGAGGGGTGGCACTGCCAGGATCAACAGCAGGTGCTGGAGCATGTGAGCGGAGAACAGGTACCGCTCGCTCAGGACGTGAAGAGGAGAGTGCTCGGAGAGGGCAAGGACCAGGAAGCCCAGGAGAAAGAGGCGGACCTGACGAGGGTCCACCTCCTCCGCCCACCTATAGCGCCGTCTCAGGGGGCCGATGCCCAGAAGGTAAGCCCCCAGGAGGAGCAGCTCGAAGGCGAGAGCCTCAGGGTGCCAGGACCAGCTTAGCCAGGAAACCCCCACAGCCCCATCCACCATAGAGTTCTCACCTTTGGAGAGTCCTGGGCTGCCTGCTTGGCCTGGGGCTTAGTAGAGTGCTGAACGAGGGGAGTGCAGTCCCGATTCATCGAGACCCCTGCCCTCCACCTGGGCGCTCGCCCTGCCCCCGCTCACCGGCGGCTGCGGCCCCACCGCGAGGCCAGGGTTGCGCCGGCCAGGATAGTGGCTGCCACCAGAAGAGCGACGATCACAGGGGCACTCATGCTGAAGAGCCCCAGGTCCCATGCATGCTCGCCGCCGTCAACCTCGGCGCGCGGGTGGTCTCCCAGCGTCAGTCGGGCGAAATCCACCGGGCTCACCGTGTTCCCGTTCCACTTGAAGTCGCCCACCCAGAGAAGCAGCAGCCCCACGGAGAGAACAATGGTAACCGTGGCCAGCAAAGCCCCCAGAGGGACTACAATGGGCAGAAAGAGCTTTCGCATATCCTACCGTCCTCTGACGTTAGACGAAGGTTTGAAAGAGAGCGGCCAGGGCAAACAGCACCCCGATGGCCAAGGTCAGCCCTCCGACGAAGAACACCGTGAAGAGGCGGTGGTCAAAACGGAGGTGCATGAAGAACATGGCCACCAGTGCGAACTTGGTGACCGACAGCACGATGAGGGTGGGCAGCAGCACGCCGCGCAGGGAGGGCTGGTAGACGGCCCACACCTCCACCGCTGTAATGATCGCCAGAATGATGGCTATCACAACGTACGTCAGCGGCCCGGGATGTGCATGCTCTCGCGGGCGGGTCTCCGTTGCCATAGCCTCTACCTTTCGCGTATCTCCGTGAGCCTTGAAGACGATAACTGACCGTCCAGCCCTACACGATGTTCGGCGCCTCCACCAGGTACACCACCGTGAAGATGACGATCCACACCACGTCCACGAAGTGCCAGTAGAGCCCCACCAGCTCCACGTTGAGACTCTGCTCCGGCTTCAGCTTCCCCGCCCAGGAGGCCCCCACCAGGGTCAGCAGCATGAAGACCCCCACTGCCACGTGAGCCCCGTGGAACCCTGTCAGGGTGAAAAAGGTGGTGCCAAAGAGGTTGTGCCGGAGGGTCACTCCTTCGCTGACGAAGACGGTGAACTCGTACACCTGTCCGCCCAGGAAGATAGCGCCCAGCAGGGCGGTGGCCAGAAGCCAGATGCGTAGCCCCCTCTGGTCTCCCCGCTGGATGGCGGCCAGGGCCAGCACCATCGTCAAGCTGCTCATGAGGAGCACGAAGGCGCTGACCGAGGTATAGGGAATGTCAAACACCTCGTGGGGATAGGGGCCCACCAGGCTCCGGCCCTTGTACACCAGGTAGGTGGTGATCAGTGACCCAAAGAAGAGGCACTCGGAGCCCAGGAAGGTCCACATCAGGAGCTTTCGATGGTCCAGCCCCAGCGTGGTGGCGTCGTGTTCGGCGGTGGCTGCTGCGTGCACGCTAACGAGCCCTCCTCAACGTGTTTGGTTCTACGCTCTTGGGCCCACAAGTTCTCTTGTTGGAGGCATTAGCCATTAGTGGTGCGCCCTGGGCTCTACGGTGGGCTCAAAGGCCCAGCCATAGATGGCTATGAGGAAGAGCGCCACGCCAACTGCCGATATGGCCAGGTGGAAGGCAATGCCCAGGGCGGCCAGCGCCAGGCCCAGGGCTACGAAGATAGGGAAGTAGGAGGGGTCGGGTATGTGAATGTTCTGGACATTCTCTCCGTGGCCGTTGTGCCCCTGGGCCCCTGCGGGCAACCGGTGAGCCCTGCCGCTTTCGTCGGTGGCGTACTTCTGGTCCCAGAAGGGGTCCCGCCCATGCACCGTGGGGATCCTGGCGAAGTTGTACAACGGGGGCGGCGAGGAGATGGACCACTCCAGGGTCCTGGCATCCCACGGGTCGCTGCCTGCGGGCTCCCCGTGGGAGAAGCTGCGGTAGATGTTATAGAGGAACACCAGTATGGAGACGCCGATCATAAAGGCGCCGAGGGTGGAGACCAGGTTCCAGAAGTCCCAGCCCATGTTCGCGGGGTAGGTGTAGATGCGGCGCGGCATACCGTCCAGCCCAAGCCAGTGCTGGGGGCCGAAGGTGATGTTCATGCCGATGAACATCAGCCAGAAGTGCAGCTTCCCCAGCCCCTCCCCCAGCAAGCGGCCCCGCATCTTGGGGAACCAGTAGTAGATGCCCGCGAAGAGGCCAAAGATGCTGCCGCCGAAGAGGACGTAGTGGAGGTGGGCCACGATGTAGTAAGTGTCCTGCTGCTGGAAGTCGGAAGGCGACACGGCGTGGGAGACGCCGCTCAGCCCGCCAATGACAAACAGGGCGATGAATCCTATGGCGAAGAGCATGGGGGTCTTCAGGGAGATGTTCCCGCCCCACATGGTGGCCATCCAGTTGAAGACCTTAACCCCCGTGGGGACCGCGATGAGCATGGTGCTGATGGTGAACACGGCGTTGGCCACCGCCCCCAGGCCCACGGTGAACATGTGGTGGCTCCACACAGACCACCCCATGAATCCAATGACTATGCCAGAGAAGACCACCACGGGGTAGCCAAACAGAGGCTTGCGAGAGAAGGTGGGCAGTACCTCGGACACAACACCCATGGCCGGCAGGATCAGGATGTACACCTCGGGATGGCCGAAGACCCAGAACAGGTGCTGCCACATCAGGGGATCGCCGCCTCGGCTGGAGATGAAGAAGCCTGCCCCCAGGTAGCGGTCGAAGAGAAGCTGGATAAGGGCTACCGTGATGACAGGAAAGGCCGTGACCAGCAGGAAGGAGGTAATCAGGGTCATCCAAACGAAGACCGGCATTCGCATGAGGGTCATTCCCGGCGCCCTCATGTTGAGGATGGTCACGATGAAGTTGAAGGCCGCCGCCATGGAGGAGATGCCCAGCACCAAGAGGCCCAGAACGTAAAAGTCCATGCCCTTTGTGGCCGAGTAGGCCTTTTCGGTGAGAGGCGCATAGGCAAACCAACCTGCGTCGGCGGCGCCGCCCGCCAAATAGCCCGCGCTAAGGATCAGGCCGCCAAACAAATAGATCCAGTAGCTCAGGGCGTTCAGGCGCGGAAAAGCCACGTCCCGAGCGCCGATCTGCAGGGGGATCACAAAGTTGAAGAAGGCGGCGCTCATGGGCATGATGGCCAGGAAGATCATGGTGAGGGCGTGCATGGTGAAGAGTTGGTTGTAAAGCCCAGGGCTCACCACCGCCAGTTCCGACTGGGCCAACTGGGACCGTATCGCCAGGGCCTGGACCCCACCCCACAGGAAGAAGGTCACAGACGTCACCAGGTAGAGGACACCGACCCGCTTGGCGTCCACGGTGGTCACCCAGCCCCAGACACCCGCGTAGCCCATGGGACGGGCCAGAAAGCCGCCTAAGACTCCCGTTGTCGCTGCCATGAAGCGCCTCCCCTACCGGAGACTCTGAAGGTATGCCACCAGCTTCTCTATCTCGTCATCAGTGAGGAGCAGGTTGGGCATCTTGGAACCTGGCTTGACGCCAGGCGGATTGTGGAGCCATGTCTTCAGATTCTCGGGAGTGTTCGTCAGAAGACCGGCGGCGATGATACCTCGGCTGCCCACGTGGGTCAGTTCGGGGCCCACCTTTCCAAACTCAGCTACTCCCTTCACCGTGTGGCAACCAATACACCCCTTGCTGGAAAAAAGGCTGGCCCCCTCCGCTGCCAACCCAGCCAGCTCGACGGCTGGCTTGGGCGGGGTCTGCTGCGCCTTCACCCACTGGTCAAACGCCTCGGGAGGGTCGGCGATCACCCGCAGCCGCATATTGGCGTGGGAGATGCCGCAAAACTCCGTGCACTGTCCGTAGAATTCTTCTGGTCGATCGGCCTGGAACCACATCAGGTTCTCTCGCGTGGGAATGACGTCCTGTTTGCCCGCCAGCTTGGGGACCCAGAAGCTGTGGATCACATCGGTAGAGGTCAGGGTGAACTTCACGGGCCTGCCCACCGGAATGTGCAGCTCATTGGCGGTAACGATGCCCTGCTCTGGGTACTGGAACTCCCACCACCACTGATGCCCGATGACGTTGACCTCCAGAGCGCCCGCTGGAGGCGTGTCTAGCTCAAAGAGGGTGATAATGGCGGGGACTGCGACTACCGCCAGCACGAGGAAGGGAGGAACGGTCCACGCAATCTCAAGGGGTGTGTGTCCATGGACCTGGCGGGGGATTGTGTCATGTCCCGGCCGGCGGCGGAAGCGAAGGATGATGTACAGGAACGCTGCAGTGAACACGACGAACACAAACGCCATGGCCCAGAAGATATAGTAGAAGAGGGTAAGCTGCTTTTCGGCCACGGGCCCTGCCGCGTCAAAGGTGGACTGGGGATTATTGGGGTAACAGCCTACCAGGAGGAGGCCAATAGCGAGGATTCCGATCGGGACAGCGATGTGAAAGAAGCGCCTGTTAGAAGCCAACGTAGCCTCTTCGATCTGTTGGAGTGACCAAGGGTACGTTACAATCAGTTACAATTTTCACATGCGGAAGTCTAACATGGGGTTATCTCTCCGTCAAGAGGGTTTCCGATGCCCTGAGGCGGCCCTTAGCACCTGGCCTTCGCCACGGACCAGGTGAAGACCACCAGCGCCACCAGGACGGCCGTGGGAATCAGGACCCACAGGAGCTCCAGGAGCCGATGGGCGGGTGATGCTTTCGCTGCTCCCCCTCCCCGACCCCACCGCAGGGAGTACACAACGAGAATGCCCTGGACCGTCCCCATCGCCAGGACAACGACCCAGAACAGGCCGGCGCACCAGCTTGTCAGGAGAGCGACGAGTCACCTCCAGGGGCAAAGTGCCTCCCCTTCGGAACAGGAGGCCGCCCCGCTCCCACCAGGGCAGAGGAAACGCTCCACAAGGAAGGCGAGCTTTATACTATAGTGGAGAGGCCCTTTTGTCTCAAGGGCTGGACAGGGTGCCTTCCCCCACAAGGGGGGAGGAGATTTCTTCACAAGCTCTGAACGTGTGCCCTCAAGAGTCCGCCGTGGGGTGGGTTCAGGGGACACCCTGCCCCTGGTATACTACCTAAGCACTCGCTCTCAATCATGTCCCGTAGCGTGGGTGCAGGGCACGCCCTGCCTGGTGCAGGTCGAAGACACTTGACCCGTCCATGGTACGCCCTGCCCCAGAACGGTGAGGAGAGCCCATGACCACTCGCCCCACGGCGCCCGGTGAAGCGTTGCCAGTTCCCCGCAAGCCGTCTCCCTGGCTTCTGGCGGTCATAGGGACGGCGCTCGTAGGAGCGGCCGTGGTGGCCGCCTTCGCCGCGTGGATGCTCCTCAGGCCACCCTCTTTTGTCGGCACCCGGCTGGAGCCTCCCCGCGAGGCCCTCGATTTCCAGCTCACCGATCAGTTTGGGCAAAAGGTGCGCCTGAGCGCCTTCTCCCCAGGCGTCGTGGTCCTCACCTTCATCTACACCTCCTGCCAGGATCTGTGCCCACTGACCACCGCCAAGCTCCACAGGGCCCGCGCCCTGTTGGGGAGAGATGCCCAGAGGGTGACCTTCCTCGCCGTTACTGTTGACCCCGAGCGGGACACCGTGGAGCGCTTGCAGGACTACTCTCGCCAGTACGATATGGTGGACAAGTGGCACTTCTTGACGGGCGGCAAGGCTGAGCTGGAGCCCTTGTGGCTGTACTACTGGGTGGGAGAGGTACGCACCGTGAAGGACGGTGAGGGCAAATCCGTGGTGGAGCACTCAGCGCCCATCCACGTCATTGCTCAGGGGCAGGTGCAGTTGGTGTATGGCGAGAGCTTCCAGGCCTCCGACCTGGCCCACGACCTCCGCCTGCTGCTGCGATAGCGCCGTCCCCTCGGCCACGCCTCATCACGGCTTCAGGAGCCCGTCCAGCACCTGCCGCAGCCTGTCCGCCTCCATGGGCCCGATGAACTTCCGCACCACCTGGCCCGCGGGGGTGATGAAGTACTTTTCGGGGATGCCTGTCACCCCATAGTCAATGGCGATGGTCCCCCGTTCGTCCAGCCCGTTAGGGTACGTGATTCCGTACCGCTTGACGTAGTTTCTGGCCTGCCCTTCGTCGTCCCAGATGGCGATTCCCACAAACTCAACCCCTCGGGACCTGTACTCCTGGTAGACCTGCGCGAGGACCGGCGCCTCCTGCCGGCACGGGGGGCACCAGGAGGCCCAGAAGTCCACCATGACAAGCTTCCCCTTCAGGTCGTCAGCGGCCAGGACTTCGCCGTCGAGGAGCTTCAATGTGAACGCAGGCGCAGCCCTCGGCTGGACGGAAACCTCACCGAAGCGGGCGTTGACCAGCGCCTGGCGCGGTTGTCCCCCCGACTGCACCAGAGCCCAGGCCAAGAGGCCAACGAGGGCAGCCGCAAAGACCAGGCCCAGGGCCAGCCCTACCTTGTTCACCAGTCACCTAGCGTGCTGCGGAATAAGGGAATAAGGGGTGTGCAGAGGGGCTGCGCCCCTCTGCCGGGGGTCTCTCACCGAGGGGATTCTCCGAACCCCCTCGGGGAGAGACCTCTGACCCACGGCCTTTGTGCGCCGACAATGTAACGCAGTGTTAGCTGCACTATCCTAGCTGTCTGAGACAGGAATGGCACTCGTTCTAGCGACCCGAGGGCCCGTCTCTGGCAAGAAGGCTGCGGCGATGAGAAGGGTAACGGGCATGAAGGCCAATATCAGCAGGCTTGGGAGGTAGGAGCCCAGGGCGTCCGTCATCATGCCAACGAACAGGGGAGCGACAATGGTAGTTCCGTTCCCCAAAGTCAGGATACCCGCAGTCACTACCGCCACCTTCTCCAAAGTGATCCCCGGCAGATCCATGGGTATGGTGACTAGTAAGGTGAAAAAGAGAGTCGAACCGGCCCACAGCACGACGCCAGAGGCA
>OBEQ010405464.1_pt1 | contig 13092 bp, 10 predicted proteins | sample 1670901 | NCBI WGS metagenome assembly OBEQ01 (sample SAMEA104232315, study PRJEB22302) | groundwater metagenome | biome: forest; feature: aquifer; material: groundwater | place: USA | collected 2011-08-07 | depth 5.4 m
AAGGCATATCCCCTAAAAGCTATCCTCGCCTCATCAGAAGTAAGGACCGGAAAATCAACCGGAAACAACCGCACCAAGAATGCTGAAATCAAAAGAATGATAATTAACTTATATTTACTTAATTTCACTTTTAGATTGATTAATGAGTAAACCGAATCCAAAATCATCAATTTTTTCTTTCTCTATATCTTTTTTATTTGACAGTGTATTATCAGAAACAATAATTACACTTTTTCCTGGAATAGATTGATTATCCCTCCACAACTTTAATTTATCGGGAAAAAGGACAATTTCAAAAAAATTTTCTGCTATTTCATTTTGGTTTTTAAAATCACTTTGAATATAGGGAGTCAGATTATAAGCGCGAGCTAAATACTTTGCCCTTTCGAAGACAAGTTGATACGGTTTTGCAAATTCTGATTTTACTCTCTGGGGATATTCATACCAATAATCTTTAACGAAATCCACCTCATTTAAAACAATCAAAAAGGCAATCAAAAAAATAGAAATATATCTAAAAGAGATATTTTTGATATCAAAAAATTTTAGGAAACCTAAAGTGGCAATTATTGTATAAGGGGGTAATAGCACAAGCAGTCTACTTCCTCTGTGAATAGACCCCGGAAGCCCATACAATAGGGGTGCAAAAAGAAAACTAAGTAGAATAAACATTAAAAATGGATCTTTCTTTTGTGCAACTGTAAATATCCCTAATGCAAATAGAGGTAGTGTCGCTAAAAGAAATACTCCCTGTCTACCGGTTGAATGATAAGGGGTAGAGTCACCTTGAATAAATAAAAAAGAAGGGTCGAAAGAAGAAATAAAGGGGAGCAGAAATTCCTGGTAGCTTTGGATTCCATGCGGCCCATTGTTTGAAAGAATTGCTCCCGGATACTGATTTTTTGCGAGTAACATAAGTGCAGGAAAACTCAATGCCACTATTGTAAAACTAAAAATTACAGAAAGCTTTTTTCTAAAACTTTTAATTTTGTTAAGATAGATTAAAAAAAATAAAGTTATTAATAAAAATACAGGAAAAATAATTCTCATTCCAGGATAGCTAAGTACCCCAATACTTAAAAAAAGGGCTGACCAATATAAGTATCTCTTTCGGAGATTCTTTTGATAAAGTTTAAGCATAAGCAACCAAAGTATAGTAAAGGGTACTGGTGCAATATTTTCTAGAGCTAAGTGAGATTGGATTAAAACAGCAGGGATAGTTATAAAAATTATCAAGCTTAAAATACCAGCTTTCAAACCTAGGATTTCTCTGCCTAGCAAAAAAATTAGCATAGCAGACACTAAAACAAAAATAACACTTACTCGTCTAAGTAATCCATAAGATGGACCGAATATTTTAAATGCCAAAACCGTTGAATAAAAAGTTATTGGCTGTTTCCAATCAGTTTGATTGGAAGTCGAAACAAATAGCGGCAAAAACCTATCTCTTGAGTCATGTCCATCTCTGGCAACTAGTGCAGCATTATACCCTATGGCTGCCTCGTCTCCGTTAATGCCCGGCGGGACATCTGTAATTTTGAAAGTAAGAAAAATCCATGAAACAGATAAGAAAAGAATTAAAAAAAAAATTAATTTATAGGTTTGGGAAATAAGTTTAGCCATTACTTTTTGCTTGAAAGTTATCGTAAATAAAGTAGAAAGCTGATGCAGCAAAAATAGTTTGTAATAAACTTCTTGACAGATTGTAATCTACATCTATGTTAAGTAATTTCCAAATAGATGGCAGGTTAGCAAGAGAAGGGAAAATTGGAGCAAACATATTAACAGTTAAAGACGAATCAAAAAAGAATAATAATCCAAACCAGCTAAATAACATCAGTAGCACTGGGGGTATATTTTTACTCTGTATTGTCAAGCTAATAATTAAAAAGGGAGTTATCCAAATTAACCATTGAGGATGATAGTGTGTAAATATAAAGAATAGCAGTAGGGGCATTAGATAAATTTTCCAAACACTTAAGTTTTTACTTTTTGAAAAAAGAAATAAATAGAATATTAGCAGAGAAAGAGGAAATAGTAAGATGGTTTCTCCTCCTGAAACAGCAATATTAGCATATAAGCTCTTTGAATTTTGAGTGGCAAATAGGGCGTTACTTCTAAAACTATGCCATGGAAGATAGGGTATTATTGAAATTGAATAGGGAAGTAAGGCCAAAATAAAAATTTTAAATTTCTCTATATTATTTTTTCCGAGAAGAATAAGAGGAAGTAGTAAAAATACCGGGTAAATCTTGAAAGCAATAGCCCCGCCAAGAGCCAGTGCCGCCAATTGTAATCTATCTTTGGAAATTGAATAAAGGGATAAAATAGTAAAAAAAGTAGGGATAATATCAAATTGCCCCATCATATAGGTAGCATATAAGCTAATTGGATTAAACATCCATATAGTAAAAGCCACTAAGGCCTTACTTTTAATTTCAAACCATCTTAAAAGTAGCAACCCAATTGACAAATCAAAGATTAGATAGGGAAGTTTTACAAGTAAATTAACACTTAAAATATTCCCTAATAGAAAATGAAATATTCCATGAAACCAGTAAATCAGAGGTGGATAATTAAAAACCGCCAGGTTAGAACTATAATCATAAAGGTTTAGAATATTGCCTGAGGCAATTACCTTTCCACCTAAATTAAATGCCTCCATATCAGTGTGATATGTAGATAAACTTAAAAAAATTCTTAAGACTATTCCAAGTATTAAAATCGTCCAGATTTTTTTCATTTTGATTTTAAAATTTTCATTATTGCATGTTCAAACTTTTTTTTATCGAATTCTTTTGCCCGCTTAACTGCTTGCTTGCTTAAACCTTCCATTAAACCTTTATTATTTATTAACTGCAAAGTTATTTTTTTAAGTTGATCAGGATTATTCCATAAATAACCTGACTTTGAGTCTTCCACTATTTCTACTTGCCCACCCTTACCTAAAACCACTGGAACACACCCTGCTGCCATTGCTTCAACAGTAGATATTCCAAAATGTTCCATTTTGGTTGGGTCTTCCTCGCCAAAACCTGAAGCATGCCAGTAAATACTGGACTCTCCGTATAAATTTATAAGATCATCATACCTTACATTGGGATAAAAATTTACTGGTAAATTTATAGCTAGTTTTTTTAATTCATCCAAATATGGTTCATCACCTTTCTTCGCAGATCCAGCCAAATTTAAACTCCAACCTGCTAGTTTTTCTTTTTCACAAAGGGATCTAAAAGTTTTTATTAACAGCTCTTGTTTTTTATCTTTTAAATATCCAAAAAAACGGCCCACAGACAGGATATAGTTTTTCTTTTTAAGAGATTTAATTTTATAAACATCAATTGGAGGATAAATAACTTCTGAAACTAGCGGCCAATTCTTCTCAGAATGAGTTTTTGTAAACTGAGAATTATAAATAATTAAATCCCACTTTTTTAACTTTAGTCTTCCCCATAAACTTTTTACAGGCTGGCCTGGCAGGGGAGACTGAATATGTAAAATATTGCGTTTGGCAGAAGGTATAAAAATACTTCCGTCTGTTAAATAAAAAAGTACATCATATTTTTTTAAGAAGTTAAGTCTTGGAAAATAATTTAATCCTTTACCCAGGGGTGACTTTATAAAATTTACTGAAGTTAAATCTAAATCAAATCTCTTTGATAATTCACTCTTTAAATTCTCACCTCCAAAAGTGTCTAGATGCTCATTCAAACATACATCAACATTGTGATTTTGAATCGACAAAATCTCCGCAATAGTCATCATATATCTCTCCCCTCCTCCATAAGTATCTAAGTAGGGGGAATAGATCGCTATTTTCATATGAATTTAATATTTAAAATTCTCGACGATCAATTTCTTATCTATCTCTTGGTAAATTTTCTCCATTGGTTCTTTTTGCTGTAGTTCCCATAATCTGATATATGTTATGTACATAGAAAATGCTTGAAGTAAGGAGTCCATAATACCAATAGTTCCATTAAAGAAACCTCCTCTTTTAATCCCCTGGTTAAAAATTTCAGTTACGAAAATACGCAAAAATCTCAACCCGGACATTTTCGGATGGCCGGCTTCTAATCTTAACCGCGCATCAATCTTACTCCACTCAAGACTCTTTAAAACTATCTGATCCAATCCTCTGTGAGTCAAATGCACGAAAGAAGACTTTGTATAACCTAGCTTTCCTTTAAACTTTGGCTGCTCGTGAATCCTACCAACCCAACTTTCAAAATCATCTTTTTTTAACAGTCTTATCACCCAATCAGGCCAGAATGGACCATATTTAATCTCTTTGCCAAAAATGATGTTTTTCCTGGAAATAGCGTATGCGGAATATTTATCAAGCTTTACTAATTCTTCGATCTCTTTTTTTAAACTTGATGTTACTCTTTCATCAGGATCAATGTATAAAACCCAATCTCCGGAAGCTTTTTCAAAAGCTTTATTTCTAAAAGTTGCATAATCTTCATTTTCAAACTTAAAAATTTTATCTGTATATTTTTTTGCAATCTTTATTGTCTTATCTGTTGAATTATTATCTCCAACAATAATCTCATCCGCCCACTTAACAGATTCAAGGCAAGTCCCAATTCTATTTTCTTCGTTTTTAGCAACTATAATAACGCTTAGCATAATTCCTACTTTTTAAAAATTTTAAAGAATTTTTTTAAGCCCCTTGGCTTATTTGATTGGTTTATCCAGAAAGTTATATCTTGCCCTATTTTTTTTGCTTGATCTTCAAAACTTTTAATTTCTAAATCTTGTTCCTTAAATTCTGTTTTCTGCCAAACTTTCAAATAAACAACCAAAAAAGAAAAACCCTGAAGAAGACTTAAAGATAAACCATGCAGACCATCTTTATACCCGTAATTTGCAAAATATCTTGAAAGGAATTCGGTGAAAGGTTTTTCAAAAATATCATGCCAATTAAATCTATAACCGGATTTTACTAAATCTTCGGCCTGAATCTCCGTATATCTGTTCATTCTGTCCAGGTACAACGCTACTGTCTGATAATTATTATGGAGAATGGCCAATTTTTCTTCGGAATCCAAGGTTAAACCAGCACCCTTTGTATCTGGTTTGCTGTGTATTTTATTATTCCAGTGCACGCTCCCCTTCCTGAAAAATCTTATCTGATAATCTGGCCACCAGCCAGTATTTTGAATCCACTTATTAAAAATAATATTTTTTCTGGGTATTTCCACAAAATCAGAGGTGATTTTCTTTTTTACTAATTCTTGTAACCTCTTTGATAAGCTTTGAGGAATTTCTTCGTCCGCATCCAAAATCAATATCCAATCTCCTGTTGCTTTTGATATAGCAAAATTCCTGGCTGGCTCAACAAAGCCTACGGTTTTGTGATAAAAAACCTTTGCTCCCTTTTTTTTGGCAACTTCTGCAGTTTTATCAGTTGAATTCATATCACAGACCACTACTTCGCTTGCCCATTTAACCGATTCTAAGGCCCGTTCAATGTTTTGCTCTTCATTAAATGCATTAATAACCACTGAAATCTTCTTATCCATAGATTAAATCTTATCTTAAACCCGTTCTTAAGTAAAATTTTAAAGCTACTTAGTTTGGCAGTTCGTACAAATCAAAAGCCGGTTTAGCATTAGGTAGATTAATTTCTAAAATTTTACGCATAGAAGGAGACGTGGGCAAGTTAGCATGGGATACCACATACAAATCGCCTTTTACTGGCGATTCCTTTTCCCAATCGATATTTCTGATTATATATTTATCAAAACTAAAACCTCCTGCGGAGGTCTTGGCAGTTAGTAATTTGTTCGGATCAAGATTGGTATAGTAAGGGATGTAGGAACTGGGTACACCTGAATAAATATTATGATCTCCAAATCTAGGATCAATAATTATTGTTTGATATTCGCTGTAGTGAAGATTAATATACTGAGCTATCTGCTTATAACCATATTGATAACCTTCTCCTCCCTCATATGGGAAATGATAAAAATAAATTACCGCAAAGTAGAAAAATGAAATAATAAAGGTAGCTAAAACTAATACTCGTAACTTAGTTTTATTCTTCAGATAATCCCAGGCTATTAAACCTCCCACTCCGATTGCGATCGAATAAGGCGCTACAGATACCAAATTCCTGACAATACTAGGACCTCCACTGGTTATAGCTGGTATTAAAGGTGCAGTTATAATCCAGGTATAAATAAATTTTGAGTTGTTTTTAAAAACATCTTTTATTTTAAACAAACCTATTATAAATAGCGGTAAAAAAGGTGCTAAAAATAAACCGACTTGAAATGGGTCACCAGCAGGCAATAAATCCATTCCTTCAAAGAAAAGTAGTTTTGGATTCAAATATGCAGAATAGTTTATAAAGATTGCACTTAGAGTATATTGCGCTTTTTGGAAAAGATTTAGATCGATTCTTTCTAGTTGGTGCGCTAAGTACGGATCTTTAAAGATTAATTCCGTATTGGCCCTGGCATTGGTACCAAGATTGTGGAAATAATCAAGGATAATTGGAGATATCAGTACTAAAAATAATAAGACTACAAAAAAATAAACTTGTCTCTTGAGGACAATTTTCCTGTTGAAAAATAGCAGTGCCAATAAAATAAAGGGTGTAAAACCCCATTCTGTATGATAGCTATACATTGAAAGTGCAAAAGGAACGGTACTTAAAATAGTGCTTAACTTATGGTCATGATGGAGTCCGTAAAAAAATAGATAGATACCGGAGATTAAAAAAAATAAGGCTATGTTTGATTCCAGTATCATTCTGGATGTAAAAATATGCCAAGGACTAATCGCGAGTACAAAGCTTATCAGTAAAGATAAGAGTTTATTGGTTGTTAATTCATAGATCAGCAAACCCAGAGTCAGAATTGTCAGAAATCCCAGTATGGCAGAGGGTAATCTGGCACCATATTCGTTGTTTCCAAACAGAATTACTGTAGGTATAGTCAAATAGATAGATACGGGAGCTTTGTAGGTATTATGTGATCTAAATGAAGTAGGTAAAAAATTGTTATAGGTATCTCTGCCGGTTTTAGCAATAGAATAAGCCTCATAAGCAATAGAGATTTCATCATTTGATAAATTAGGCGGAGCATAGTCTAGCCCAATAAATCGTGTCAGAAAAATTAATACTACTAAAATAATTACTACGGTTGTTTGTTTTTTTATCATATGGGAAGTCCGGTGAAAATTAATAAGCTTAAAGCTACCAGCAATAGATATAGTTTGTTATTAACTTTTTCTAAACCCAGCAGGATAAAGTAAATAAAAAAAGGACTGATAATATAAAAAGAATTGAATTTATCCGGTGATTTATTGATTCCGATTACCAGTAAAGTTACTAAAATTCCGCTAAAGGCAAAGGCGGATTTGCTGCTGAGATTTTTAACCCCCAGATACATTCCCCAAAAAAGCGGGTATAAATTGGCAAGCAGTAAAACATCATATAGAGTCTTTAGGGAAAGAAACTCCATCAATCGGGTAAACAAAAAGTAAACATAAACCGAATTGTTATAAACTAAAGGGCGCATTCGAAAAGGAATATAGAGTGCATCATGCTGGTGTTTAATTATTGCATTTGAGACTACCGGCATAGTAAAAATTGTTTGCTGTGTATTAAAATTTAAAGGCACACTAATCATTGCTCCTGTGATTAAATTTCCCAAAAAGATTAAAATTATTCCTGTAATGAAAATTATTCTTGTTAAAAATAACTGATTTATGTATTTTAATTTATCCTGAATAAGCCAAATTAACAAAACAACAAAAGGAAACAGCCTAGTAATAAATTGCTGAGGGCTGAATTGAAAAAGGGGTATCAACGCAAATGCTACAAGAGAAAAATACTTGAGTAGGCTGTTTCTTTTTTCGTCTATATTTACTAACAATCCCATTGATAAACTAAGTAGCAAAGCATTAATAATAGCTGTCAGTACTTGATTCTGCCTTAGCAAATTTACTACAAAACAAACAACAAATGTTATTAGAATTATAGCTATTTTTTTATTCATTTTGCTGCTACTATCAGAAATGCTAAATCTCCACTGGATAAATAGACTTTTTTTAATATCTCCTCTGATTTAATATCCTGCTTAGGCAAACTCCAGGGGCTACCAATAAATAAAGTGTCTTTTTTATATCTATCTACTCTCCAGTCAATACGCCTGATAGTAAATTTACTAAAACCAAATGAACCATCTGGTCGCATTTTAACTTCATTTTGGTAAGTATGCGGATCATATTTTGAATAAAACAATATGTACATGTGTGGGATGCTAACTATGTAGGGAGCTTCAATTCCTCTGTAAGGATCGAGGACAATTTCCCGGTAATTATTTTCATTTGCCAGAGCGTATTCTACTGTTTCTTTAGTTCCTTCCATAAAAGCTTCTCCTTGCTCCTTAGGGAAATGAACACTATAAATTATCAGCGCCAAAGTAAGATTCCAGGCAATAAAAATTAAAAAGATTACAAAAATTATATTGCTCAAATATGGTTTGAAGAAAACCTTTATCAATTTAATAAACTCGGTTAACCCTATTGCTGAAATTAATATCATCATTGGTAAGATAAATAGTGTTCTACCTGAGTGCTGTTCATTATTGGTCAAAGATGCCGGAAATATTCCAATTAGAATCCAGGCTGCTATTAAACTATTATTGCTTAGCTTTTTTCTAATGAGTGTAATAATTCCCAAAATTAACCAGGGAATTTCAAACAAATACATAATACCCAAGCCATAACTTCCCGACATCGTCATACTCAAGCCGTTATAAAAAAGAAATGCCGGGTCAAAATAATTGAGATATTTCCTTGCCCAAAAACCAAAAAGGAGTAAGCTTTTCGAACCCAAAACCGGAATCTCTAACAAAGGCTTTACCAATACATTTCTGGTAAACTCAATATCATTCCCCATCCAGGTCATTTGCGCCCTGGCTGCTCCGGGTCCTAAAACCATCGAATAGACAATAGGAAGGACTAATACTGCACAAAGAATCGTAAAGATCACAATGTTAGTCTTTTGTAATTTAACTATGCCTTTTTTTAAAATAAGCAGCGTTCCAACAAACAACGGAACAAATATTCTTTCAGGATGATACGAATACATGGATAGAACAAGAGCTAGTGAGGAGATTACTACCCAATACCGCTTACCAGTACTCAGCATCCGTAAAAAAGCCAACATTCCTAACATCACAAAGAAGGTCCCAATCAAAGTATCCGAAAGATACCGGGAATAATAGATATGCCAGGGAGAAATACTAAGTAGGAAACTTCCTATCAAAGATGTTTTCTTTTTTTTTGTGATCTCAAAAAAAAGAAAAAAGGATAAAGGAATAGTAAGAATAGCAAATAGAGCTGTTGGTAGCCTTACCCCGAATTCGTTTAGTCCAAACACCGCAATTGAAGGAACCATACTATAAACCGGTACCGGATTTTTGTAATCTCCGGTAGATTTAAAGCTTAGAGGAAGAAACTGACCGTATTCATCCCTTCCGGTTTTTAAAATTGAATAGGCATTGTAACCAATTGCCACCTCATCGATATTTAAACTAACTGGATTTTTGGTAATATCAGCTAATCTTAAAAATCCCCCCAGTATAGTAAACGCTATTAGAAAGATTAAGACACTTTTCATTCTATTTTTGATGAAAAACCATCTGATATCTTTGCAATTCTCTGGCAGGAATATCGGGAAGTACGGTAAATAGCTGCAATATTACTAAAGCTATTGTCAAAAAAAATAAGATTCTATAAATCTTCCTCTTATCACTTGTTACATCAATTATACCTTCCGAAGTAATTAAAAAAATGACCGGTGAAAAAAGAATCAATCTGGCCAAATCAGGAGAATTTTTAGTCAAAATAGAAGGTAACATCAAAGAAGCTGCAGCAAAAGATAACCATCCGCTTTTCTTAAAATTTCTAAGCCAAAGAACTATTCCCCAAAAAAATGGGATTAAAAAACCTAAAAATACTGGAGGGCTAAATGAAAAACCCAGCAGTCTAAATTGAGGGGTAAAATAAGTCAACGGAGTAAACTGTCTCATTACACTTAATAAAAGATGCTCTGTTAGGTAGGTATATTTATTTTCTACAAATTTACCGATTGTAGAGAAATTACTACTTTTAGTTTCTCCTCTATACTTATTCACTGTATTAAATAGCCCTACATCAGAAAATACCGTGATTTCATTACTATAAATATTTCTAATTCCTTGACTGTTTTCGAAAGTTATAAATAATAATGGTAAAAGAAAAATGGCTAGCAAGAATAAATATAATTTCAATTTTTTACCCTGAATTAATCCTGATTTATACAAAGAAAAAATTATTATCGGCAATATTACCCAATTTAAAATTGAGGTATACATCAGCAATAAACTGGAAACTAAAATTACCCCTAAAGAAAGTCTTGAATTTTTTTTAATCAAAAAACCTGAAAATAGACTAAGGAATAATAAAAGATCTAATATATAAATACTTCCTGAAACCTCAATATACGAAGACCAGGGATTTACTAAATATAATGAGGCTGCAATCAGCGCCTGACTTTTTCCCAAAATTATTAAAGCTATATAGTAAATGAGTCCTGCTATAACCACTCCAAATAAAATGTTCACCCACCATTGTATATAGAAGGAGAAATTTAGAAGTTCTGTCACCAATAAACTTTCCTTATTAATATCTACTATTGGCAAATCTACTATCAATAAAATCTTAATCAGCAAAGCAATAAAAAAAGCAATAATAGGTATACTTCTTAGGCTTTTTTCTGGCATAATAGCATTATGCATTAAGAATCCCATCCTAAGCAACTATGAATGTTTTATTATTTTCTCTGCAGTTGATGCTTTTTTTAATCCCATCCGCTACCCTTTTTACCCTGCCGGGAATTTTTCTTTTGGATAAATCAAAAATTAAATTTAATGCCTGGGAAAAGATAATTTTGGGAACCGTTGTTGGTTTAATCCTTTTCTCTTTGTTATCTTACTTGCTTTTGGTAATTAAATTACATTTTCTTGTATTACCAATAATGCTGGCCATTGCTTTGCTAACTGTCAAAAAACTACCATCTCTATTTCACCAACTATCTAACTCTTCCAGAAAAAAGCTGGCTTTGTTTTTAATAGTTTTTTCAATTGGTATTGCTGGTCAATTATTGATTATTTCACCCAGTGGGATCAATCTAAACGGAGATTTGGTTTTTTGGAGCTCACATGGACATGATGGCTTATGGCATATAAGTTTAATGGAGGAATACGAAAGGGGTTATCCTTTACAGAATCCGGTTTTTGCAGGGGAAAGATTGGTTAATTATCATTTTTTCTCCGATATTGCACCGTCAGATTTTAACCATTACTTTAAATTGTCTACTCTTGATTTATATTTTCGTTTTTTTCCTCTTATTTTCTCTGTTTTACTTGGATCATTAGCATATCTGGTGGGAGTAAAAATTGGCGGAAGCTTTCAAGCAGGTATTTGGGCCACTATTTTTACATACTTTGCCGGAAGTTTTGGATACATTGTTACTTTTCTACAAAATCGCACAATTGGCGGTGAAGCGGTATTTTGGGCATCACAGCCTCAAAGTTCTATCGGTAATCCCCCCCAAATTGTAGCTTTTATTATAGTGCTGACTTTTCTATATTTATTTAGTTTTTTTATTGCCAAGCCAAACAAGGTATTATTCTTTATTTGTGTATTACTGGCTGGTTGCCTGGCAGTATTTAAAATTTATGGTGGGATAACCCTTATTCTTAGTTTGGGTATAGTTGGCTTATGGCAATTAGTTAGAGAGAGAAAACCCCAAATTTTGCTTTTAGCTGGAACCAGTGCTTTGTTGTCTGCAATTTTATATTTTCCTAATGCCTCAAATACAGGATCATTTCTTATTTTTGAACCATGGTGGTTCATCAGAACAATGATTGTAGCCCCTAATAAATTAAACTGGATTGATTTGGAATTAAAAAGACAAACATACTCAGCAGAAGGTAATTTTAAAAGGGTCATCCAGATAGAAGTGACTGGATTTTTACTTTTCTTTTTTGGAAATTTGGGCATGAGATTTTTAGGACTTTTTTCTTTTATCAAACTTTTAAAATCTTTTTTTTCGAATTACTTTCATATGATTATAGTTTCAATTACTATAACTTCATTATTATTACCGCTGCTTTTTTTACAAAAGGGTGTCGTCAGTAATACTATTCAATTTCTTCAATACTTGTTACTGCTTTTAGGGATACTGTCAGGAATTACAACTGCCAAGCTTTTAGGGAAAATTAAATTTGCTTCGATTAAAATTATTGTTTCAGCTTTAATAATAATCGTTTCGATACCCACTCAAGTTTCTCTAATTTATGAATTTTATAATAGGCATCCTTTTGCAAAAATTAGCGTCCTGGAGCTTGGATCACTTGATTATTTAAAAAAAAATACTCCCTCTGATAGTGTAATTTTAACTCCTCCCTACAATAAATATTTAGACCTAAAAAAAGATGTTCCAGATATCAGGGATTGGTCTGATACAGGATATGTATCCGCATTATCTTCAAGGAGAACATACCTTGCTGATCTAGAGCAGGTTGATATAATGGGCTATAATTTTAAAAACCGTCTTGAGTTTCAAAAAGCTATTTTTTCGCAAACTAATCCCGGGGAGTTTGAGAAATTATTAAGAGAAAACCGAATTAATTATTTGTACTTCCCTACTGCCCTTAGACCTCAAATAGATTTATCCAAAACAAATTTAAAAAAAGCATATTTAAATTCGGATGTTGAAATCTGGAAAATACAATAAATAAGTTCTTTCCTTCGAAAATAAATTAAGCTTTTTTTCTTGATAGGTTTAAAATAGGTAAGGTAAACAAGTAACTAAGTTGTAATCCCGGATATATTACAAAAAAAATTCTGTCGGAAGTTAATTTAAAAACTCAATCCGATATAACCTGTCTCATATTTCCTGTGTTGTTATGTTGCTTTCTGTATTTTCTTTAATAATCAATATTTTGCCACCAACTTGTTTAGTAAAATTTTTTATTTCAGACTCCACTATATTACCAATATAAACATTGCCGTATTTTTTAAATC
>OBEQ012059646.1_pt1 | contig 13092 bp, 14 predicted proteins | sample 1670901 | NCBI WGS metagenome assembly OBEQ01 (sample SAMEA104232315, study PRJEB22302) | groundwater metagenome | biome: forest; feature: aquifer; material: groundwater | place: USA | collected 2011-08-07 | depth 5.4 m
CCCGCCCCGGCCCCCCGCCCCGGCGGCGGGCGCGCCCGCGGGCTCGAATGCCGGCGCGCTCGCCCTGCTCGACCTGCGCGATCAGAAGATCCCCGGCGGGGCCAGCCGCACCGCCATCGACGAGGCCATCCACTTCGTCGGCAGCATCGGCGCCGCCACCAGCGACGCCACCAGCGCCAGCGAGTTCGACTCCACCCACGCCGACGTGCTGGCCGGCCTGCGCGACTCGCTCTCGGGCGTGTCGCTCGAGGACGAGATGGCACGCCTGGCCCAGTTCCAGCGCGCCGCCGAGGCGGCCACCCGCTTCGTGTCGACGGTCGACTCGATGCTGCAGAACCTCATCCAGAACCTCTAGGCCCGGCAAGGGAGCCCCACATCATGCGTGTCACCGAATCCCGAATGACCCAGCTGGCCTCCGAGGCGATCTCCAAGCAGCGCGAGAAGATGGCCGAGGCGGGCGACGAGCTGTCGACGGGCGTGCGCGTGAACCGCCCGTCGCAGGACCTGTCCAGCTGGGCCGACGGCGCGCGCGCGCGGGCGCGTGCGGCCATGAGCGACGCGCGCGGCGAGGCCATCGGCAAGAGCCGCGACCGGCTGAGCGAGACCGACCGCGCCCTCGACGGCGTGGGCGGCGTGCTGGCGCGCGCGCGCGAGCTGGCCACGCAGCTGGCCAACGGCACCTACAGCGCGCAGGAGCGCAGCGACGCGGTGGCCGAGCTGCGCGACCTGCGCGCCGCCGCGCTCGCCTTCGCCAACACCCAGGGCCCCGACGGCGAGTACGTGCTGGCCGGCTCGGCCTCGATGACCGCGCCCTTCAACCCGGGCGGCGCCTACCTGGGCGACACCACGCGGCGCGAGATCGAGGCTGGCGAGGGCGAGCGCATCGTCGCCAACGTGCCCGGCAGCGTGCTCACCGCCGCCTCGGGTGCCGACGTCTTCGCCACCCTCGACGCGCTGCAGACGGCTCTCGGGGCCAACGACCTGGTGGGCATCCGCGCCTCGCTGACGCCCCTGTCGACGACCATCTCGCAGGTGGCCAGCGCGCGCTCCGACGTGGGCGAGCGCATGAGCGGGCTCGACGCTGCCAACGACGCGCGCCAGTCCTTCGAGCTCGAGCTGGTCAGGCAGCACGACCGCGCCGTCATGGCCGACCCGGTCGCGGCCGCCTCCGAGCTGGCGCAGGCGCAGCAGGCGTTCGAGGCCTCGCGCACGGTTGCCGAGCAGATCATCGCCATGTTCCGGAAGGCCTAAACTTCGCGAGAGCCCGGGCGAACCATGTAATTGAGGGCGACAAACTCGGCGCCCAACAACACGGAGGAATTCACCATGGCGCTCTCAATCAACACGAACCCGACTTCTCTCAACGCTCAGCGCAACCTCGGCAACTCGCAGATGAAGTTGTCGCAGAACCTGGCCCGCCTGTCTTCGGGCCTGCGCATCAACCAGGCCGCGGACGACGCGGCCGGCCTCGGCATCTCCGAGAAGATGCGCGCCCAGGTGCGCGGCCTCGCCCAGGCCTCGCGTAACGCCAACGACGGCGTCTCGATGATCCAGGTGGCGGAAGGCGCGATGAACGAGCAGGCCGGCATCCTGACCCGTCTGCGCGAGCTCGCGGTGCAGTCTGCCAACGGCACCCTGGGCGCCACCGAGCGCGGCTACATCACGACGGAGGCCACCGAGGCCATCTCCGAGCTGGACCGCATCTCGGCCGTGACCGACTTCAACGGCGTGAAGATGCTGGGCGCGAACGCGGGCGTGCAGACCATGCAGGTCGGTACCAGCTCGAGCGCGAACGACCAGATCGACATCACCTTCACGCAGACCGACTCGGCCACGCTGTTCGGCGCGGCCGTCAACCTGGGCTCCGCGGCGACCTCGCGGACCGCGCTCGACACCATCGACACCGCGATCTCGAGCCTGTCGACCTCGCGCGCCGCGGTCGGTGCCTCGCAGAACCGCCTGGTGGTCACCATGAACAACCTGTCGGTCGCCAAGGAGAACATCGCGTCGGCCGAGTCGCGCATCCGCGACGTCGACGTGGCGGAAGAGACCGCGGCGATGACGCGCAACCAGATCCTGAGCCAGGCCGGTGTCTCGGTGCTCGCCCAGGCGAACCAGCTGCCCTCGGCGGCGCTCAAGCTGCTCGGGTAATCGCCCAGTGACCTTTGACCCGCCGGCGGCGCCCCACTGAGGCTCCGCCGGCGGGGGCGCAGGTACCCTCGATCGAGACCATCCAAGGAGAACGACGTGGCCAGTAACATCAGCTTCTCCGGTCTCGGTTCCGGGCTCGACACGGGCAAGATCGTCGATCAGCTGGTCGCGGCCGAGAAGGTCCCGGTCAACGCGCTCACCCAGCGCAAGAGCGAAACCAGCAAGCGACTGTCCATCGTCGGCGATCTGGTCACCAAGCTCCAGGCACTCAAGAACACCGCCAAGTCCTTCGATACCGCCAGCGGCGCGACCGCGCTGACGGCCACCAGCAGTGACCTGACCCGCGTCAAGGTGACCGCTGGCTCGAACGCCTCGGTGGGTGTCTACAATTTCAAGGTCGACCACCTGGCGCAGGCCGAGACGACCCGCTCGCGGGTCTTCAACAGCCACGACCAGGTGGGCGAATCGGGCGTCGGCTCGCTCGACATCAGCGTCGGCACCGACACCGCGGTGACGGTCAGCTACGATGGCCAGGACTCGCTCGACGAGATCGCGGCCAAGATCAACGACTCGGGCGCGCGCGTGCAGGCCTCGGTGCTGTTCGACGGCACCAGCTACCGCCTGAACGTGACCTCCGCCGACACCGGCGTCGCCAACGCGGTCAGCTTCGCCGGAAGCGGCGACCTGCTCGGTCTGACCGACGTGGGCGCCGAGGTGGTGGGCGCGCAGGACGCGCAGGTGAGCCTGAACGGAACGACGGTGACCCGTCCGACCAACTCCTTGACCGACGTGGTCACGGGCGTGACCTTCGACCTGCTGTCCGAGACTCCGGTGGGCGGCGCGGCCACGCAGCTGCAGGTATCGCGCGACGCCGCCGGCCTGCGCAGCAAGGTGCAGGGCCTGATCGACAGCTACAACAGCATCGCGCGCGCGGTCGGCATGCAGCTGGTGTACAGCGGCGACGGCAAGACGCAAAAGGGTGCCGACACCCTGTTCGGCGACCCCACGGTGACCGGGCTGCAGCGCGAGCTGGGCGCCATCATCGCCCGCGAGTACACCCACGGCACGGGCACGATCTCGACCGGCGAGATGGGCATCGCGCTCGGCCGCGACGGCCAGATGACGCTCGATGCGAGCAAGTTCGACGCCGCGGTGGCCAAGGATCCCAAGGCCCTGACCAGCCTGCTCGTGGGCCCCAACCGCGACGGACTGGCCTCGGCGATGGCAGGCCTGGTCGACCGCTACGTCGGGCCGACCAACGGTCTGCTCATCCAGAAGCAGAAGTCGCTGACCTCGCTGTCGAGCTCGTACGACAAGCAGATCGACAAGATCACCACCTCGGCCGAGTCGCTGGGCACGAGGTTGCGCAAGCAGTTCGCAGCCATGGAGACCACCATGGCGCGGCTCAACTCGCAGCAGAGCTACATCACCAAGATCTTCGCCACCAAGGCGGATCTCTAAGAGGCCAGCATGTACAACCGCGCCGCCAACCGTTACCGCAACGTCAGCCTGCAGTCGGCCTCGCCGGCGCAGATGCTGGGCGAGGTCTTCCACCGCCTGATCGCGGATCTCCACGAGGGCGCCCGCTGCATCGAGGGCAAGAACGTGGTCGGCAAGGCCAAGGCGCTCGGCCACGCCATCGACCTGGTCGGTGCCCTGGCCTCGTCGCTCGACCACGACGCCGCGCCCGAGCTGTGCGAGAACCTCGAGCGTCTGTACGGTTTCGTGCAGGACAGGGTGCTCGCGGCCAGCGCCAAGCTCGACGTGGCGCCCCTGCGCGAGGCCGAGCGCGTGCTGGTGCAGCTGCGCGACGCCTTCACGGAGGCTGCGGCGCGGCCGTAGTGCAGGATGCGTAGTAGGATTGAGCCATGAGTGTCAGGTTGGCCGAGGCGCTGCACGCGCTGCTCGCCGCCACGCCCGAGCCGCCGGGCGCCGACACCGATCCGTCCGAAGTGCTGATCCAGGCGCAAGAGATGGCGGCCGCCCGCGAGGCGCCGCTCGAGGCCCTGGCCGCCATGGTCGAGGCCGACCCGACGCTACGTGACGCCGGTGGCGAGCTGGCCGAGACGCTCAAGCAGCGCGACGCGCGCTGGGCGGCGCTCTTGCTGCGCGCGCACCAGGAGCTGCGCCAGCGCGTCGCGGCCCTCGGGCACTCGCGGCGTCGGTAGCGCGGCCTACTGCACCATGAATTCGCTGAAGTACATCTTGCGCACCTTGCCCGCGCCGCCCAGCTGCTTGTCGATCCGCGCCACCAGGGTCTCCTGGATCTTCGACTTGTTGCTCTCGCCCAACGTCTCGGCCACGGTGAGGCCCGACAGGTAGCGCAGGACCTCGTCGCGGATGGCGCGCTTCTGCGTGTCGATGGCCTTCACGGTCTCGGAGTCGGCGACCTCGAGCTCGAAGGCGGCCTTGAGGAAACGGCTCGAGCCCTCCTCGTTCAGGTTCACCACGAAGGGATCCATGGCCACGACCGGGCCCGGCTTGGGCGCGTGAGGCTTCTCGGGCTCGGCCGAGGCGGCGTGCGCGACCGGCGGGTTGAGCGTCTTGAACGCCACGAAACCGGTGCCACCCAGGTTCAGCACCAGGAGGGCGAGTATCACCTTCGGCACGCCAGGCTTGTCGGGCTTGGCGGCGCCACCTTCGCCCGCAGGCTTCGCTTCTCCACTCATGTTGCAGGTCTCCTGCGCCCCTTGCCTAGCAAGCCCCGCGCCGCATCCCGGCGGCCACAACGCCGCGAGAAGACAGGGGCATGCCGCGTCAGCGCGATGACGGCAGCGTCAAACCTGGCGACATGCGCGCGACGGCGAGCTTTCCTCAAGATCCGGGAGCTGCGGCCGAATCTTGGTACATGCCGCCCGGCCAAGAGCTCGTTCTCGGTATCGACTTCGGTACGAGCTTCTCGTCGGCCGCGGTGTTCCACGAGGGCCGCATCCGCGCCATCCTCGACAACGGCGAGGCGCAGATCCCCACCGTGGTGCACATCCCGGTGCGCGGCGAGCCCATCGTCGGCGCCGAGGCCATCCGCCTGGGCATGGCCGAGCCCGCCGACACGATCGCCAGCATCAAGCGCATCCTGGGCCGGCGCATCGACGACCCCATCGTCAAGGCGCTCGACGCCTCGGTCGGCTACCGCATCGTGGAAGGCCCGGGCAAGTCCATCCTGCTCAAGATCCGCGGTCGCGACTACGCGCCGGCGCAGATCGCCGCCATGGTGCTGACGCAGCTGCGCACCCTGGCCGAGCGCCGTTACGGCGACCGTATCAAGGGCGCCGTGATCGCCGTGCCCGCCGACTCGCCGCCCGACTACATGAGCGCGCTGGGCAAGGCCGCGCAGCTGGCCAAGCTCGAGATCAAGGGCTTCGTGCCCGAGCCCATCGCGGGCGCGCTCGCCTTCGGCATCGGCGCGGAGCCGGCCAACCGGCGCATCGCCGTGTGCGACTTCGGCGGCGGCACCTTCGACGTCTCCCTGGTCGAGCAGCAGGGCCTGCGCTTCCATGCCCTCGGCGTCGGCGCCGACCACTTCCTCGGCGGCGACGACTTCGACATCGCCATGGCCGACGCGGTCAGCGGCGCCGTCTTCAAGGCCACGCGCGCCGACATGCGGCGCGACTCGGTGCGCTGGGCCGAGCTCATCCGTCGCTGCGAGTCGTGCAAGCGCCAGCTGTCCTCCGCCGCCGAGGCGCCGCTGCAGATGCGCGACGCCTACGTGGTCGGACGCGAGAAGCAGGACATCAACATGCGCGTCGGCCGCGACTACATGGAGCCGCGCTGGATGCCGCTGGTCGAGCGCTGCCTGCAGACCACGCAGGAAGTGCTGGCCCAGGCGGGCTCCGAGGTCGCGCTCATCGAGCAGGTCGTGCTCATCGGCGGCACCACGCTCATCCCGCTGGTGCGACGCAAGATCGGCGAGCTGTTCGGGCGCACGCCCATGAGCTCGGATACCGCGCACATGGCCGTGGTCACCGGCGCGACCGTGGTCGCGGCGCGCTTCCAGCCGAGCGGAGCGTCGGATCTACCCGCGCTCGCCGACCCCGACGAGAAGGCCGCACGCACCATCCCGCCCGCGGGCGCGCCGCCCCAGGGCATGGCCCACACCACGCTGCGCCCGAGCGGCGCGGCAGGCGGGTCGAAGTGATGTCGGGCCACAAGATGCCCGAGACCGCCGTGCTGGCCTCGCTGCTCTCCGAGGTCACCAGCACCATGCTGGGCATCCCGTTCCAGGCCGCCCAGGGCGACGAGCGCATCGAGCTCCTGTGCTGGCGCAGCGCCATCTTGCCCATCGGCGCGGAAGAGATCCTGCAGGTCGCCCTGGCCTCCGACCAGCGTGGCTGCGCCATCCTGGGCGCGCGCATGTTCCAGGTCGAGCTGGCCGAGGTCGACGCCTCGATGATCGACGACACCCTGCGCGAGCTGGTCAACATGACCGCGGGCATGATCAAGCGCGCCATCGGCGCCGACATGGCCCTGGGTCTGCCCCGCATCGTCTCCGAGTCACGTCCCGACGGGCCCCTGGCCGCCAGCTGGCACCGCGTGCTCCTGCGCGCCCACGATGGCGCGGTCGAGCTGGTCCTGTTCGTCTCGGATCCCACACGTCTTGGTACTACTGGAAAGGAGAAAGCCGCATGACTCGGGTCTTGACCGTCGACGACAGCCGCGCCATCCGTAACATCGTGCAGAAGCAGCTCGCCGACTGCGGCTTCGACATCGACGAGGCCGAGGACGGCGAGAAGGGTCTGGCCGCGCTCGAGGAGTGCCACTACGACCTCATCGTGCTCGACGTGACCATGCCGGTCATGGACGGCCCGACCATGCTGGCCAGGCTGCGCGGGGCGGGCAACCGCACGCCCGTGCTCATGCTGACCTCGGAGTCGAAGCGTTCCATCATCGCCGGCTGCCTGAAGCTCGGCATCGACGACTACATCCTCAAGCCGTTCAAGCCGGAGGAGCTGCGCGGCAAGGTGTTCAAGGCGCTGGGCAAACCTGCCCCCGGCGCGGTCTCGGCGGCGCCCGCGCAAGAAGCGGCTGCCGCGACGCCCGCGCCGGCGGTCGCCAGCGACGCTCCGCGGCCCTCGGTCGACGTCCTGGTCGTCGACGACATGGAGAACGTCCACCGCAAGCTGCGCACGCTCCTGCCCGCCAACCTGTCCCTGCACGCCGCCACGGGCGCGCCCGCCGCGCTGGCCGCCTGCCGCGAGCGCGTCTGCCGGGTGATCCTGGTCGACACCGACATCCCCGACGTGAACAGCGTGGCGCTCATGGGCCAGATGCGCGCGCTGCAGGCGCAGGCCGCCATCCTGGCCCTGCCGCTGCGCGGCGCGGGCGACCCCGAGAAGGACGCGCGCGACAAGGGCTTCGACGGCTGCCTGCTCAAGCCCTTCCAGCCCGACAGCGTGCAGGACTTCGTGCTCAAGTACTTCGCCAGCTCGGACCTGCTCACCGCCGAGGAGAACGTGCTCAAGGTGAGCTCGTTCACCGGCAAGGACGACCGCCTGGAGCGCTTCTATGGACGCGTGCTCGAGCTGTCGCGCCCGGCGCTGGAGAAGATCGCCGCCGCCTGCTTCGACGAGGCCATCTTCGATCTGACCCAGATGCCGCTGTCGCCCGAGCGCACCTGTCGTGCCCTGCTCGAGGTCGACAAGCAGGCCAAGAAGCTGGGCCTGTCGCTGCGCCTGGCCGGCACGCCCGAGCTGGGCAAGCTGCTGACCGCCTTCACCGAGACGGCCAGCATCCCGTTCTACCCCAACGTTGACGCCGCACGGAGCGCGGCCTAGGAACCGCCGAAGATGCAGCTAGGCACCCAGAATCTCGCCGACCAGATGGCCGACATCGTGGTCAAGCGCGTCGAGGCCGATCGCCTCGTCCTGCCCACCTTGCCGGTCGCCGCCGACAAGTGTCTGCAGCTCATGCGCGATCCCGACGTCAACCTCAAGACGGTGGCGCGCACGCTCGAGCGCGATCCCATCCTGTCGGCGCGCGTGCTGCGCGCCGCCAACTCGGCCGCGTTCGGCGGCCAGAGCGTGAGCAACATCGAGCAGGCGACCACGCGCATGGGCATGCAGAAGCTCAAGGTGCTGCTCATCGACGCCTCGGCGCGCAAGGTGTTCGAATCGCGCGACGCGCGCATCGGCGAGGCCTTCCGCCTGCTGTGGGAGCATTCGCTGGCGGTGGCCCTGCTGGCCCGCGACGTCGCCGCGCTGTGCTCGGCCGGCGACCCCGACGTGTCCTACCTGGCAGGTCTGTTGCACGACATCGGCAAGCCGGTGCTGGGCGCGATGATGCTGGAGGCGGAGAAGATGGTCGTCGGCTCGCGCCCGGGCTCGACCTGGATCAGCGCCGACGTCTGGCTCGCCGGCGTGCAGAAGGCGCACCGTCAGGTCGGCCTGGCCCTGGCTGACCACTGGCAGCTGCCCGAGCTGGTCAGGCGCACCATCGCCGAGTCGGGCGAGTACGACTCGAGCAACCGGCACTCGCCGGTCAACACGGTCTGCTTCGCCAACGCGCTGGCCAAGTCACAGGGCTTCTACCCCGGGCCCTGCGACGTCGACGACGCCAACGCGCTGCTCATGATCGGACGCTCGCTGCTCGGCATCGACGAGGAGCCGGTCATGCGCCTGGTCAGCACGCTCAAGGAACGCATCCACAGCGAGGCGTAGGCAGCCCGCCCCGCCTACCGGCCTACCCGGCCAGCTTCTTCACCGCCGCCACCAGCAGCGCCGCGTTGAACGGCTTGATGATCCAGCCCTTGGCGCCGGCGCGCCGGGCGCGCTCGATCATCGCCGGCTGACCCTCGGTGGTCAGCATCACCACCGGCACGGCCGAGCCGCCGCGCTGCGCCGCCTCGAGCATCTGCAGCCCGTCGAGGTGGGGCATGTTGACGTCGCAGATCGCCATGGCCACGTCGCCGCCCAGGAGCTTGCGCAGGCCATCGGCGCCGTCGACGGCCTCGATGACCTCGTAGCCGGCCTGCTTGAGCGTGAGGCCCACCTGCTGGCGCACGCAGGCGGAGTCGTCGACCACCAGGATTCTCTTCGTCAACCCCCGACCTCCATCAAAAAAGCAGCACCTGACCGGCCGTGGCCGCTTCGGCCAGGCTGGTGGAGCTCGCGCCCTGCTGCGGCGGTTCCACGGCGCTGGCGGCGCGCTCGTCACCCAGCGTGTGCGCCGCCGTGACCTGCAGCTCGTGCAGGCAAGCATCGACGCGACGCAGGTGCTGCGCCGCGACGTCCTGGTACTGCAGGTGCGACAGCGCCTCCTGCGAGTGGCGCACCACCGCGCCCAGCGCCGCGTCGGCGCCACGGACCACGTCGGCGACCTCCTCGTGCAGCTCGATGACCTTGCGATCGACGTCTTGCAGGCGCTCGGCCGCCTGGTGCGCGAACGAGTCGACGCGCCCGCGCAGCTCGCCGGCACCGTGCGCGAGCGCGGGCAGGAGCGTGCTCAGGCGATCCGCCACCTCGGCGACGCGCTGGTTGGCGGCGGCGACCTCGTTGGACAGACGCATCATCTCCACCGCGACCACGTTGAAGCCCTGCGACTGGCCGGCCAGGCGGGCCGACTCGATGCGTGCGTTCAGGGCCAGGAGCTGCGCCTCGCTGGCCATCTTGGCGATCTGCCGGGCCAGGCCGCCGATGGCGGCCCCCTGCGCCAGCGCGTCGCGCGCCTGCTCGTCCTGCGCCTTGACCCGCGCCGACATGTCGGCGACGTGCTCGCGCAGCATGAGCGACTGCTCGCGCACCACCGCGCTGATGCCGCCGCGGCGCGAATCCTCGAGACCGAGCAGCACGCTGCGGCTGCGCTCGATCTGCAGCTTGGTCTCCTCGGCCACGTTCATGACCGCGCGCGCGGCGGCCATGACCTCGTGCTCGCTGTGCTGGATGACATGCGAGACCTGCTCCCACACGTCGTGACGGGCGCGTGTGAGCAGCGCGCCGACCTCGCGCGCCGCGAAGGCGCAGCACTCGCTGGCGGCGCCGACCAGCGTCCCCTCGGCGGCCCTCGCCTTGCGCCATCTCGTCGTGAACCAGGACATGCGTATCCGTACGGTTCGACCGCGGCGGCGCCGACTTGAGCGCGTAAAAAAACCACACCAATTTGTCTGCCGGCACTACAGGGTCCGCCGGACCGGTCGATTCACACGAGCAGGGGGAACCTGCACCATGCTGGGACTGTTCAAGCGACTCTTCGGCCGCGCGCACGCTCCGGCCATCGCGCCGGCGCCGGTTCGCCCGAAGCTGTCGCGCGGCACGCCGGCCAGCCAACCCGTGGCGGTCGCGCCCACCGACACGCCCGCGCCCGCGCCGGTGTTCGGCCTCTTCGATGGCCCGGCCTCGCTGCGCCCGCGGCAGATCGACCATGCGAAGGTGCGCGAGACCGCCGCGCGCGTGCTCGCCGCGCTCGACCAGAACGAGGCCGTCCTGCCCCCGTCGCCGGTGATGGCGCTGCGCGTCTCGGTCTTCCTCAAGAAGGGTGACGTCGACACCAACGAGCTGGTGCGGCTCATCGGCCAGGACCCCAGCATCACCGCCAAGGTGCTGCAGGTGGCCAACTCGGCCCTGTACTCGCCGGCGCGCGAGATCGACACCGTGCGCGCCGCGGTCACCGCCATGGGTACCAAGTCGGTCTCGACCCTGGTGCTGGCCGAGGCCACCCGCTCCATGTTCGATCCGGGTGCGCGCCAGATGCCCGATGCTTACCGCCAGCTGGGCGCGCGTCTGTTTCATGACGCGGCCACCGCCTCGCATGGCGCGGGCGCCCTGGCCATCGCCACGGGTCGCGGCCGCATCGACCGCGTCTTCCTGGGTGGCATGCTGCACGACATCGGCAAGCCGCTGGCGCTGCGCCTGCTCGGCACCATCGCGCGCGAGGGCAGCACGCTCGAGCCCGACATGCTCGACGCGGTGCTGGAAGAAGTCCACGTCGCGGCCGGCCGCCACCTGATGCACAAGTGGGAGCTGCCCGAGGCCCTCATCGCCATGTGCGAGCGTCACCACGACGAGGATCTGGGCAGCGGTGCCGACGCCGACGACCTGCACGTGCTGCGTGTGGCCTCGGGCATGGTCGCCCACCTGCGTGGCGCCGCACCCGGCGAGCTGCACGCCCAGGTGCTGCACAGCATGAACGCGCTCAAGATCACCCCCGACCACACCCGTGTGCTGGTCAACGACGCGCGTGAGCACTCGCGCGTGGTCGTGGCCACCTACGGGCTCGAGACCCACCTCGCGTTCGTCTCGGCGCAGAGTCCCACCGCTCGTCACAGCTCCCCCGGCCGCCCCGTGGCCGTCGCCCGCTAGCGGGTCATTAACTCCCAGCCGCCTCTCAAGTTCCAGCGCGGCCAGTCGAACCAAGCTCTGTCATGGCCCTCATCGGAATTCTCATCGTCCTCGGAGCGATCGGCGGAGGGTTCGCCGTCGCCGGCGGGCACTTCCCGGTGCTCATCCAGCCGTCCGAGTTCATCGTGATCATCGGGGCCGCGGTGGGCACCTTGATTGCCAGCTCGCCGGGCAAGATGCGCGCGCGCGTCTTCCACGTGATCGCCGCGGCGTTCAAGGACGCGATTCCCAAGAAGCAGGACTACATCGACATGCTGAAGCTGCAGTTCGAGATCTTCAGCCTGATGCGCCGTGACGGCCAGCTGGCCATCGAGCCGCACCTGACCGAGCCGAGCAAGAGCGACCTGTTCAAGAAGTACCCCTCGGTGTCGCGCCAGCACCTGGCGCTCAACTTCCTGGTCGAGGCCCTGCAGCAGGTCGTGAACGGCGTCTCGCCCGAGGAGCTCGACCAGGCGCTCGACGCCGAGCTCGACACCGCCAAGGAAGAAGGCCACATGCCGGTCGCCCTGCTCAAGGGCATCGGCGACGCGCTGCCCGGCATCGGCATCGTCGCCGCCGTGCTCGGCATCATCGTGACCATGAACCACATGGACGCCCCGCCCGCGGTCATCGGCCACCACGTCGCCGCGGCGCTGGTGGGCACGTTCCTGGGCATCCTGCTCTGCTACGGCATCGTCCAGCCGCTCGCCACCAGCGTGGAGAGCCAGGAGGTGCACCAGCTGCGCTACCTGCTGTGCATCAAGCAGGGCGTGATCGCCACCATGCGCGGCTGCCCGCCCTCGGTGGCGGTCGACTTCGCCCGCAAGATGATCTTCAACGACGAGCGGCCCAGCTTCGCCGAGATGGACAAGATCCTGCGCGCCACCAAGAACGGCGGCTAGCCCCATGCCACCCAAACCCGGACCCAAGGTCATCTACAAGAAGAAGGGCGGCGGCCACGCCGCCCACCACGGCGGCGCCTGGAAGGTCGCTTACGCCGACTTCGTGACCGCGATGATGGCCCTGTTCATGGTCATGTGGCTGGTCGCCTCGACCGACGCCAAGGCACGCAAGGAGATCGCCAACTACTTCCGCACCGGCATCATGCCCGACGGTGACATGTCGCAGCAGGGCGCGTCGCAGATCCGGCCGTCGATCGTCGAGCAGTCGCCGCTGCCGCCGTCCAAGATGGGCCAGAGCCTGGAGAAGCAGGCCACCGACCTCAACAAGGCCATCCAGCTGATGGCCGCGCTCGACCCGCGCCTCGCCGACCTGGCCGCCAACGTCAAGGTGACCGTGACGCCCGACGGCATCCTCATCGAGGCCATCGACCGCGAAGGCGGCGACTCGATGCTCTTCGACGTCTCGTCGGCGCGGCTCAAGCCCGCCCTGGTCAGCTTCCTCGAGCACATCGCGCCCGCGATCGCCGAGGGCGGCCGCCCGGTGCGCGTGATCGGCCACACCGACTCGCGGGTTTTCGCGCGCAAGGACGGCAAGAACAACTGGGACCTGTCGTACGAGCGCGCCGACGCGGCCCGCCGCGTGCTGCAGAGCAGCGCGGCGCCGCCGAAGATCGAGTGCGTGGTCGCCTACGCCGACTCGCAGCTGCGCGACGCGAGCCACCCGTACGCGG
>OBEQ012744154.1_pt1 | contig 13092 bp, 12 predicted proteins | sample 1670901 | NCBI WGS metagenome assembly OBEQ01 (sample SAMEA104232315, study PRJEB22302) | groundwater metagenome | biome: forest; feature: aquifer; material: groundwater | place: USA | collected 2011-08-07 | depth 5.4 m
GACTCGACTCAAGAACCGTCAGTCTTGCCTGCCAGGATTCCCAATCTTTTGATTAATGGTTCTGTAGGTATTGCCGTAGGTAGGGCTACCAGCATTCCACCCCACAATTTGGGGGAAGTTTTGGATGGCTTGGTACATTTGATAGATAATCCAGATTCTGGCGTAGAAGACTTGATGCAGTTCATTAAGGGTCCTGATTTTCCAACAGGAGGAATTATTTATAATGAGAAAGATATTCAGACTGCCTATGCTACCGGCAAGGGACCGATTATCATGAGAGCGAAGGCCGACATCGTTGAGTCTGAGAAAAAAGGCTTTCAAATTATAGTTTCTGAAATTCCTTATCAAGTGAACAAGGCCGAATTGATTATCAAGATTGCCGACCTGGTAAAAGAGAAAAAGATAGATGGTATCAGAGATGTGCGAGATGAGTCGGACAAAGATGGTCTGCGCGTTGCGGTTGACCTAAAGCAAGATGCCTTCCCTCGCAAAGTTTTGAATCAATTATTTAAATACACAGAACTCCAAAAGGCCATCCATTTTAATACACTAGCTTTGGTGGACGGCATACAGCCTCAGATTTTGGATCTCAAGACCATGCTTGAGAAATTTGTAGAACATCGTCAGATAGTAGTGAAGAAGCGAACTCAATTTGATCTTCGCAAGGCTTTGGACAGGGCTCATATTCTTGAGGGCCTGAAAAAGGCGCTTGATCATATTGATGAGATTATTAAGTTGATAAAGAAATCAGAATCAAGAGAGGATGCCTTTAGGAATTTAATGAAACAGTTCAAGTTCAGCGACAAGCAGACGAATGCAATTTTGGATATGCGATTGCAGACTTTGGCAGGACTTGAACGTAAGAAAATTGACGACGAGCTTAGAGAGAAAAAAGAAATCATCGCCTATCTAGAAGATCTCTTGGATCATCCCAAAAAACTTATGACTGTAATTAAGAAAGAACTTGAGGAAGTTAAGACAAAATATGCCGATGAGCGTCGAACTAAAATAATTAAATCTGCTTTGAGAGAAATTGGAGAAGAAGAATTAATTCCCGAAGAAGAGTCTTTGTTTATGATGACTTATGGTGGCTATATCAAACGTATGCCACCTGATTTGTTAAAAGCGCAGAAGCGTGGAGGCAAGGGTCTGATCGGTATGGCAACCAAAGAAGAAGATGCTGTTAGTCATTTCTTTTTGGCGAACACCCACGATAATCTGATGTTTTTCACTAACTCAGGCAAAATTTTCCAAACTAAGGGTTATGAAGTTCCCGAGTCTGCGCGTCAGGCCAAGGGCAAAGCCATTGTTAATTTTTTGCAGATTTCACCACAGGATCGTATTACGGCCATTGTTCCCATTTCCAAAAATCTGAAGGACAAATATCTGCTAATGGTTACGGCAAATGGTGTTATTAAAAAGGTTGGCATTGATGAATTCGACCAAGTCCGCAAGAACGGCATGATTGCTATCAAACTAAAGGGAGGGGATGAATTGAAGTGGGTAATGACCAGTTCCGGATCAGATGAAATTATGCTGGTGACCTCAGATGGTTCCGCGGTGAGGTTTAAAGAAAAAGATGTCAGACCGATGGGAAGATCCGCTGGTGGTGTTATTGGAATCAGATTGGACAAGGATGCCAAGGTTGTTGGTGCTGATGTTGTGCCAGCCGGAACAGAAGGTAAGCATTCCAAGCTTCTTGTCGTCATGGCCAATGGCTATGGCAAAAGGACAGACCTCACTTCTTATAAAATACAAAATCGTGGTGGTAAGGGAATTATGACTGCCAAAATAACCTCTAAAACCGGAGATATAGTCTCAGCACACTTAACCGGTGATGATGTAAACGAGATAATAGCGGTTTCTCGTAAGGGTCAGGTGATTAGGACTGAGATTTCCAGTATATCTGTTCTTGGTCGCGCAACTCAGGGAGTGAGGATTATGAAAATGGATACGGGTGACAAAGTGGCCTCCGTCGCCGTCTTCTAGTTTTGGGTCTATAAATTTACCCGATCTCTGCGTTAAAAGATTCCATCTGATCTCGTCGTAGTTTTTACTACGCCTCGCCCAATACTCATCTTTTGCCTTGAGCTCAACTAAATTTATGAACCCAAGGATGGGTATATTATCAATAAAAAGCCGCATTGTTTACAATGCGGCTTTTTATTGTTTTCAAGCAGTGATAAAATAATAGAATGGAAATGGAATTGAATGTTCAGCCGAATGCCTCATCTCCAGTAGCGATGGGAGATTTTATGGATCCGCAAAAAATAGTGGGTTATTTTGGTGTTACCGAAGGCATGAAGGTCGCTGACTTTGGTTCAGGAGCAGGACACTTTACAATTTTGCTCAGCAAATTAGTTGGGGAAAATGGCATAGTTGCAGCGGTTGATGTTATGGAGTCGGCGTTGGATGGGTTACGAGCAAAAGCTAAGGCCGAGGGTTTGAAAAACATAGAGACAACTCGTGGAAATCTAGAAGTGCTTGGCGGTTCAGGGTTAGCCAATGATTCACAAGATATGGTTTTAATTGCTAATTCTCTTTTTCAAAATCAAAACAAACAAGCAATGATCCAGGAGGCGAGGAGAGTTTTAAAACAGGTTGGTACCATGATTATTATTGAATGGAAGAAAAATTCAGGTGGTTTTGGTCCGCCGGATAATCTAAGGATAGACGAAGATCAAATGAAGCAGTTAGCCATGGATAATGGTTTTGCACTCGCCTCTTCTATTAATGCGGGTACTTTTCACTATGGTCTATCCTTTAAGAAGTCCTAAGATAAACGCACAACATAGAGCACATAGCATTTAGCATTTAAAATGCTCCATGTTATATGCCCCATGTTACATTACTAGTGGGTCAGACAAAAACTATTATAATCGGCGGCATTATCGGTGTAGTTGTAGTTATTATCCTGTTAATATTGGTGTTGAGCCGTAGCGGTATTCAGCAGCCGAAGTCGGTGACTCTGCAATTTTGGGGTACTTTTGATTCCGCCAGTTTTTATGAAACTGCAATTTCGGATTTTGAAAAAACTAATCCGGGCGTGCACATTGTATATCGTCTGTTTAATTTTGCAGATTATGAAAAACAGCTGGTTGGTTCTTTTGCGGCCGGCACCGGCCCGGATATATGGCTGATGCATAACTCTTGGTTGCCAAAACATAAGGATAAGATACAACCACTGCCCCAAGTTATTAAAGGACAAAAAGTACCGTTATTCACAATTAAGAATTTCCAAGATCAGTTTGTTGATGTTGCTTTAAGCGACTTAACGCAGAAAGGCGAGATTTACGCATTGCCGGTTTATGTTGATACGCTTGGACTATTTTATAATAAAGACATCTTTAATACCCTAGGTATTTCAGGTCCGCCCAAAACATGGGATGAGTTCAATGACGATGTTAAGAAAATAACTATTATTGATAACCGAGGAAATATTGTAAGAGCCGGCGCTGCTATCGGCACCGCAAATAATATAAACCGTTCAACCGATATTTTAACACTGTTAATGCTTCAAAGCGGTGTTCAGATGACCGATAAAGACAATATAAGCGCTACATTTAGCAAGAACGTTGGCGGAGTTAAAGTCGGAGAGAATTCGCTTCAGTACTATACTGACTTTGCGAATCCTTCGAAGCAACTTTATACCTGGAACGATCAGCAGCACTATTCTGTTGATGCTTTCCTGGAGGGCAATACCGGCATGATGTTTAATTATGCATACGAGATACCTGTGTTGCATGCCAAGCAACCCAGGTTTAATTTTGCAGTCGCTTTCGCGCCGCAAATTTCTGGTTCCTCTACCGCTGTTAATTTTGCCAATTACTGGGCGCCGACCGTTTCAAAGCAATCCAAGAACCCTGTTTCGGCCTGGAGTTTTTTGGTCTATTTGAGCTCAACCAAGGGAGCCGCTCCTTATGTTAATGCTTCCGGACGACCTTCAGCCAGACGTGATCTGGTTGAGCAACAAAAAAGCGATCCGGATATCGGTATCTTTGCCACACAAACACTTTCAGCCAGATCTTGGTACCAAGCCGACGACTCGGCCGTAGAAACTATATTTGCAAGTATGATTGATGATATTAATTTTGGACGAGCCGGTTTGCGTGAGGCGCTTCAATCTGCAGAAAGCAAGGTAAATGTTCTGATGTCAAAATTGCATCAGAACAACTTCTAATTTGCTGAGGGTAACTTTGATTTTACTAAACTCATGACCGTTAATTTAATAGCTGGTCGCTTATCTAAAATTTTAGCAATTATAATTATTGTCTTCTTGGGGACAGTTTTTGTTTTTCAATTTACCAATGCCGCACTCGTTCCTTGTGGCCTCTCAGCTGGTACTGCTGCGGAGCGGGCACCATGCACTGTTTGCGATATATTTAAACTAATAAGCAATGTTATTAATTTCTTTTTTTTCACATTCACGCCATCCGTGGCCACGCTTCTTTATTTGTGGGCCGGTTTCTGGATTTTACTAGGAGGCACAGACCCGGGCAAAGTTACTACTGGAAGAACCATAATGAAGAACACGACATACGGATTATTGATTATTTTTTCAGCCTGGATGATAACCAATACAGTACTTAAATCTATCGCCGGCGATCAATTATTCGCTCAGGACTGGAACAAGGTTGTTTGTAATAATCCAGTTACTCCTAGTGGAACTCCAGCTCAGAATCAGAAGTATACTTGCAATTCAGCCAATCAATGTATCGTTAAATCTGATGGAGAATATACGACCTCAAATTGCGACGGGGTATGTAAGTCGCAAGTGGGTACTGATAAAATTATGATCAATACAGGATATTTGGCTGACATAATTGTCAATGACAAATACGACCAGACTATTAGCGTTAGCGGAGGCAAGGGGCCATATGCTTTTATTATCTCTCAAGGAAATCTTCCTGGTGGTTTAGAAATTGATTCTACAACCGGTGTAATTTCTGGTACTCCGGATACCGAGGGCAGTTTTACTTTTACTGTTGAGGTGAGTGATTCTACAGATCCTGCGCTTACAACAACTAAAGAGTTCAACATCAAGGTTGTTCCGCTAAGCGCCAGTGTTATCATATCTGATATTGCAGTTAAGGATATCACTGAAAATGGCGCAACTATTACTTGGACGACCGACAAGCCAGCTGATTCTCAGGTAGAGTTTGGCAAGAGCTCTTCTTATGGTTCGTTGACGATATTAGATAAGGATGCCGCGACCGGCCATCAAGTTACTTTAGATAATTTATCTCCTGGCTCAACCTATTATTTTAGAGCCAAGTCTTCCATTGCTGGTTTTAATGCAGTTTCCTCGGCCGAAACTTTTAAGACTACAGGTAGTGCGCCAACATCTAATGTTATTATTTCTGGTGTTGCAGTAAGTGATATTACAGACACAGGTGCTACGATTACTTGGACAACAGACAAGCCTTCCACTTCACAAGTTGAGTATGGCAAGAGTTCTTCGTTTGGTTCATTGACGACATTAGATAATACTAATAATACTGACCATAGCGTTGATATAACAGGCCTGACTCCTGGTACAAGCTATAGTTTCAGAGCCAAATCGTCGATCGCTGGTTTTAATGCCGTCTCATCTACGAGCACATTTAAGACCACTGGGACCGCACCTGCAGGACAAACAGCATGTCTTTTTACCGGTATCAATCTTTGCCAAGGCGCGCCCGTTAATTACTCGGGCGGTAGTATTAAAGACATCGGTAGCTTAAACTGTAATCCATCAGGTTGCAGTCAGTATGATGCGGCTATTAACGCTGCTGCCTCACAGACCGGTGTTTCAGCTAAACTACTTAAGGCTAATATGGTTATTGAATCAGCTTGCCAGATCGGCGCTAGCAGTAGTGATAGTGGCGGCGGTTCATTTGGTCTAATGCAGATACAGGCTGGTACGGCTAATAGTTTTAGCCAATCTTGTGGAATACAGCAAACTTCCTCTGCTTGTACCAATGCTGGTGGAAGTTGGGACGCTGCCAATAATAAATGTTTAGTTACACCAACTTGGTTGACTAATCCGGCTAATGCCACAGCAAGTATATGTATCGCTGCTTATTATATGAAGTCTCTTTCCCAGGGTGTGTGTGGGTCTTCGGACCGCAATATTTTGGCTGGATTAAGTGGTGGCGTTACCGCTTGCCAAGCTAGCGCGAATTGCTCCACTGATAAAAGCTGTGATGGTACTGCAGTTAGGAAGTGGGAGTGTCTCTACGATGACGATGCGCATTCGGTTTGTAATGGTGGCAGTAATCTTAGTGGCTACAATGTTACAAAATATGCTGCTGTTAAAAAGCTATATTGTGCGGGGCAGGTGACACTTGGTAGTGGGTCAACAACTCCCACACCTACTCCAGTATCAGAAGCGTGTAGTCAGTCTTTTGGATCACGAGCAACTGGTTGCTCGGATATAAATACTTGTGTTGATGTCAGCAGCTATACCCCAACTCATGGATGTGAAAGTAATGGTGGGGTGTGCTTGTTGTCGTCAGCTGCAGCAGCGAAAGCTCAGTTATTGATCTCTACATTTAATAATTTGGCCGGGGGCCAGTGTACTTTAAAGATCAACTCTGCTTTACAGGTTAACGGTGGATCGAGTGTCTCTACTTGCCATAAACCGGGAAATTCCCAAAGTGGAACGTGCTCCGATATAAATATTCTTCCAAATCACGACAATTGTTATAAGTTTTTCTATCAAGCGGCTAAGCAAGCGAATGTCCAGTCGTTCTTGGACGAATACGTTACGGCCTGCGTAGCAGGATCAACTACTGGTGGTAATATTCATGTTAATTTTTAATCCATGAAAAAAATAATTATTTTTATTATTCTGTTGGCTATTGGAGGTTCTGTTTACTCATATTCTTTAGCTGACAGCAATGTTCCCAATCAAAATTTTGTATATCTTTTTCACTTGTACTACGACTCCGGTAAGTTGTTGGCTGATCGAGATTTTCAATTCAAATACGATCTTGTGGCTGATAGATTTACGCCAGAGACAATTAAGACTTCAAAACCTTACTCTTTTAAAATAATAGGTGTAAATAATAAGTTGCTTGCCTCCAACCAATTTGATCCGCAAAAGGGTAATCCGAAATTTTTGAAAGGCAAGATTTCTGTTAAGGGGCCGTATTTTGCCGATGCCGCCAGAGTCGATTTTTATGACAGCGGACAGCAATTATTGTTAACACTTGATCTTGGTGCCAGTTCATTTTGCAATGATGACGGCCGTTGCGATTCTAGCATCGGAGAGAATTCGACCAACTGTCCTAATGACTGCAGGCTAGCGGTGACACCATCACCAAGCGTGATTACACCTACGACCGGAAGTAGTGGGCAGTTGTTAGTCATTTTGGGTATTGTGCTTGTAATTTTGATTGTTATTTTTATAGTTTGGTTTATAATAAAAAGAAGAAAAGGCGGAGATTTACCACCGACACAATGAAAAAAATTATTTTCAAAGTTTTTATCATAGTTATATCAATAGGTTTATTTTATTTTTTAGCTTCTACTAAGAATGCCTATGCGGACTGTACTGCAAACATAGAATTTAGTTCACCAGCAAATGCGTCATTTAATCAGCCCATAACATTTACCAGTAATGTTGGGTTGGGCGGGTTTGATAATGGAGGTGCCAATGATGGTTATTGCAGTTCCAGGGTTGATTTATCTGGGACACGACTGCCAGCTAAGAATTTATATGTTTATTATGATTTTGGTGCGACCATTAATCCCAGAAGCAATCCCCCAGATTCATTACTAGGAAGTAAATTCAAAGTAGTTAAAATTGTTCTAGCACAAAATAGTCCTACGGTTTCTGCCGTAGCTAATTTAACGCCTTCAGACTTTGGATTTAAAAGTGGCGATACATTTACTATAAATGCTCAAGTTTTGATATGTCCCGAAGATACAAGGGCGGTTTGTTCTAGGCTTACTGCTAGTGACGTTAGGAGTGTGCAACTTACAGCCGGAACATATACTATATATGCCTGTACCAGTAATGGCAAGTATGCATGTAGTGCGGGAGGCGCTAATCGTTCCGATTGTTCTGGTATACCGAATAAGAGTAGTGTTTGCGGTTCCAGTCCTTGTGTGCAAATAGATAGTAATCTCTGTGGTCAGTCAGTGCCTACGCATAAAGGCTGTATTAATAATTCCTGTGTTAATGTTTCTGGCGCTGGAACTGATTCTTGCACAACCAATCCTAATAGTTGTGCCGGAGCCCCAGCTGCTAGTAGTTCTAAAAATTTCGAAATAGAGAATCCGATTGGCGTTGATAACTTTCAAGATTTGATCGGAACTATTGGTACGTGGATTTTTAATCTTGCCATACCTATTGCCGTTATCATGATAATCTATGGAGGAATACAGATGTTAATCGGAGGCGCACAGCCAAAGCAATTTGAATCTGGCAAGAAAACTTTGCGCTATGCAATTACCGGTCTGGCGGTCATCTTGATTGGCAAGGGCTTTGTGAGCTTAGTTCAAAGTATTTTGAACCTGAAAAATAGATGACCTCAAATATTTATAAAATTTTTGTTGTAATTTTTGTAATAACTTTTTTTCTCTCAGGGTCGGCTTATGCTACCAATGTTACATCGAATTGTAATTTTAATAGCGGGACGATATGTACAAATGTAAGCGATAATTTGGCCCAGGATGCTACCGGTGTTGATCCGGCCCAAAGTGTTGAGCTTAGTTTTTCTGTCTATAAACAGGGGAGTGCTGATGCGCCAGATTGCAATGGTAGTCGAACGCTTTATCATGCTGTCAGGCACTATATTAATGGTGACCTTTCTAATTATGAATATCGGTCAGCCGGTTCCGGTCAGGATATAAGCTACAGCTTTAATTCAGGCGTGGATCAGCAGAGGAATCGTTATGCCGGAGTGTTTTACTGTTGGACAACTTCTCAAGGTACTGATAAGTCTGCTGTCGATTTAATTTTAGGTCAGTTGGGTGTGCCAGCTGAGCAGCAGACATGGTCATCGCCTGAATTCAATCAGACGACAAGAGTGGTTACGATAAATCCTGACTGCACGCAAATCACTAGTTGCGCCAATTATCCGGTACGAAATGATTGTGAGGCGAATCGCTGTAGCCTCACCCCTTCATGTAGATGGATTAGTGGCGCTTGTGTCGGGGGGGCTCAGATAAGTCCAAGCAGCAGTCAACCTCCGGCCAGCGGCAGTCCGATTAGTGGAGGGAATAACTTGCCCGGTGAAGACTTAACAATTCAGAACGTTCTTAAAATAATTAATGGAATTGCATGCTGGTTAATCAGAGTAATTACCTCAGTGATGGTAATATTTTTGGTTTTCATCGGTTTTAAGTTTATGAACGCCCAAGGCGATCCGGGTAAGATTACCGATGCAAAGAAGAGTTTTAATAATGTGTTGATAGGTATTGTGGTCATAATGAGCGCCTATGTTATAATAGCTACAGTCGCAAATGCGGTTGGAGTGAAGGATTTTTCTTTCATTCCGTTGGTGTGTTAGCCCGGTAATACAACTTTCAACGGCTTTTTAAGATTTCTAAGTAAATTTGGTGATTATCAAAAGGCGTTGATATGTTATAAAGTTCTAGAAGTACAAATTATAGGCAAGAAATTCATTTGAAAGTTGTATTACCGGGTTAAATTAAACAAATTAAATAGGCTAATAAAGTGGGGCGCGGATAATAGGGAGCTTGTTTTAAAGCGAGCTTCAGCTTAAGCATTATCCTCGACCTATTTTTTATCCGAAAAGAATGGAGGTGTTTATGAATAATAAGATTAAGAATATAGTCAAGATATTGGCCCCCTTGGCGTTGATGGCGACACCACTTTTGTCTTGGGCGTTAATACCGGTAATAGCACCGGCTGGGACAGGATTGGATTTGGATAAGATCCAGGCGGTAATAGAGAGGATCGCTAATTATTTGATAGTTATCGGCGTTATTGTCGCCGTTATATATATAATCTTTGGAGCCATAAGATGGATTACGGCTGGCGGCGATCCGAAGGGACATGAGGCTGGTAGGAAAACGGTCCTCAATGGTATTATTGGTTTAGCAATTATCTTAGCTATTGGTGTAATTTTGAATACAACAGCAGCTTTGGTTACAAGAACATTCTTTGGTGCCGGACAATAGTCCAAACGCCATGGTTTGATTCTCACCCCGTAACGTACATGCGTATGCGTTACGGGGTTTGAGTTTATTACCACAGTCTTATAGAGTGATATTATGCTGTATTTAATAATTCTCCTTTTAGTGCTTGAGACGCTAGTGGTAGCGTTTTTGATTTTGTCTTTTATTTCAAACATTATCTCGAGCGCTTATGGGGTACCTTATGTTCCAATGAGCAGAAGAATAGTTAAGGACCTACTCTTTTTTGGTGGTTTAAATAGTGAAGACACTTTTTATGATCTTGGATGTGGTGATGGCAGGGTATTAATGTCGGCGGTCAAGGACTTTGGAGTGCGCAAGGCAATAGGCTATGAGATTTCGCCGTGGCCTTATTTAAAATCCAAAATTCTTATTCGACTAGGCGGGCTTCACCCAGTCAAATCCAGCAAGGCTGGTGCGAAGCAATTTGATGTGGTTAATGGCCGAATACAAACTAGCAGAAGGAGTTTATTCGATGCAGATTTGTCGGATGCAACTTTTATCTATGGATATCTTTTCCCAAAGATTGTGGATCGACTGGCAACTAAAATTGCCAAAGAGTGCGGACCCGGCGTAAAGATATTGCTTCCAAGTTTTCCGATTAATTTAGCCAAGCATCCGGAATTTAAATTGCTAAAAAGTCAAAAATTCGCTAAAATAACAGCGTATTTATACGAAAAAATATAATTCAAATTTAATATTGGCAAACGCTATTGGGTTTAGTATAATTACTGTAATATGAACCGATTGAGTAAGATAAAAATCAGATGGTCTTCAGAATTTGCATATGCAATAGGATTAATTACAACAGATGGTAATTTATCCCCAGATGGTAGACACATAAATCTTACATCAAAAGATGAGGCCCAGATAATAACTTTTAGGAATTGCTTAGGTCTTAAAAATAAAATTGGCAGAAAAAGTCGTGGCGGGTCAAATGTAAAAAAATACTTTGTTCTGCAATTTGGAGACAAAAATTTCTATAATTTTCTCTTAGATATTGGATTGATGCCGGCAAAATCAAAAATACTTAAAAAAATAAAAGTTCCCAAAATATTTTTTGCCGATTTTCTACGCGGTTGTTATGATGGTGACGGAACCATAGGTTCGTCTCGTCATCCTGAGAGTAAACATCCCCAGCTTAGATTACGCCTGTATTCTGCTAGTAGAGATTTTTTGATTTGGATCAAATCGGAAATTAAGATAATTCTAGGAATTGAGGGCGGCTGGATTCAAGATACTAAGTTAGGCGTTTACATCTTAAGCTATGCAAAACGCGATTCTTTATCATTGTTGAAATTCTTGTATAATAAAGGAAGATGTTGTCTTGAGAGGAAGTATCAGATTGCAAAAAGATTTTTATAGGGCGAGTAGCCGAATTGGTATAGGCACAGCGCTTAGGACGCTGTTCCCGCAAGGGAGTGAGGGTTCGAGTCCCTCCTCGCCCACCAACACAGAACTTCTAATTTTTTCAGAAAATACAAAAACAGCCTCTCTTCGCCCGACTAGTAAGCCGGGCGAAGAGAGGCTGTTTTCACGATCTCCAATTTATGAAGAAACTTTAATTCTTTTGATTCTGGTTCTTGCCAGCTTAGGCATGCGTACAGTTAAAATACCATTCTTTAAAATCGCTTTTGAATTATCAGAATCAATTTCTTCAGGAAGTATTATAGATCTTGAAAATGGTCCCCAGTAAAGTTCTTGGTAATAATAGTCTGCTGCTTTAATTTTGTCATCTGGCTTACGGACGCCTTTAACCGTCACCATGTCATTGGTTATTGAAATATCCATGTCATCGGCGGTAACGCCAGCGATGGTTGATTTGACTATTATCTCTTCCTCGGTTTGATAAACATCAACAGTCAGTTGGCCTTCTTCTTCGGCGGCCTTAGGTTTAGATTTGGCTACTGCAAAAGTAGCTTCTGAGTTTGGTTGTTCATTGAAAAAATCATCCATTAGTTTCATTATACTACGAATTCTGTTGAGGCAAGACCTTAGTAGTTGATAAACCCCCACACTTAGTCAGCATCGGCTACCGCCCAGCGACTTTGTCGCATATGCTGACTAAGTGTGTGGGTAAATTTGGGGCAACTCTATTTTTTAATTTGTTAAATAAGTGTGAGATCAATACGGCGAGTACCATTAAAAAGACCGTGGAGAATAAAAAGCTGCTACTGTCACCGTTGCCGACGTAGATCAGGATATTGAATACGAAGTGGATCAATGTTGCCAGAGCGATGCCCAATGGAATTATTTTTTGGGTGTGTTTGTGATAAAACCAGGACAAGGCGACGAAGTAGCCTGTCATCGCGGAAGATATGGCGTGCAATAATGTCGCGCCCACAAATCTCATTGACCACATTTTGAAAGCCAGATCCAGACCATTTGGGATGGATTGGAATAACGCAAGGGTATTTTCAATTGCGGCAAAACCCAGGCCGGCAGCGATCATATAAATCATCGCGTCGGTCGGTTCATCGAACTCCGTATTACGCAGAACAATAAACTCCACAGCTAAAAATTTTATAACCTCCTCCACGAAAGCTGCCCAAAGAAAAAACGATATGGAATTTGAATAGTCGTATGCCGGGTTAAAATTGATGATGATTTCCCGGAACAACCACTGGGCAATTACTGCGACGGGCGCCAAGATAATGCCCATGAAAAAAACACGTGCCAACATATATCTTGGCTCTGGATGAGAATCTTTTTTGTAATAGAACCACAGCCAAATTAGACTAGGGATAAAACCAAAAATTATTAAGATGACCGGGATATTTGCACTGTTCACGCTTTAATTCTAACACAAACCGGAGTTGTTTAAGTAGGCCCCGTAACGTACATGCGTATGCGTTACGGGGTAGGCCAATCTTCCACAATCAGCATCCTCTTATTTTTAACAGGCAGCCTGGAATAGATATCCTCGGTAACAAAGGGCATAAA